>ERZ772957.2567-NODE-2567-length-10364-cov-13.323504_pt1 | contig 10364 bp, 11 predicted proteins | sample MGYA00580682_ERZ772957 | MGnify/ENA primary metagenome ERZ772957 (study PRJEB29015, sample SAMEA2737921) | human oral metagenome | biome: human oral; feature: human-associated habitat; material: dental | place: China | collected 2025 ...
CCGCGCTCTTTCCACTCTCCCATAATCTCTTTCCCTTCAAGTCATCACGGTTATGCGCTGCCGTCGGAGCGGCGCACGAAAACGGCAGGCAGTCATTATACCTGCATCCGCATGATTTCCTGATAGGCAGCAACGGCACGATTGCGCAGCTGCAGTGTCAACTGCAGAGCAATCTCCGCTTTCTGCCCCGCCACGATGACCTGAGAGACATCCTGGACTTCGCCTGCCGCGAGCAGTTTGTTCTGCTCGTCCGACGCAAGCTGGAGCTTGTTCACCTCAGAGAGGGCATCTTTCAGATATGTACCAAAGCTCTTCGGTGCTTCTTTCTCGACGGTCTCGCCCAGATGACTGGTCGCGCGCATCGTCACGGGGGTCATTTGCAGTGCTTGTACTTCCATATACATTGATCTCCCTTAAACTGTGCGCTGAAATCAGCTGCCGCTGCCAATGCGAAGCGCCGCAGTCACCATGGACTTTGCCGCATTGATCGTTGTCGTATTCGCTTCGTACCCGCGCGACGCAGAGATCATATCCACCATCTCTGCAACGATGTTGACGTTCGGACGTTCGACATAGCCCTCCGCATTCGCATCCGGATGTCCCGGCTCATAGACGAGCGTCCCCTGCGTGCGATCCTCCTGAATGGAGACGGCACGTACGCCGTCGCCCGGACGCATACGCTCCGAGGCACGCGCAAGAAAGGACTCGAAGCCGATGCCATTCCCCTTTTCGCGCGGCTGGAAGACAACATAGCGGCGGTGATAGGCACCTCCGCCCTGTGCACGCGTTGTGTTGGCGTTTGCGATATTGTTAGAGATCACATCCATGCGCAGACGTTCCGCCGTAAGTCCGGACGCGGCTGCATCAATTCCCAGAAACATTCCCATATCATGCCCTCCTGTTTATCAGCTGCCCTGACCGCTCGAAATGACGCTCTTCAGCTTGCTGATCTGTCCGCCAAGCGTCGTTGCCAGTGCGCTGTAGTACAGCTGGTTCTTCGCAACCTCTGCCATTTCCACGTCGATGTCGACGTTGTTCCCATCCAAGCGCATATTCGTATGCTGCTCCTGCTCGATGACAGGCCGTGCCTTCCCCCGAAAGGCGATGGGAAAATGCCGGTCATGCGTCCGCACAACTTTCATCAGAGGATCGTCATCCAGTCCCAGTTCCCGTTTCAGCAAGTCCTCAAAGCGGACATGACTCCGCTTGAAGTTCGGTGTGTTCACGTTGGCGATGTTATTGCTGAGTACCTCATGCCGCAGAGAAGCCGCCGCCATTGCGCGGCTGCCGATATCAATCGTCGAGGTGTTCACCAGCTGCTCAAGCATGTATGTCACATTCCTTTCTCTGTATTTTTAGGAAACGCTAATGCTATCAGTTTTTCCTTAATGTGCACAGAAAAAAAGACACATAAAACAGATATATATTTAGTTCTACATCCCTAAAAAAAATCCTTTTCATTCTAGCACTTTTTCCAAAAAAAGTGAAGCCGCCTTTGCAGAGCCTTTATAGGTCTGCAGAGTTCCTCACTCACGAATGTGCAAGTGCCGCTTTGTCAATGTGAATGCTCTTGACGAGGATGTCTATCTTGTGCACAACCATGCCGGTCATGCGCTCGATCTCTGTCTGCAGACGCCGGCGCAGGGTCGCCATCGTCTCCGTGATCCCATGCCCATAGGAAAACACGACTTCGAAAGAGACCGTGATGCCGAGATCGTCATCGCCGCTGACGAGATGCTTCACATGCGTGCTGCCGATGCGGTGCACTTCCTCAAATGCCTCCGCAACAATGTGGACAATACTCTTGATGACCAAGTCATCGATGACGAGTTTCCCATAGTAGCTGAACACAGGATGCACGATCGAGCGTTCTCCGAGGCGGCGCCGCTTGGACGAGGAGGTCTTGAAGAAGCTCTTGATGGGATCAATCAGATAGCCTGAGAAATGCGGTTTGAGTTCGATCGTCGGCACGGGAATGATGTGCTCACCACGCTTCAGACGATGATACTGTGCAAGCTCCATGTCCTTCTTCGAGGCGATGTCCTCAATGCGGATGATCTTGCTCACAGGTCCGATGCGCAGTGCCTTTGCGATCTTTTGCACCATGTTTTCCGACGTACCGAGCACAAGAATTCGGCGCGGCTCGGATTCTGCGATCGCACGCCGCACGTCGGAGGCATGTCCCGGCAGAACGAAGATCGCACGGCGCACCGCCATGATTCGGTTCTTCTCCTTTTTTGCGGAACTGCCGCCAATCACCTTTCCATCCTTTATGAGAATACCGTCGTCGATGATGGCATCTGCTCCGTTTTGCTGGGCGACCCACAGGGCGCGGTGGCTTTTGCCGGTACCGCTTGGACCGACAAGGGCAATAACGTCCATTGTGTCTCTCCTCTTTTCATCTCAGCTGATATGATGCGGCGGTCGATAGAAATTTTCCGCGTAGATGTCCTCGATCGTAAACTGCCCGACAGCATCCGGCTGCCGCCCTACAAAACCGCGATAGTCCGATCCGCCGGACACGAGCAGTCCGTGCTTTTGTGCAATATCCATGTAGTGCTGTATATCTGCACGGTCATAGGTTGGATAGAACACCTCAATGCCCTCAAGTCCCAACTCTATGAGCTGCTTTATATACGCCTCATCATCGAGTGCCTTAGGATTGGCAAGCACGGGAATCCCACCCGCGCCCTTGATGATATGGATGAGCTCTTCGGGGGCAAACCGAAAGTGTGGAATATAGGCGGGCTGTCCACGCTTGAGAAGCTGGTCGAAGCACGTGCGTATGGAGTCAAAATAGCCCTTCTTGACCAACACACGCGCCACATGAGAGCGTCCGACGGCCTTGCACATCCCCTCATCGGTCAGCACCTCGGTCTCGCCGATCTCGTAGCCGAGTTCCCGCAGACGCTCCACAATCTCGGTAAATCGCGTCCAGCGTGCCTCACTGATCTCCTCGAGTTTTTCCTGAAGCCCTGCATTGTAGATATCAATATTGTACCCCAGTATATGAGCCTCGTGTGCTCCGTCCCCCGTACTGAACCCAACGCCGGGAATGATGCGCAGGCTGCCTGTGGCATAACGTCCGCTCTCATAGAGCTCCGTAACACCCTCGACGGTGTCGTGGTCCGTGATGGCGATGTAGCGCAGTCCCGCAGCCTTTGCCGCCTCCGCAACCTCCTCGGGGGTATCCCGCCCATCGGAAAAGGTCGTATGGATATGCAAATCGCTTGGCATAGAATTCTCCTTGATTATGCATTCTCGCGGATCAAAACGCGTTCGATCTGCGTCGCACAGTATCCCGAAGGGTCGACCTCCACGATCACAGCGGCATACTCCGCTGCCCCCTCCGCCATCTCAAAACGTACGGGCATCCCCGTGCGGAATTTCTGAATCACAATATCCTTGCGCACCCCCAAAACAGAGTCCTGTGCGCCGACCATGCCCAGATCTGTGATGTATGCTGTGCCGCCCGGCAGAATACGCTCATCCGCCGTCTGCACATGCGTATGCGTTCCGACGACAACATCCGCACGCCCGTCCAGATAGTATCCCATCGCGAGCTTCTCCGAAGTGGTCTCAGCGTGGAAGTCGAGCACGACAACATCCGCCATGCCCTCGATCTCTGCAAGGATATCATCCGCCTTTTGAAACGGACAGTCGAGGGCGGGCATAAAGGAACGGCCCGACAGGTTCAGTACGGCGATATTTGCCGCCTTGAACGGAAAGATACAGTACCCCTTCCCGGGAGCCCCTTCGGGGTAGTTAGCGGGACGCACGAGAAACGGTTCCTCGTCAACGAAGGCAAAGACATCCTTCTTGTCCCAGACGTGGTTGCCCGAGGTTACGACATCGGCACCGCCCGCATAGAGTTCATCCAGAGCCTTGCGCGTAAAGCCCTTGCCGCCGGCAGAGTTCTCTCCGTTGACAATGACCACATCGATTGCACGGTCGCGCCGCAGCTTCGGTGTGATCGCACGAAAAGCACGCCGTCCCGCACGTCCGACAACGTCACCGACCAACATAATGCGCACAGTGCTTCCTCCCATTTTCCTCATCGGTTGTAGACAATGACCTGATCGCGTTCACGGATGCCGACCAGACGGTCGCGCAGAGGAATCTCCCGCACAGCGATGAGCATGCGCTCAAGGGTCTCGTGCTGGAGCATACGGAACTCCACATCCAAGGTCTCTCCCCCATGTGCATCGATGAGGAGATCCTCACCAAACCGCTCCGTCAGGAGCTGCACAATGAGGTTCAGCTCCCGTTCCGAAAGCTCGTCCATCCGCCGTGCAAGATGGAGGATGGTAAGCGCGTCATGCTGTTCGTAGGAAAAATCCATCGTACTCGCCATGCCGCCCTCGATCACATGGAACGTCTCAATGCTCTCCCCAAGAAGTGCAGCAAATTTTTCGATATCCTCCGGAGAAAGCTGTGCACGGACGACGAAATCCATCGTCAAAAGGTTCTCATGAGGATCGTAGGAAACCGATTCAATCTCGGGAAAACAGACGAGCACGGAGGCGAGCAGCTGAACACCGGGACGCGCCTGCTCGTTTTTGGAGCGGGAAGGGCGTCGTCCCACAAGCCTTCGCAAAAAGTCAAACATAGCACCGCCTCCCACACATTCTATTCAACACTGTTAATACATCCAAGCCCGAGCGCGTAGACCGCGTTCCGCCCCGCCTTCTTCGCCTGATAGAGTGCTTCATCCGCATTCTTGAACAGCTGAAGTTCATTGTCGCGCTCCACATCGAACGTCGCAACGCCGACGCTGACCGTGACCGTGCGGTCAAACGGCATCTCCGCCGCCTCCACACAGCGGCGGATACGCTCACCGACTCTGCCCGCAACGTCGAGGGGTGCGCCTGCAAGAATGATAAAGAACTCGTCGCCGCCCCAGCGGCAGCCCGCATCCGATCCGCGGATGGTACTGGAGATCGCATCCGCCACCTTGAGGATCACCTTGTCCCCCACATCATGCCCGTAGGTATCGTTGACACCCTTGAAGTGATCGATGTCCATGAGAATGACAGAGAGCGGTGTTTTATGCTCCTGCGCCTGTTCAACAGCATCCTTCAGAAGTCGCTCCATCTCACGGCGATTTAGGAGGTTCGTCAGAGCATCGCGGCTCGCTAGCTGCGAGAGGCGTTGATTTGCCGTATACAGTTCCTCCTCCGAGACGCGGATGAAATGCGACATGAACGCGAGCATCTTGCGGTTATAGGAGAGATGCGCCACCCGCTTGGTCTGCAGCGGGATGTTTTTCGTATAGCCCGGATCCTCCTTCATGCCGACAAGCAGGACATTCAGATTCGCAGTAACAATGTGTCTGCCCGCACGCCGAATCTCACCGAACATGAACGAGGTCGACGAGGGGAAGCCTGCACAGGGGCTCATCTCCGTCACAACATCCTCGCCGAGCAGAAGATAATGTCCGACGCACGCCGTTCCGAAAATTGCCTGTGGCGAGAACACAGACATATCGCGCGCGTTTTCTGCGGCCTTTGCGAGGATGCCATATGGGTCGCCATAGGCAAGACGGAACTTCGTTCCCTCCTGCATGGGCAGGCCGAAGGTGAATTCTCCCGTCCCCTCCTCGATCTTGAGGGGGACACGCGCGGAGACCGAGCCATCCTCCTCCTCGAAGCAGAGCGGGAAGAGGGCAGCATCCGCGCTGAAATTGCCATCTCCTTTGATGCCGAAATAGCGCTCATAGATACGCAGCGGTATGCCGCCGTCCAGCTCCTTGACCGTACAGCCGTCTACACGGGTCGCAACCATTTCGCGGCCGAGTGTATTCCAGCCGAAGTTACGCGTCACGTGCACATCCAGTGTCGCCCCGTGGAATACAATGGCGAGCATTCCCATCCGCAGCTCCACATCGTCTGCGATCAAATATCCGTGTGCGTCCATAGCCGGCGAGTCGACGAAGGATCCGAACACCGCAATGCGCTCGTCCATCGCAGAGCACCCCTCAAGGAGTGCGTCGAGCTGATCCATAAGACCAACCACAACAAATTCAACCGCCTTTGTATGCGGATGTGCGTCGACAACATGGACAATACGATCCCTTGCCTCCGACACCGGCGTATTTCCTTCGACGGTGACAAACTCCACCCACGAGGTCTCAAATGCCGTAAAGGTCAGCATGATCCCTTCCGTATCCAGCTGGAGATCCGCCATCTTGAGCGCGCATGTGTGCACCAGAATCCTTGCCTCCGGAAACAGCGCGCGAACGGCTTCCTTCATCTGCAAAGCCTTTGCGAGCGGCATCTCGCAGGGTGCGGTAATCGTGATAAGCAGGGATTCCACATGGGGAATCCGATCCAATGTTTCCTTCGCCTGTTCCGCTTTGCGCTGTGCGGCTGCAGTACCGGAAACAATATACGTCAGTTGCTGCATAGGCTCCCCCCATCGAAACACATGCAAACGCGTCCGCCCCCGGCTGGACGCACTCTTCATATTTCCCAGAAATAGGGGGCATGTGCCCCCTATCTCACATTTACTTTGAACTTCATGTCTATTTGGCGTAGTCGACGACACGCGTCTCTCGGATCACCGTCGCCTTAATCTGCCCCGGATACTCGAGATCCCCCTCAATCTTTTTCACAATGTCATGGACGAGCACAGCGGTCCCCGCATCGTCCACCTTATCCGGCTTGACCATGACGCGGATCTCGCGTCCCGCCTGAATCGCAAAGCAACGCTCTACGCCGTCGAACGACTCCGCGATCTCCTCCAGTGCCTTAAGGCGCTTGATGTAGGACTCAAGGCTCTCGCGCCGCGCCCCCGGGCGTGCCGCTGAGACGGCATCGGCCGCAGCGACGAGCACCGCCTCGATCGTTGTCGCCTCCACATCACCATGATGGGACTCGATGATGTTGATCACTTCCTTGGATTCGCGATACTTGCGAGCGAGATCCGCACCCACCGTGACATGGGGTCCCTCAACCTCGTGGCTGACCGCTTTTCCAATGTCGTGGAGAAGTCCGCCGCGCTTTGCAAGCATGACGTCGCAGTCGAGTTCTGCCGCCATGAGTCCCGCGAGGTGTGCGACCTCGATCGAGTGCGCGAGCACGTTCTGCCCATAGCTCGTACGATAGCGCATGCGCCCGAGGAGGCGCACGAGCTCCGGATGGATGCCATGCACCCCCGTCTCAAACGTCGCCTGTTCGCCCGCCTCCTTGATCCGCTGATCGACCTCACGGCGCGCCTTTTCGATCATCTCCTCGATGCGTGCGGGATGGATGCGTCCGTCCTGAATCAGCTTTTCGAGTGCAATGCGTGCAATCTCGCGCCGTACGGGGTCAAATCCCGAGAGGATGACAGCCTCGGGGGTATCGTCGATGATGAGATCAATGCCGGTCAGCGTTTCGAGTGTGCGGATGTTCCGTCCCTCACGCCCGATGATGCGCCCCTTCATCTCATCGTTCGGCAGTGCCACGACGGAGACCGTCGTCTCTGCCACATGATCGGCAGCGCAGCGCTGGATTGCAACGCTCAGGATCTCGCGCGCTGCCTTGTCCGCCTCGTCCTTCGTCTGCTGGATGTACTCCTTGATCTTGCGCGCCTTCTCGTGCTTGAGCTCCTCCTCCGCCTCCGCCATGAGAACCGTGCGCGCCTCCTCCGACGTAAGCCCCGAGATGCGCTCAAGCTCCTGCTTCTGGCTCTCGTAGAGGGCTGTCACCTCCGCCTGCGTCTTGTCAATGCGCGCCTCCTTGCGTGCAAGTCCTTCCTCTTTCTTCTCGATGGACTCAAGTTTGCGGTCGAGGTTCTCCTCCTTCTGAATCGTGCGGCGTTCGAGGCGCTGAATCTCACTGCGCCGCTCCTTCGAGTCACGCTCGAACTCCTGCCGCTGACGCTGGATTTCCTCCTTTGCCTCAAGCAGAGCTTCCTTCTGCTTCGTCTCCGCCCGCTTACCGGCCTCTTCGACAATGCGCTTTGCTTCGTCCTCGGCTGATCCTATCTGAGCCTCCGCCGTGCGTCTCCGTGCGACATAGCCCGCAGCAGCACCGACAGCGACAGCAAAAATTACCATGAGTAATTCAGTAATAATAACGGCCACCTCCTCATTGTGTTGTTCAAAATTGCCTATAGAATACTCCTATTCATTTTAATGTTTTTTCTCTATAGTGTCAAGAATTCTATGTGCCTCGGCATATTGCTGCATGAACATACAATCTTCATATTCACCGAAATTTGATTAAATGCAGGAAAGGGGGCCGTTGTACGAAGCTGAAAAGCCTCGTACAACAGCCCCCATTTTATCTCTGTGGAAATCTGCGCAGTGCGCGTGGCTTGCCAAGCACCTCGGCGAGCACAATCGCCTGTGCCATCGTATCCGCCGTCAGCTGCGGCAGCAGGACAGACGGCGTTCGCCCGACCGTTTGCGGCACAACCGCAGCAGCGGCCTGCGCTTCCTCTGCCGCAAGGCGTTCCGCACGTTCACGCGTACGCTTGGCACGCTGTGCCTCTCTGCGCGCCTCTTCCCATTTGCTGCGCAGCTCCTGCGCACGCAGCACCTCCGCATCGATCGTAACCTGCACGTCGGAGGGAACCCCGCGCAGCGGCGGAATCTCGAACTTCTCGTTCCGCTCCACCCGCTTCCTCGGACGCGGAATGTCCTGCGGCACGGTCGGCGGCGGTACCTTCTTCTTGCCGCGCACACGATCGTCAAAGACGGCAATCGCTACCGCGACGGCGATGACAATGAGGTATTCCATACCGCATCCCTCACTTTACGGGCGGTGTCGGATGCTTTGCGTCCGCCTTCCCCGACGCACTGATGGCATGGCGCATATCGGTGTCGGACTGGATGTTGTTCAGCTGGTAATAGTCCATCACGCCGAGCTTGCCCTCGCGCAGAGCCTGTGCCATTGCGTGCGGCACTTCGGACTGTGCCTCGACAACCTTTGCCTCCATCTCCTGCGTGTACGCCTTCATCTCCTGCTCGCGCGCAACCGCCATGGCACGGCGTTCCTCCGCCTTTGCCTGTGCAATGCGCTTGTCCGCCTCCGCCTGATCGGTCTGGAGCTCCGCGCCGATGTTGCGACCGACATCGACATCCGCGATATCGATGGAGAGAATCTCGAATGCTGTTCCCGCGTCGAGCCCCTTGCCGAGCACCGTCTTCGAGATGTCATCGGGGTTTGCGAGCACGTCCGTGTGGCTCTGCGAGGAACCGACCGTCGTGACAATGCCCTCACCGACACGGGCGATGATCGTCGGCTCACCCGCACCGCCGACGAGGCGGTCGATGTTCGCACGCACGGTGACGCGTGCCTTGATCTTGAGCTCTATTCCGTTTGCCGCGACAGCGGACACAATCGGTGTCTCAATGACCTTCGGATTGACGCTCATCTGCACGGCATCGAGCACATCGCGTCCTGCGAGGTCAATCGCCGCCGCACGCTCGAACGGCAGGGCGATCTGTGCACGGTGCGAGGCGATCAGCGCATCGACCACCTTGTCCACATTGCCGCCCGCGAGGTAATGTGCCTCGAGCTGATTGACGCTTACGTCAAGCCCAGCCTTATTTGCCTTAATCAGCGGCAATACAATGCGGCTCGGCGGTACGCGGCGCAGACGCATACCGATGAGCGACATGATGCTCACCGAGACATTGGCTGAGATCGCGGACACCCAGAGCCCGAGCGGCACAAAGTGCAGGAAAATCGACACGGCAAGAATGACAATGACAATGAGGAATGCTCCCCCAAACAGTGTTCCCATACGAACCTCCTTAACAAATTCCGCCAAACGGCACTACATCTCGCGTACGACGACGCGGCTGCCGTTCACGGACAGGACAACAATACTTTTCCCTTTTTGAATAAACGCACCCTCAGAGATCACATCCACGGGACGGCCGTCGATACGTGCCGTCCCCGAGGGACGCAGCTCTGTGAGCACCTCGCCCGTCTTCCCGACAAGCTCCGACTGCTCTGCCGCGCTCACATAGCCCTCCTCCGTACGCGAGGACTTTTGCAGAACAATCTTGTTCCAGAGCCTACTTGACGGCAGACGCGAGACAATCAGCAAAAAGAGGACAACCGCAATCACCAGTGCGATGCCGAGTGCCGCCAGCGCGCCGATGTCTCCACCGAGTGCAAGCACAATGCTGTAAAGCATCGCCGCAACGCCAAGCCCCGCGAGCAGTCCCACCGTCGGCAGCAGGATCTCTACGATAATCATGAGGACGCCCACGAGAAAGACTGCAATGTGATAGAGTTCCACCAGTCCGCGCGTGTACTGGCTGCCCCAGAAGACCGCCGCCGCGACGATGCCAAGCAGAATCCCTACACCGAGCCCGCCCGTCTTGATCTCCACCATGATGGAGAGAAACATGACGGCAAGCAAGA
>ERZ772957.2568-NODE-2568-length-10361-cov-12.435863_pt1 | contig 10361 bp, 9 predicted proteins | sample MGYA00580682_ERZ772957 | MGnify/ENA primary metagenome ERZ772957 (study PRJEB29015, sample SAMEA2737921) | human oral metagenome | biome: human oral; feature: human-associated habitat; material: dental | place: China | collected 2025 ...
TTGCCCCTTCCTGATGGTCGAGCACCTGCAGCAGTTCCTCTCTGCTGACCGCATACGTTCCGAGTTTCGACACGACGACGCTCGCCGCGACATTGGCGAGATACGCGCCGTCGGCCGGCTTCAACCCGCCCGCGAGCGCCAGGCCAAACACGGCGATCACCGTATCGCCCGCACCCGAGACATCAAAGACCTCCTGTGCCTTCGTCGGGATGTGAACGACCTCCTCGCCGTGGATCAGCGACAGCCCCTTCGCCGAGCGCGTGAGGACAACGTTGCGGATGCCGAACTTGCGCATTGCATAACGCGCCGCCTTCTCGACATCGAAGTCCTTGTTCGCAATCGGCTCAAGCATGATCTCGTTGATCTCCTTGATGTTCGGCGTGATATAGTCGGCGCCCTTGTACTTCAGCCACTGCGCTCCCTTCGGATCGACGATGACGGGCACGCCGTGATCGTGCGCCGCACGGATGATGTGCTGACACGCGAACTCCGTGCACGCCCCCTTGCCGTAGTCCGAGATGATGACGCAGTCCATGCTCTCATTCAGTTTCTTGTCGATATAGGAGAGATACTGCTGTGCATCGTCTCCGTCGATGGGGCTTGCATCCTCGAAGTCGAGGCGCAGCATCTGCTGATGTCCGCCGATGATACGGATCTTCGTCGTGGTCGGGCGGTCTGTATGGACGAGCCCCGCATAGTCGATGCCGCGTGCGGCAAATTTCTCAAGAAGGCTCTTGCAGTGCGCATCCTCACCGACATAGCCCGCGATGCTGACATTCGTCCCGAGGAGCGCGAGGTTGTGCGCGACGTTTGCCGCGCCGCCAAGGGTTTCGTGTGTCCCCGTCACGTGCGTGATCGGCACAGGCGCTTCGGGGGAAATGCGCGTGACCTCGCCCGAGTAATACTTATCCAGCATCACATCGCCGACGACAAGGATGTTGCTGCGTACACTCTTCTCCGCGACCGTTTCGCGGATCTTTGCCATATCCATGAGAACGCTCCTATCTGTAATGGAACCTATCCAAAAATATCAATCAAATCCGTGCGCCTTGATCCCGTCGGGCAGAACAGGGCGGACGAACCGCCCCGCCGCGCCCTTCGGCGCAAGCACGAACGCCCCGTCCACCTGCTCCACGACGCGCGTCTCGAAGTCCGACGCGCGGGGCAGTTCATACGCGGGACGCGCACCGGTCTCGGTCAGCATCTGATCCGCATAGTTCAAAATCAGCGCGGGCGGCATACGCTTCATGCACTTCATGTGTTCCGCACCCGTCAGCGGACATTCGTGTAGGCGGCACGGATGGCACGGCACGGGGGCACGCACGGAAATGCTCTTTGCGTCGTAGGGGTAGAACCCCGGGACGGGCGACGCGCCGAACATACAGAGCACGGGAACGTTCATCGCCACGCCGACGTGCATCGGCCCCGAGTCCGTCGTGATAAAGAGGCAGCAGCGGCGCAGAAGTCCCGCAAGTACGCCGAGGCTGATCTGCCCGGTAAAGATATGCAGATGCGGATGATCCTTCGCACGCATCTGCGCACGGCACGCCGCAACCATCTCCACATCCATCGGACCGCCCATCATGGCGAGATGATAGCCGCGTGCCAGGTAGGTGTCGGCGACCTCCGCAAAGTAGGCATCCTCCCAACGTTTCGTGCGCCAACTCGCGCCGATGTTGAGCGCGATCACCCGATCCGTCGGGGCGAAATGCGCCGCTAAGAGCCGCGCCGCCTCCGCCTCGGCAGCGGGCGGCAGCCACATCCGAAGCCCCGCATCATCGACCTCTCCGATGACCTGCGCCGCACGCAGCGCCGCATAGTGCGAGTGAACCTCATGCATGATCGGGTGCTGATCGGGACTGACATGGTCGAACAGCAGCGAAAAGCCCGGCTTTGCATAGCCGACGATCTTCCTACCGCCGCTCAGAGCCGCGAGCGCGGAGGAACGCTCGTTGCGATGCAGATTGACGACAAGATCATACTTGTTTTTTCGCAGACAGAGGGCAAAGCGCAGAATGCCGAGGAAACTCTTGTCCCGCCCCTTCTTGTCGATCAGGAGACATTCGTCGATGTGTTTATTTTCCTGCACGATGTCCGCGAGAATGCGATCCGCAAGGAGTGTAATACGCGCCTCGGGATAGTTGTGCCGCAGTGTCTGCAGCACGGGGGTCACGAGCATGAGATCGCCGAGGTGCATGAGATTGATGACGAGGATATTTTGATAGACCTGCCGTGCCATTGCTCACCCCTTGTGTGTCTGCTGCAAAATGCCCTGCACCGCCGCACAGATACGCGCGGGCGCAATGCTGCGGATGCAGTCTGTTGCGGGCAATGCGCCCGTCACAGGATCGCGTTCCTCCGCAAGCACCACATCGTGTGCTCCCTGCGGCCCCCAGATCTGCGGATCGCCCGTGCTGAAGATCTCCACCGTCGGGCAGTGCACCGCCTGGGCGATGTGCGCGGGTCCCGTATCCACCGTCACAATCGCTGCCGCACCGCGCAGCAGCACCGCAATCTCCGCAAGGGAAAACGCCCCCGCAAGCACATGGCGCTCCTCCACCCCTGCCCGCTGCGCAATCTCCATGAGATGCGCCCGATCCTGACTGCCGCCGATCAGATAGACAGGCACCGCCTCGGGAATGTCCGAAAACGCCCGCAGAAATTCCGCCGCCGTCTCCACGGAGAGACTTCTGCGCGGGACTCTGCCGCAGGGACAGAGGACGAGATAGTGCGCCGAAGCAAGGCGGCGTGCCGCGCTTTTTTCGGCAAAGCTGCGTTCCACAGCGGCGGGAATCCGCAGGGCGAGAGCGGTGTCCTGCGTCGAAAAGCCCAGCGCACGCATAAAGTCAAGCTGATTGCGCGTTTCGTGCTGCGGTACCGCACGTACGGCGGGAGCCGTTCGCGTGAGGAACAGTCCGCTGTGCTGCGCATCGTAGCCGAATCTTTTCGGAATCCGTGCAAGCCACGCGACCACCGCCCCGCGCGGCGCAAAATTCATGCAGACGGCAAGATCGAAGCGATACCTGTGCAGCCGCCGCGCCATGCGGAGCATCCCGAGCAGCCCCTTTTCACGCCCCCGCTTGTCGTAGACCAGTACCTCATCGACGTAGGGATTCATGCGTGCGATGCTCTCCGTCAGCGGCACAGTCAGCATCGTGATGCGGGCATTCGGATGCGTTTCGCGCAGGGCGCGGACGGCAGGGGTCACGAGGATGAGATCGCCGATGAACGCGAGGTCGATGACCAGGATGTTCTGATACAAACTGCTCCCCTCTTTCCCTAACGACGCACGCTGCGGAGCACTGCGCCGATCTTCGCCGCGACCGCATCCACAGGAATTGCCGCAAGGCAGTCCAGCCCCTTCGGACACGCACGCTTCCAACAGCCCCGACAGGGACGATCGACCTCAATCGCATTTTGGAGCTGCCCATAGGGCCCATTGCGGTTCGCGTCGGTCGGCCCCATCAGCATGACCGTCGGCACGTGCAGCCCTGCCGCCAGATGCACGGGTCCCGTATCGCCGCCAAGGACGAGTGCCGCACGCGTAAAGACGTGCGCGAGCTGCTTGAGATTCGTGCGCCCGACGAGATTCACGGGGGGGATCTCAGACGCACGCAGGATGTCCTCTGCCAGCGTCGCATCGAGACGGCCGCCGCCGACGAGCACGGGTACATAGTGTGCATGGTAGAGACGGCCTGCGAGCGCGGCAAAATGCTCCACCGGCCAGCGTTTGTTCGGCCAGTTTGCCCCGACGGCAAAGGCGACAAACGGCCGCCCCTCCTGCACCCCCTCACGCGCGAGCAGCGTATCCGCCGCCATGCGGTCACGGTCGGAGACGCTGACGGGAAAGCGCACCTCGCCCACGCGGCAGCCAAGCGCACGCGCGACATCGAGGTAACGCTCGACAATGTGCCCCTCAGCGTGTGCGCCGCGCACGGGACGGCTCACGAGATGCGCCCCCTCGCGCATATTCGCCGTACCGATGCGCAGCTTTGCCCCTGCATTCCACGCGATCGCCGCCGATTTGAACAGCCCCTGCAGATCGAGGGACGCGTCATAGCGGCGCGTGCGCAGCCGTCTGCGAAACGGTCCGATCTCGCGCAGGAATCCGCCGATGCTGCGGAACTTCGCCTTCTCAAACAGGATGAGCTCGTCGATGCAGGGATTGTCCGCAAGGATCGCATACGCTGCCTGCTCGACCACCCATGTCAGATGTGCGTTGGGATACTGCTCCTTGATCGCATACGAAACGGGCAGGGCATGAATCACGTCGCCGATCGCACTCAGTTTCACGACCAAGATGTTCTCCATGCCCTGCCCTCCTTTCGTTATTTCCGCCCCATTTTTGCAATTATCCCCGTCGTCGATTTGCCCGCAACAAGCGGGATAAATGCCACCTCACCGCCGTAGCTCTCGACAATACGCGCCTCGGGCAACGTCTCAAGGGTATAGTCGCCCCCCTTTGCGTAGACTGCGGGGCGCACCTTTGCGATCAGCTCCTCCGCCGTATCCTCGCCGAAGATCACGACATAGTCCACGGATTTCAGCGCACCCACGACCTCCGCGCGATCCGCCTCGCCGTTCACGGGACGCGTCTCCCCCTTGAGCCGTCGCACGGAGGCATCGCTGTTCAGCCCGAGGATGAGCACATCGCCCAGCGCACGCGCCGCCGCAAGATAGCGCACATGACCCGCGTGGAGGATGTCAAAGCAGCCGTTCGTAAAGACCACACGCGCTCCGCCCGCACGCAGTGCAGCGGCAAAGTCCTCAACCCGTTCGTTCGGAATCAGCACATCAGACACCTCCTTCGAGCGCAGTCACGGCGGCATACAGCTCCGCCGCGGCGACCGTTGCCGTCCCGCGCTTACGTACGGCAATCCCCGACGCGACGTTGCTCAGACGCGCCGCCGCGAGCGCATCCACCCCCGCCGCGAGCCCAAGAATCATGACCGCGACACAGGTATCGCCCGCCCCCGACACATCGAAGATCTCGCTGTGGTCGCTCACGGGAATATCCGTCGCCGAGCCGTCCGCAAGAAAGAGCGTCATGCCCTTATCCCCGCGCGTGATCAGCACGCCGTCCGCAGAGAGCCGCTCCCGCAGCTCATGCCCCGCCGCACGGATCTCCTCCTCGGAGGAAAGCTCCCGCTCCAGTGCCGCCGCGAGCTCCGCATCGTTCTGCTTGACATAGCCGATCCCCTCATACGCGAGGATGTCATAGCGCGAGTCCACCATGCTCGGGATGCCCCGCTTGCGCGCCTCGGTAATGACGAGCCGGCGCACGCGCTCCGTCACCGTCCCCGAGCCATAGTCCGAGAGCACCACGCCGCGCACCTGCGGCAGCAGCTCACGAATGCGTGCGAGCAGAGCCTCCTCCGTCTCCGCATCAAGCGGCGTGTGCCACTCGCGATCCACGCGCACGATCTGCTGACTGACCGTCGCACGCCCGCCCGCGATGATGCGCGTCTTGGTGATCGTCGGATGCGCGTCCGCACGGGCGAACGCCGTCCGCACCCCATTTGCGCGCAGCACGGCGAGAAGCTCGTCGCCGCTGCGCTCCGTCCCGCAGACCCCCACGGCATAGGACGCACCGCCGAGCGTCGCCGCATTGCCGGCGACATTTGCCGCGCCGCCCGCAACCACACGTTCCTCGCGCTGCTCCAGCACGAGCACGGGCGCCTCGCGCGAGATGCGTGCAATCGTCCCGTCAAGATAGACATCCGCCACCATATCCCCGATGATGAGGACAGGCACACCGCTCATCGCTTTGAGTGCATTTACCACGGCGTAAACTCCCATTTCACCTTCCACGAATCCTGCTCCGAACGATAGCGCAGGATGATCTGCGAACAGTGCAGATCGTGGAACCAGTAGTAGTCCACATCCGTCCACCGGCGGGGCTCGACCGCATACTTCGTCCCAACGCCGATGCGGTTGTGCTCGTCAATGCGGTAGCTCATCCCCGCCTGCACGACCTTGGAGTAATCCTCCTGATCGAAGTCAAAGAGCGAATTCTGCTTCGTACTCTTCGTATAGATGCCGCCGATGTACGCCGCAAAACGCTCCCCGAACGGCTTCGTGAGGAAGGCGCTCGCATTGAACCCCTGCACCCGCGAGCCGTCGTAACTCTCGCGCGTCACAGAGTACCCCGTCCCGAGCTCCAGACGGTAGTCGTGGAAACGGATCGTATCATGCGTAAACGAAACGCCGTATTTCCAGTGATTGCTGTGAACGCCGCCCGCATACCAGCGGCCGTACTCCGAATACAGCTGATAGGTAACCGGCAGTCTGCCCATACGATGTCCGTAGCCGAGGAGCAGCGCAGGCTCCTTCTTGATCGAACCATCGTCGCCATCGTCAAAAATGCCGTAGGTCAGACGTGCGGATATGTCGGCATTCGCCCAGCCGAGATCGTAGTGACTGCGCCAGCCCTTGTTCGTCGTCACATAGAGCGTCGCGCCCGCCGTCACCCGCGGCGCAACATCGTACGTAAATCCCTGCTCCAGCCACAAGCCGTCGTCACTGTCGTACCCCGCCGTCGGGAAATTGCGCTGCATGGGATTCCCCACATCCACCTCATAGTGCTTTTTGGTGAAAATGACCTTGTTCTTGATCCAGAACTTCACATTCGTCAGCACGAGCCGATCACCGGGATACAACTCCGCCACATCTGCACTCAGATGGTAGTCCGGATTTTTCGCCGAGCACCTCGTCTGCGTACCGTCATAGATCACAATCTTGTCCGGGTAGAACTCGAAGCGTTTGCCCGTCATATAGTAGCCGCCGACCTTGCCGTCCGCCGCCTCCATCGTCCCCGTATGCGTCTTGTAGTTGTAGTTGATGTGGTAGCCGTCGAGCGTCACGCGGGTCTGCCCCTCCGTCATCTGGAGCATATGCGCACGGTCGGGAACGGAGACCGCCCCCGAGACCGTATTGCCCTCCACGTAGTCGCCCTGAAAACGGCGCGCCGCAAGCTGTAGGATGTCCACATGACCCTTCGCCGTAAATTCGCCCGTCCGCTCATCGTAGGTGAGATCATCGCCCTCGAACGCAATCGGGGACGGCGCATCCTGCGCCAACGGCTGACGCAGGTATTTCTCCATCGCCTGCGCATCCGTGAGCAGCTGCTCCTGCTCCGCCGTGAGACGGTTCGCACGCTCCTGCCGCCGCTCGTTCTCAACAAAGTCCAAATGCTGAAAGCCCGTATCCGCATCCCCGCGATAGGCGGCATCCGCCCCGCCCGGCAGCGCAGCGCAGACGGCCGTCAGTGCGAGCAGAATGCGCGTTTTGATAGCCTTGGTCATCGGCGCGTTCTCCTGTCTTTTACAAAGAATTGATTCGTTCTTATACTACAGTATAGCATACTGAAAAAATCTCTGCACCAGTATACTATAAAAAACATTGAAAGTCCATATTTTACGGGCTTCGCGGCGTTTTCCCCACCATTGGAGAAAACGCCGCATACGTACCATTTGCGGGAATTTGTAGGCAACGTGCAGGCAAACAAAAAGCCCGCGCTGCCTGTCCCGCGTTCATGTGTGCGAAGAGCCGGTACATAACGCGCTCTTCCCCCTCTTTGCTCTTCATTGTGTTCCACTTTTTATTCGGATTTCCGATTTTTTAAAGCCGCTTGCTTTCAGTTGTGTTTTCCGAATTTCCGCTATATAATCGACGTGGGGGGGATTTATGGGCACGTTTTCAGCGCGTTTAAAGGCTTCTATGCGAGCGGAAAACATGAAAGCGGTTGAACTTCATGAGATACGCCCCCGCCATGCTGCCCATATATAAAAGGAGGTTTTCATGACCTATTCAGCGGATTATCTCGCCGATCTCATGGTACGCATGGCGCACCATTCCACCGCCATTGAGGGGAATACACTCACACAAGGAGAGACGAAAAGCGTACTGATTGACGGCTATATCCCCCGTGCGATGGATATGCGCGAACTGAACGAGATACTGAACTACAAGGCGTTCATGCCCTTTCTCATCGAGCGCACGCAGGAGGCCGCGCCGCTCTCGCTCGCCCTCATCCGTGAGGTGCACGCGCTTCTTTGCAGGGACGCAATCGAGAGTGTGCCGGGGCAGTTCAAGACGCGCCCGAATCTCATCATCGGCGCGGATTTTACCCCTACACCACCCTATCTCGTGCCCGCTGCACTCACGGATTGGATGGCGAACCTTGACGCGCAAATGGCGGCGGCGGTATCTGATTCAGACAGGGTGCTCGCTCTTTGCCGTCAACACATCGCCTTTGAACACATTCACCCCTTCCCCGATGGGAACGGGCGTGTAGGGCGTGCCCTCATGGTATACAGCTGCTTCCTCGCCGATCTAACCCCGATCGTTATCCCCGTCGAACGGCGCAAGGAATACATCAACTATCTCAACACTGAGGACTTGAACGGATTCGCCGCCTTTGCCGCCGATCTGCAAGCAGAGGAACGCGAACGCATGGCGGCGTTCTCATGAAATAAAAAGCCGCCCGCCATGCGCGAACATGGCAGGCGACCAAGGGCAAGCATCCTGATCGGGGAATACTCCACCACGCGCGGTATCATTCTGCAAGACCTACGCCCTCGACGACAAGTTGCGTTGGATGCCTCAACTTGCCGCCGAGGGCTTTTACGGAATTTTCGCAACCGAAAAGACCGCTCACGCGGCGCACGCTCCCTCATCGAATATAAATTTGACGCAAAAAATTTTTTACACTATAATGAATCCGAATCAGAGAAAAGGAGGCGATCCACTCATGCAGCGACTTACGGTCGGCGGGTGCGTGCTTGCCGTCCTTATCGCTCTCGCGAGCTTCCACATCTGCGAAGCGGCAGAGGATATGCGCTTTGTCGATGCGGAGGACGATACGGGCTACTACGTCGATGCCGCGAGCATCGTCCGCGTCTCAGACACGGAACGCGATGCGGTCATCGCTGTTGTCAAGGCGACAGAGAACCGCCGTTACGTCTATCGTACGCGCCTCTACCCGCAGGCAGGAACGTATCAGTTCGTCTCCGCGCGCGTCGAGGTCTATGATACAAAGGAAGTGCTGCGTACAACGCAGGGCATGGATGCACCGCAAAAATACACCCCCGCTTCACCGCTCAGAGGCATTGCGGACTTTATCGAAGAACTTCTAAATCAAAAGAAGCAGGCAAGATAGGAGGAGAACATTCATGCAGCAAAAAATCTGTGCGCTCGTACTGACCCTGGTGCTCGCACTCACATCCTTCGGCACGGCACTCGCTGCAGAGCCGCCCAACGCCGTCCAGGCCAAACTCGCCCTCATCGAGCAGGACACCTACGGACAGGAGCAGACCGGTGCGCTCATCGACCGCATCAACCGGCTCGAACGCGACTATGACGGCACGCACCGCGCGGGCAGCCTGATGGCACGCATCGACGCGATCTACGACGAGGTCTATACGAACAGTACAACCCCGTCCGTCCTCATGAACCTCAACGCGATCGAGTGGAACATCAACCACGAGACGAGTCTGCGTTCCGTGCAGGAGCGCGTCAACGAGATGGAGATGGCGCTCCTCGGAAAGACCACCACGGGTACATTCCAAAAGCGGATCTCCGCACTCTCCGTCGCCTCCTTCGGCACGAAGGAGATCCCCGTCACCCCCGTCTCCGTTCCTGCAAACACCCTCGTCAAGGTTGCACTCGTGACCCCCGTCAACGCCAAGAATCTCAAGGTCGGCGACACCATCGAGTACCAGGTTGCGGACGATGTATTCGTCGGCGATGCCCTTGTCTTTACCAAGGGCTCACGCGGCGAGGGTACGGTCACAAAGGTAAAACAGTCGAAGAACTTCGGCCGCAACGCGCAGGTCGACATCGACTTTAAGAACACCAAGGCACTCGACGGCACCTATGTCACCACCTTCATCGGTGAGGAAGCAAAGAAGGAAATGCAGCACCTCGCCATGGCAGCCGGCGCATCGCTCGCGGGCATCGCCGTCCTTGGACCTCTCGGCATCGTCGCAGGTGCATTCGTCCACGGCAAGAACATCGACCTCCCCGCCGGCACCACGCTCTACATCCAGACGCAGAGCGATACCACCGTCTACGGCGTACAGACCACCTACGACAGCGCCGCCCCGTTCCAGGCTGTGGCGGCATCCTCCTCGCATAGCGGGAACAACGACACGAGCGTCTACAACGATAAAGTGTAAACATCCATCAAAAAAACTCACGCAATCGCGTGAGTTTTTTTGATGGATAGAATCAACGAACGAAGAAGCCCGCCAGTTTCATATTCTCATCGTAGCTGAGACGGTAGACGACGGCGGTCGCCTTGTATCCAACGGCGAGCTCGCAGATCACATACCACTTGTCGCCCTCCTTGCCCGCCGTCA
>ERZ772957.2570-NODE-2570-length-10355-cov-71.245437_pt1 | contig 10355 bp, 9 predicted proteins | sample MGYA00580682_ERZ772957 | MGnify/ENA primary metagenome ERZ772957 (study PRJEB29015, sample SAMEA2737921) | human oral metagenome | biome: human oral; feature: human-associated habitat; material: dental | place: China | collected 2025 ...
TTCCATGCCATGGAAGCGCGCTACCAACTGCGCCATAGCCCCGTTCGGGCGTCGCCCTCGTGCGGCGACGCGGATAACTGTATGAAGTTCGGCCCCACTGGAGCAAATCCACGACGCGTGTACTACCTCACCCGCTCAGCCGAGGATCCTGCCGAGCGGACTGGGATCCACCGACGGTCCGGCGTTCCACTTCACCACGGACCAGCTCGGAGGCCGCTTGTTGGTGCGCATGAGCGCGTAGCAGCAGTTGCTCATGCCGCGCAGACCGAACCACTGCTGAGGGTCCATCCCCAGCAGGTGCGTAGCACCCAGGTTGGTGGCCGCCCCGTGGGAGACCGCCACGATGACATCGTCCTTCCCGGCGTCGGCGGCGATGGCCCTGAGCGCCTCCCCCACTCGCTGCGCAGTCTGACGGCGCCCCTCGATCCCGAACTGGGGAAGGTCGCCACCGGCGCGCCAGGTGGCGTAGTGGTCGGGCCACTGCTTCTCGATATCGGCTGCCTTGAGCCCCTCCCACTGCCCGAAGGACTTCTCCGCCAACTCTGGGACGATCTCGACGCTCAGCCCGGTCGGAGACGCCAGGACCTCGGCAGTGGCCCGCGCCCGCAGCAACGGGGAGGAGACGATGCGTGTAGGGCCTAGCGCCGCGATGCAGTCGGCTGCACGCCGAGCCTGCTCGCGACCGGTGTCATTGAGAGGGATGTCGACTCGCCCCTGGATGCGTCCCTGAAGGTTGTAGTCGGTCTGCCCGTGACGCCACAGGATGAGGTCGGTCATGAGGCGGCATCCTCCTGGCCGCCGCCCTCATCTTCCTTCGGACCGTCCGGCTGCGTCAGGTCCGTCGGCAGCTCGACAGTCGGGCAGTCCTTCCACAGGCGCTCCAGCGAGTAGAACTCCCGGTCCTCGTTCTGCAGGACGTGGACGACAACGTCACCGTAGTCCACCAGCACCCAGTGGGCGTCGGCGAAGCCCTCACGGGTGCGGCGCTTGACCCCGGCACCGTGCATGGCCTCGTCAACCGCATCGACGATGGCGTGGACGTGGCGATCGTTCGAACCGGAGGCCAGCAGGAACACATCGGTCAGGCCGAGTCTCTCAGAGACATCAATTGCGGCGAGGTGCTCCGCCTTCTTGTCGGCTGCGGCACGAGCCGCGGCAAGAGTCAGACGGGTGGCATGTTCAGTGGCGGGCACGGATCTCCTTCGGGCGGTCAGGCATCATGCAGCGGCGACTGTACCGTGCGCGCCATCGTCATACGACCTGTCGGATCCACTCCCCAGCCCCCACTGCGCTCATGGCGCTAGCACTGTTACTGCCGTTGGCGATCAGCAGCCACGCGACAACCGCGATGATGAGCAGCAGGACGACGACGATGAGCAGGGCCATGAGCACCTTTCCGATGCGCGAGGAGGAACTGGCCTGTTCCACCGGCAGGACGTGATCCGGGGTGGGAACCCGCCCAGTCACCTCATTGACCGGAGCCAGATAGGGCTCCTCAGGCGCCTCGGCAGCCGGGACTGCCACGGAGTCCCACTCAGAGCCGCCGACCGGACCATTGCCGGTCTCGACCTCATCGGCGTAGAAGGCGTAGGGACCGACGGCCTCACCAGACATCGCAGCGGCGGGATCGGTGGCATCGGCCACTCCGGTCACGATCGTCTCCTGGAAGCTGTCCACCTGGGATGGCTGGTGCAGCGACTTCCACTGCGGGGCTCCGGGGGTGCCGAACTCGACCTCCGGCTGCGCGGACGGCGTGGGCATCGCGGTCTGCGCCTCGACGTCGACCGCGACGGTCTCCTGCGTCATCGGCTCCTCGATGGAGGCGCCACCGTAGGCATCCTGAGCATCAGCAGCCTCCTGGGCTGACGGCGAGCTGTCGACGGGTTGAACCGAGCTAAGCTCACCCGTGGACACGTTGACGGTGCGCACCCCCTGAGCAGCTGCCGGAATGCGCACGATGGGACGGCGCACCGAGCCGGCTGAGGACGCCGAGCCGGCGCTCAGACCACTGCGTGCGGACTCGGCCGCCTGCGGGGCTCCAGCCTGACCGAAGGCAGCGAAATCGGCAGCGCCGGACGCCGATGTCGACACGGCGGGGACCGCACTGACGGCTTCAGCCGACTGGGAGGAGGGCTGCGAGGAGGCCGCAGAGGCCGCCGAAGACGGCGCCTCGTCCGACTGGGTGCTCGGAGAGAAGTCCTCTCGATAGTCGTAGGGGCCGGTGGCGAGCTCCTCAGCCTCCGTCCCACCGGTGTCCTCAGCAGAAGCCTGGAGCGCCGCCCCGTCCTGGTCGTCCCTCTCCTCGGCGTCCGAGGTGGGTCCTCCTTCAAGGCGCTCCTTGAGCGAGAAACGCGTGGGCACCGGCGCAGGCTCGGAGCTGGTGTCCTGGGCCCAGTGGGCGTCGTAGTCCAGAGTCGCCACCGGCAGGTCGACTGCCTCCATGAGGCCCGTCTCGATCTCGGAGATCGCCACGGCCTCAGCCGCCGACAATGAGCGCCAGCTCGGCGCGGAGGCGGACGGCCCCTCGGGAACGGAGAGGTTGAGAGGCGGGTTCTGTCCCTCCTGCTCGAGGTAGAACTCCCCTTCACCCACTGCTGGGAGCTCGACCGATTCCTCCAGGTCGGCCCCGGCGTCGTCGCCAGAGGGTGCGGAGGAACGAGAGGTGACCGAAGCGGGATCGGCAAGAGGGTCCTGGAGGGCCTGAGCCTGCTCAGGGGTGATCTCTCCGGCCTCAACGGCCGCTCTGAGCGCCTTGGCCTCCTCACGTAGACGCCTCATCTCACGTCGGGTCAGGAGCGGCTGCTGACCGGTCAGGATCGCCTCACGCTCGGCGGCGCGCTCCGCCTGTCGGATCGCACGACGACTGCCGCGTGGAGCGTGCTCATCCTGCGTCGGCTCCTCGGTCGTGGGGGCATTGACGCCGGTCTGCTCAGTGCTCACCGTCGTTCTCCTTCCTCAGGGACTGCTCGCGGGCCACTCTCGCCGTCATCGACGTCGCCGACGCCGGCCGCAAGGCCATACGATAAAGCCCGTACTTGCGTATGTACTGCACGACACCATCAGGAACGAGGTACCACACCGGTGACCCCTCTCCGACTCGCTGACGGCAGTCCGTCGACGAGATGGCCATGGCAGGCACCTCCACCAGCGAGATCCTTTCGCGGGGAACCCCGGAGTCACTGAGGACGTGCCCCGGCCGCGTCACCCCCACCAGGTGGGCCAGGTCGAAGATGCCCTCACTGTCCTTCCAGGTGAGGATCTGCGCCAGGGCGTCTGCACCGGTGATGAAGTACAGCTCCGCGCCGGGATACTCGGCCGCGATGTCATGAAGAGTGTCGATCGTGTACGTCGTACCGCCCCGGTCGATGTCGACCCGGGAGACCGTGAACCTCGGGTTGGAGGCAGTAGCGATAACCGTCATGAGGTAACGGTGCTCGGCCGGAGAGACCCGGCGATCCTTCTTGAAGGGCTGGGCCCAGGTGGGTACGAAGATGACCTCATCGAGGGCGAAGACGTTCTGGACCTCACTGGCTGCCACGAGGTGCCCATGATGGATCGGATCAAAGGTTCCTCCCATGATACCGATGCGAAGCGGACGAGCAGACTGGGTCACGCGCTGCTCCTCGCTTCTTTCCTGGGGGACACGTTGGCTCTCCTCAACCGGTTCGGACAACTGCAGTTGGCGAACATACTGCCACGGCCTGTACCCATTGTGGGCCTCCGCAACGCCATAAGCGAGTTGTCAGCCAACGGCGCAGAGACACAAGGAGGCACTCAGGGTATTACCAGCGTCGTGTCAGGCATCCAGAGCGCGTCCGGCAGCCCCCAGCGCCGGTGCCGGTTTCCCGAGCCGGGCAGGCAGCAGGCTCGGCGCCGGCAGGCCGGCCATGAGGTCAGCGACCCGTTGACGCAGTGGCTCCAGGAAGACGGCCTCTCCCGCCCGAGTCAGCTCCGAGCTCAGGACGACGTCGAGAGGGCCGAGCAGACCGCCACCGCGAGCGATGAGGTCAGCGAGCGCGTCCAGGCCCGTGTCCCAGACACGGCGCGCCTCCCGGTCCCCTGAACGCATCGCACTGAGGAGCGAGTCGAGCCCCGAGAAGGGAGAACCGGTGCGCCCGGCGCCGATGTCGTCGGAAACGCCTGAGCCGACCGAGCCGATGGAGTCAGTGGAGTCATCGACGATGCCGGCGGTATAGCGCCTGACCATCGCGTCAACGGAGGCGACGTCCTCCAGGCAGGCCCTCTCCCCGCTCCAGTCGGGATCGGGAACCAGGACCCGCCCGATCTGACCTGCCCAACCACCGCCGAGCACCGGGGCGCCGTTGAGAAGCACGGCGCAGGAGATGTGCTCAGCAACAGACAGGAAGAGGCAGTTCTCCCCAGCGGCTCCCCACCGACTCTCCGCCCAGGCGCCGCAACGAGCATCCTGATAAAGCGCCACCTCGGCCGACTCAGCAGCCGTGCCCGCCAGAGACTGACTCACCAGGCTCGCCAGCGGGACGTCCTGCAGCCCCAGCGCGCCGCCGCGACAGACGCGTCCCTCATCCTCGTCGACGACGCCCGGCACGCAGACCCCAACGGCCAGAGCCGACGTCTTCACCGCCTCGGCCACCTCGCCGGAACGCTCATCGGCAGCGCTTGTGCGCAAGGAGGCGATCACACCGGCGACCTCCTCCGCCAGCCGATGACCATTCGAGTGACACCCCTCCGGGAGACCGCGTTCCAGGCAGGAGATGACACGCCCTCGCCCATCGGCAACAACCGCGGTGATGCCGTCGGCACCGACGGCGACCCCCAGCGCAACAGCGCGTTCCTTGGAGCAGGAGCACTCGGAAAGGTCTGCGGGATGTCCCATGTTTTCTCTGTTCTCGGGGGCAGGGCGGCAAGCCCACGGGACCACCGCCCCACACGTTGGTGTGATTGATATCGACGACAGTAGCAAGGTTCGTATCGCTATGTGTCGCTCTCAGCGGGCAGCCGAGGGCATGACTGATTATGCTGACGTCAGCACACCGACTACCTGCCGTGCGGTCACCAGGATAAGGCAAGTAGTTGATGTACAAATCATGTACGCCCTCAGCCCCACCCCCCTCTCCGTCCCGCACCACTCCCTTGAATCCCCAGGAGGATCGAGATGTCTCGGCATGATCGCCATTCGGCCATCCTCGACATTGTCATGGACGAAGGCAGTGTCCATATCGACGACATCATCACGCGGTTGGGGGTCTCAGCGGCGACCGCACGGCGCGACCTCGACCACCTGGCGGATCAGCAGCTCATCAGCCGCACCCGCGGCGGTGCCATCGCCAACCCCACCTCCACCGAGCCGCCTCTGCGCTATCGCACCTCGAAGATGGCTGATGAGAAGGCCCGCATCGCCAAGGCGGCGGCAGCCATGGTGCACCCGGGCGACACCATCGGCCTCAACGGCGGCACCTCAACCACCGAGGTGGCCCGGGAGATCGTGCTGCTGCCGGATCTGACCGACCCGGACGTACCGGTCACCCTGGTGACCAACGCCGTCAACATCGCCAACGAGATGACGGTGCGCCAGTGCGTACGCGTCGTCGTCACCGGCGGGATCGCACGCCCCCGATCCTTCGAGCTCACTGGTCCGTTGGCCGAGCTCATCCTGCCCTCGATCAGCGTGGACACACTCTTCCTGGGCGTCCAGGGCCTCGATGAGCGGGGCGCCTACGCTCAGCACGACGGCGAGGCAGCCGTTAACGCAGCCCTGGTCAGTGCCGCCCACCGCGTCGTCGTCGTGTGCGACAGCTCCAAGCTCGGTTCCACCGCCTTCGCCCTCATCTGCCCCACCAGCTCGATCGACGTGGTCATCACCGACGACGGCGCCCCCGCCGACCAGGTCGAGGTCCTGCGTCGGGCGGGAGCCGAGGTACAGCTGGTCTAACCTCCGAGAAACCTGAGAGCTTTCTCATCCACCCCTAATCGTCGTCTTCTCCTGGCCGGTCAGGATCGTCTCAGAACGACCCTGACCCGACACCGAGAGAAGAGACGACCCATGTCAACCGCTCCCCTACGGGTGGCGCTCTACAGCCACGACGCCAAGGGGCTGGGGCACCTTCGCCGCAACCTCGCTCTGGCCCATCACCTGGCCCGGGCACTGCCGGGACTCACCGGCCGCGACGTCACCGGCCTGGTCATCACCGGTCTGGCTCCGGGACAGGAGCACCGGCTTCCTGACGGTTTCGACTGGCTGGTACTGCCGGGGGTCAAGAAGGCGAAGGGCGTCTACCTGCCTCAGTACCTGCGTATCACCCGTGAGGACCTGGGCCTGGTCCGCAGCGCTCTGCTGTCCGGTGTCCTGACGACCTTCACCCCGGACCTGCTCATCATCGACCGTCATCCCTTCGGGGTGCACCAGGAGCTGCGCGAGCCCCTGGCACGTCTACGTCAGGCGAGCCCCGGCTCGCGCGTGGTGCTCGGCCTGCGCGAGGTCCTGGACGCACCCGTGACCGTGCAGCGCGAGTGGGAGGAGCTCGGCGAGGCCGACACGCTGCGGCGGCTCATCGACGAGGTCTGGGTCTACGGGGACGACTCGGTCCACGACCTGAGCGCTACTGGTGAGGCTCCGACGGCGCTTGAGGAGCGGATGCGCTACACCGGTTACCTCGCCCATGGCCGCGATGCCGCAGAAGCCACTCACGGTTCCGAGGCGTCAGAAGCCCTGACCGGCAACGCCGAGGCTGCCGGAACCTTCATCCTAACCACCGCCGGTGGCGGCTCCGACGGCGTCAACCTGCTACGTACCGCAGCCGCGACGCGTGTCCCCGACGGGTACCGGCACGTCGTGGTCACCGGCCCCCAGCTCGACGCCGCCCTGTTCCACCAGGTCGCTCAGACGGCCGGCCCCCGCACCATCGTGCGTCAGTCCTGGCCCGGGATGAGCCACCACATCCAGCAGGCCGCAGCGGTCATCTCGATGGGCGGCTACAACACGGTCAGCGAGATCCTCGCCTCCGACACCCCGGCTCTCCTCGTCCCCCGAGAGACGCCTCGCCTCGAGCAGCTCATCCGGGCCACTGCTCTGAAGAACGCGGGCGCCATCGACCTCCTGAGAGTCACGGACCTGAGTACTGCGGCACTCGAGGACTGGCTCACCGAGCGGCTGAGCGATCAGGACGCCGGCACTCGCAGCCAGCTGGCGGGGCGACGTCGTCTGCGCCTGGACGGTCTGGAAACCGTCCCCCTGCTCGCCGCCGAGCTCCTCGGCAACCGGTACGACGTCCTCGACACCCGCCTCACTCACCTCACCAGCCACACCGCCAGCCTCACCAGGATGGAGATCCCCGCATGAGTCCCGCAACCGATCACCGGCAAGACACTCATCAGAACGGTGCCCGCATCGGATACGTCCTCAAGGTCTACCCGCGCTTCTCGGAGACCTTCATCGTCACCGAGGTCCTCGCCCGCGAGGCCCAGGGCGAGGACCTGAGCATCTACGCGCTGCGCCCTACCACGGACTCGCGCTTCCACCCCGAGATCGCCCGGGTGGCCGCCCGGGTCAACTGGGTGGGCCGGCCGGTACGGGCCATCGACATGTGGAGCCGGCTCACCGACGGCCTGACCCGCCAGGACGACCGCGAGCGCTTCGCCGTCATCATGCCGGTGCTGGCCGACCTTCCCGGTGACGAGGTGGCTCAGGGCGTGGAGCTGGCTCGTCAGGCGCGCAGGGACTCCATCACGCACCTGCACGCGCACTTCGCGTCCCTGGCGGGCCGGGTCGCATGGATCGCCTCGGCCCTGACCGGCATCCCCTACACCGTGACCACCCACGCCAAGGACATCTTCCATGAGTCGGTGGATCCCGTGTGGCTGCGCCGGATCTGCGCCGACGCGCAACGGGTCATCGCCATCAGCCGCTACAACGAGGCGCACCTGGGCAAGGTCCTAGCGGGAACAGGGGCCACGGTGTCGCTGCGCTACAACGCCATCGAGCTGGACCGCTTCTCCTACCGGGCCCCGCAGCCGGTGGCGTCCGGGAGGAGCGGACCGCTTCGGGTGTGCGCCGTGGGCCGCCTGGTGCCCAAGAAGGGCTTCGCCGATCTGATCGAGGCGGTGCGGATCCTGGTGAGCTCCGGCGTCGACGTCGAGGTGGAGCTGGCCGGTGACGGTGAGGAGCGCGAGCGCCTGACCGCGCAGATCGACCGCCTGGGACTGGCCGGCAGGGTCCGTCTGCTGGGGCCGCTCACGCAGGCGGAGGTGCGTGGTCTGTTGGCGCACTCGGACGTGTTCGCAGCGCCCTGCATCGAGGCGGCCGACGGCAACATCGATGGTCTGCCGACGGTGGTCCTGGAGGCGATGGCCTGCGGGACACCGGTGGTGGCCACAGCGGTCTCGGGACTGCCGGAGGTGGTTCACGACGGCGTCACCGGGCTCCTGCTGCCGCCCGGGGACCCTGCCGAGCTGGCGGTGGCCCTGCGCGGGATCGCGCTGGGCGAGGTCGACACCGTCTCCTTGTCACGTGGGGCGCGCAGGCTCATCGAGGAGCACTTCGACTCCCGTGCCCAGGCCGAGGTGCTGGCCGCCTGGCAGTCGGGCCCCCGCCCCGCTCCCGTCGCTCCCACTGTGCACCCGACCGATCAGGAAGGAGCCGCCTGATGCGGATCGCCTACATCTGCTGCGACCCGGGCATCCCGGTGTTCGGGACCAAGGGTGCCTCGGTGCACATCCAGGAGGTCGTCCGCGAGCTGCGATCCATCGGCCATGAGGTGGCCCTGTACGCCGTGCGCTCCGGAAAGCACGTTCCCGACGACCTCACCGACCTCGAGCTGCACCTGGAGGCCGTGGCCGACGTCGAGCCCGCCGAGCGGGAGCAGGCGCAGGCGCACGCCGCGGAGCGGATCGTCTCCCGGGTGATCGCCGACGGCGCCGACCTGGTCTACGAGCGATACTCCCTGTTCTCCACGGCACTGGCCGACATCACGGCCGCCACCGGAGTGCCGGGAATCCTGGAGGTCAATGCCCCGCTGATCGATGAGCAGCGTCGTCACCGCTCGCTGGTGGACGCCTCCGGCGCGGCGCAGGTGCTGCACCGTCAGGTGGCGGCCGCCCGGGCCACGGTGTGCGTCTCGGACCCGGTGGCCGACTGGGTGCGTCGTCGCACCACCGATCTGCCGGATGCGAGCGACGTCGTGGACCGGATCCATACGGTTCCCAACGGTGTGAGCGTGCGCCGTATCCAGCCCCAGCCGGAGGACCCGGACCGGGTGGTCGTCACCTTCGTGGGGACTCTCAAGCCCTGGCACGGGGTGGCCGACCTCATCACGGCGGCGGCCCTGGCGCGCCAGAGCTGGAGCCTGCGGATCATCGGGGACGGCCCCGAGATGGACTCGCTGCGCGCCCAGGCCGGACGCCTGGGGGTGGAGGTGGACTTCCGTGGGGCGGTCGCGCCGCAGGACATTCCCGCCCACGTGGCGGGCTCGGCGATCGGAGTGGCCCCTTACCCGGACCTGGGTGGGGGCGAGCAGCAGTACTTCTCCCCCATGAAGGTTCTGGAGTACCTGGCCGCGGGGCTCGCGGTCGTGGCCTCCGACGTCGGACAGGTCCCCCAGCTGCTTGAGGACGGCTCTGGACGGCACGGTGTACTCGTAGCCCCCTCGGACCCCACGGCGCTGGCCGCGGCCCTGGATGATCTGGCAGCATGCCCGGACCGGCGCACCCGCATGGGCCGCAGCGGGCGCCTTCTGGCCGAGCAGCGCCACTCCTGGCGTCGGACCGTCGCCCGGATCCTGGAGCTGGCCGGCCTCGCTCAGGGGGGTGAGCGGTGATGGGTGCGCCTGTGCTTCGGCACGCGGCCCAGGCGCACCGCTCCCCCATGCGCCAGACCTTGCGCCTGGTGGGGCCCGATGCCGCGCCGCAGTGGCGTCTCATGGCCGGGGGCACGGTGGTACTCCTGGCGGAAGTGGCCTTCCGGGTACTGGAGCCCTGGCCCCTGAAGGTCGTCATCGACTCGTTGGTGGCCTCCATGGGCCGGCACACGGGCAGCGCACCCGCCACGATCTCCTCCTTGGTGGGGCTGGGCGTGGTCCTCCTGGTGCTCGTGGCCGGCCGCGCGGGGTGCAACTACCTGGCCACCGTGGCCTTCGCCCTGGTCGGTTCGCGCACGGCGGCCTCCCTGCGCAGCCGAGCCTTCCACCACGTCCAGGGGCTCTCCCAGCAGTTCCACGCCCGCAACCGTAGCGCGGACACCGTTCAACGCCTCATCGCCGACGTCAACCGCATGCAGGAGGTGGCCGTCACCGCCGGCCTGCCGATGGCCGCCAATACCTTGACCCTCCTGGTCATGGTCGTGGTCATGGTGTTCCTGGACCCGCTGCTGGCCATGATCGTGG
>ERZ772957.2571-NODE-2571-length-10355-cov-3.503981_pt1 | contig 10355 bp, 13 predicted proteins | sample MGYA00580682_ERZ772957 | MGnify/ENA primary metagenome ERZ772957 (study PRJEB29015, sample SAMEA2737921) | human oral metagenome | biome: human oral; feature: human-associated habitat; material: dental | place: China | collected 2025 ...
TTTTAGATATGAGCAACATTAGGTTCTTTCAATGGATACAGGCTATTAAAGATTTTGAGGAAAAGGGGTAAAAATGGCAAAAGGGAATAAACTTGAAATTTTATTAGGCATAAGAACAGAAGACAATGCAATAAATAAATTAAGACAGAGAATGAAAAGTGTTTTTCCAGTTGCTGAAAATCTTGAAAAGAAAGTAAATATAATAGGAAAGGACGTTCAGACATCAGGAATTGACAAATTAAAAAACAGAATGTCGAATGTAGGCGGAGAGCTTGGAAAAATAAAAAATAAAATTTCTCAAGCTTTTAATGCAAGAATGTTCAGTTTTGCAAACAAACTTAATTCAAATGGAGTAACAAATTTCGTAAATGCAACAAGTAAAATACCAATTGTCGGAAGAAAAATCTCAAGCGTATTCAGCGGTGCAATTAGCAAAATCAGCCAAATGTCTTATTCAGGAACAACACTCTCAACTGTTTTTGGGAAAGTGGGCGGTGCTGTAAAAAAAGCATTTAAAGCTGAAAATTTAAAGAAATTTGCTTCTGCACTGAAAGGAATTGGAAATAAAATAGGTGGTATTTTATCAAAACTTGGTGGATTAATTGGGAAACTTGCAGTTCTCGGAGGAATTGCTGGAGGATTAAGTTTTCGAGGAATAGCTAAAGCATCTGATGAAAATTCGCTTAGAAATTCAAGGCTTTCAATGGTAACAAAAGATGTCGAGGGTCTGAAGCAGAAAACTTTTAATGCTTCACAGCAGAGTGGAGCTGATTATGGAGCTCAACTGGATTCAGTAGCTAAACTTAAAATGTTGACAAATGGACTTTTCAATGATGATGAAGCGGTCAAATTTACAAGCACGCTGGACAAAGCATTTAAAGTGGCTGGAACTTCTCCAGAAGAAGCTAAGTCCGCAATGTTCCAATTAAATCAGGCAATGACATCAGGGAAACTCCAGGGAGACGAATTCCGTTCGGTAATGGAAAACGCTCCAATTCTTGCTCAAAAAATAGCAGAATCAATGGGAGTTCCAATGTCTAAACTGAAAGAACTTGGTTCTAAAGGGAAAATTACTTCTGATGTAATAAAAAAAGCAGTACTGGGAAGTGCCGATGACATAGAGAAAAAATATAATCAAATGCCAATAACTTTTGGTAAAGTTTGGCAAAATGCACAGAGTGCAGGGCAAAAAGCAATGGACGGATTATTGACTAAAGTAAATCAAATGTTAAATACTCCACTAGGACAAAAAATGGCACAGGATTTACAAGGAGCATTTACTGGGCTTGCTGGAATAGCTAACGGTGCATTAGATGGCATAGTTAATATTTTCGGAAAATTAAACTTTTCTTCTTTATTAACTCCGTTGACTCAGCTAGGAACTACAATAGGGCAGATATTCAATAATAATATGGGCGGAAGAAAAGGCTTTGTTGATGGAATTGCAGGCGGACTGAATGGAATAATTTCATTAGCTGGAACAGTTGCTGGAGTAATTAACGGAGCTTTACAGGGAATTAATTTTGAACAAGTAGGACAGATAATAGGAAATATAGGAAATGCTTTTTCTACATTATTTCAGACAATTGATTTTGGAAGTATAGGGAATCTATTTGGAATGACTTTTAATATAATAATGCAGGCATTGACTATGATAACACCTTTACTCGCTCCAATCATGCAGACAATAGGAATGATTTTTAATTTTGTTGTCCAAATTGCAACTGCAATAATGCCAATCATTGGAGTAATAATACAAGTGGGTGCGGTATTGCTTGGAATAATTGTTCCTGTGGTTCAAGTAGTTATTGGAATATTTATAGGAATGTCATCAACAATAATTGGAGTATTTTCTGCAATTATTGGAGTTGTTGCAAGTATAATGAGCGGTATTTTAGGAATTGTTTCAGGAGTAATAAATGCTATAGGTGGAGTAATCAATCAAATATCAATGTTCTTTACTAATGCTTTTAACAAGGCAAAAAACGTGGCACAAAGTGCTATAAATGCAATAAAAGGATTTATAGACGGTCTGTTTGGAAAAATTGGAGAACTTGGCGGAAAAATTGCTGGTGCGGTTTCAAAGTTTAATATTTTAAAAGGCTTTGGGATAGGTAAAAACTACACAGGAAGTAAATCTTGGCGTGGAGGATTAACGACAGTAGCTGAAAAAGGTGCTGAAATGATTAAACTTCCTGGAGGGCAACAATTCCTAGCAGGACAAGAAATGCTTATGAATTTACCACAAGGTACGGAAATCTCAACGGCAGAGGCAACGAGAGGAATGCTTGAAGAAGGGCTTGGAGGGATAAAAAAAGCAACAAGCACTAAAGGAAATACAGCAACAACTAACAATTCAACAACAAATAAAGGTAATAATAAAATTGTTTTTTCTCCTACAATAGTTATTAAAAGCACAGGAGAAAATGACAATGGACTTGAAAATAAAATAAAAAGAGTTTTAAGAGAATTTTTTGAAGACAGCTTCGCAATGATGGGAGGATAAGATAATGGATTTTAGCAATTTAAATGCAATGAAAAATAGTAATCTAGGAAAAAAAGCATATAGCAAAGGGTACAGCATGGGATTAAATACTATGCTGGGAACAGCAGGAGCTGGCGTGTATGGAATTGCTCTTGCTTATTCGGATCAAGTGAATAGTTTTTTTCAAAATAGATTTGGCTTTAAACTCTTTGAAGACGCTGACAGATGTAAAATTAATGATATTCCACTTGAATGGGTGCAGATAACGAGCGATGACAGAAGTAGCAGTGTAAAGACACATTCGCTTGAAGACAGGGACAGCACATTAATAAGTAGCAATGTGTCACATGGAAACAGAAAATACAATATCTCTGTTTTGCTTACTCAGATAGGAACTGAAAATCCTGAGGCAGTGTATGCCGAAATAGTGGAACTGTGGCAGAAAAAGAAACTCTGTACAATATCAACAAATGAAACAATAGAAGATATGATTATCACTAAAGTTTCAAGGAATTACGAACATCAGACGGCTATAAAATTTGAAATAGACTTTGAAGTTCTTGAATTTGCTTATCTTATGAAAAAAGGTCAAGTACTTGAAGCTGAAAAAACTGTTTTAAAAGAAGAACAAAAAACAGGAGTAGCAGGAACAAAAAACAGTGGCATTAATTTTGGAGGATTTTTAGCATGAGAATTGAAATAGATAAAAATAAAATTCCATATGTTTTTACATTTAAAAGCAGTAATAAAATTTATTTGCTTAGAATAAAACATTTTAAAGCAAATAATCATATTTATATTGACATAATGGACGAAAATGGAGAAATATTGCTTGAAAATGAAAAACTTATATGCGGAAGACCGCTCGGCTGGTTCATTCTCAAAGATGACAATAAAAATATCAATAATGATTTTGTTAACTGCTATATAGTTCCTCTTGCACAGGATAATAAAGAAATTCCAGTCACTCTTGAAAATTTTTGTGAGTCTGTTTTTTTAGAATATTTTGACTTAAAAGAAGGAAAAGAAAATGCTAAATAAATTATTTTTAGAACGAACTGAATTTAAAATTGAAACAGATGAAGGCGACTTGAATTTTATTTCCCCGAAAGATTATAACTTAAAAGATATACAAATAATTAACGGAGTAGAAATAAAATGGAGCTATAAATCTGTCAATGAAGAACCAAATGAGTTTAACATCGAAATACATGGACTGACAAATACTACAATAGCTAAAATCAAGCTTAAAAACAATGTCAGACTTGTTGCAGGATACGGTACAGATATTGGAGAAATAGCAAGTGGAATAATCACTAAAAAGGAAGTGGAAAAAGGAACTTTAAAGCTTAAATGCCGAGAAGTCCCAGCTGATTTTAAAAAGCTTGTAAGCTCCGCATATGCTCCTGGAACTAATGCAAGTACAATAATCAATGATTTGGCTAGTAAATGCGGATTTACTGTGAAGCAATGTGAATTAAAGACCGATAAAGTCTACAGCATAGGCGAAAGTATATTGGGTAGTGGTTTATATGAAATAAGTCAGATTGTCAAGGATTGTAACAGTCAAATGACAACAAAAAATGATTTTATTTATATTTATCATGATGAAGTTGATACTGAAAAAGTCATTAAATTGAGTTATCAGAGCGGACTACTGGAAGAACCTAAACCTCAAAATATCGAAGAAATAAGCTATAAAGTTGAAAAGAAAAAAGAGGAAAAAACAACAAAAAAAAGCAAAAAAACAGAAGAAAAAAAAGAAACAGGAAAAGAAGAGCTTAAATATGATTATGAAGTCAAAAGCTTATTGATTTATCAGCTAAAAAAAGGAGATTTAATAGAACTTTTAAGCAATGAAATATCTACGATATGTCAAATAGTTGAAATTAGTGATATAAGTGATTTTGTAATGAATTTAAAAGTAAGAGTGGTAAATAATGCTTCTGATATAGAAAAAAACAATGCTGAACTAAAAGAAAAGAAGTCAACTGAAAATAATAAAGGAAAAAGTACTCAAACTAAAAGAAAGGGGAAAAAGTAATGGAAGATTATATAAAATCCATGATTGGAAGAATAGATACTTCTGTAATTGCTAAAATAACAAAAGTATACTCGAACGGATTTATAGATGTTGAGCCTGTCGCTGAATATAAGGAAGTTAATTTACCCCCTATTTTACACGTTCCAATGTGCCAGATTGGAAACAGGAACATAAATATCAAGTTAAATTTTAAAGCTGGAGATATTGTTCCACTGCTTATATGTAGCAGGGATATAAGCGGATATATTACTAAAGAAACTAGCATTGTTAATACTAATAAAAGACATAATCTGACAAACGCTATTGCTTTGCCAATTTTAATTTCTACTGATCCGACTGCTGTGGATATTCCTGAAAGCATAGAAATAAACGGCGATGTTGTTTTAAATGGTAATTTAACTGTAAACGGAAATACTGAAATAACAGGAAAATTAAAAGTTGGAAGTATTGAAAGCGGACCAATTAAAGCAGAAAGCGTTGATACTGATAATGGAGTGAGCAAAGGCGGAACTCCTTATATACATCCGTAGGAGTGTGATTTATGGATATAAAACTAAACAATGCAACAGGAGAAATATATGTCGAAAATGGAGATGTACAGTTTTTTAAAGTTAGAGAAAAGTATTTTGAAGTTATTCAGCAAATAGTCTTAATGTTGCATATAAGAGAGGGAGAGCTGGACTATGACACAGAATATGGCTTGAACTTTGAAAAGCTCTTTGGAACACATGGAAACGAAAATGAAGTGATAGAGCATATAAGAAATAAAATCTACAATAATTTTAAGGATTATTTGAAAAGTTGCTTTGTTGAAGTCTATGAGTTTGAAAATAGGAAATTGAAAATAAATATAGGGCTTGTATTTGCTGATGATGAAAAAATGCTAATGGAAGGGGTTGGTATAGGTTGGCGAGAATAACAGTTAACACAGTACAGGACAATATGAATGTATTGAATAATGAACTTAAATCATTACTTAAAGATGACTATTCTAACGATAAACGGAGTGCTTGGTTTATGCTTATGTTCCCTGTTGCTAGACTTATGAGAGTTAAAATGGAACGTCAGCAGATACAGGCAGATAAAATGAATTTGCTGAACTGTGAGGGAATAGAAATAGATGAACATCTTTCGAATAGTCCGTTTTTCTTTAAAAGGAAACAGGAAAGCAAGGCAACGGTAAATATTGAATTAATTGGTGGTCTAAATGTTTCTCTTGAAATAGGAGATGTAATCGTTGAAGCAAACGACGGAACAAGGTATACGCTTTCGGAAAATGGAACACTGAATAATAAGACAACTTTTAAATTTGAATGTGATATTGCTGGAGAACAAGGAAACAAGGAAATAGGTAGTATTATAAAGCTTGTTAAAGTTGTTAACGGTGTCTATGACTTTAAGCAAAACGAAGTTGCAGCTGGAGGACAGGAACAGGAGACTGACAATGCTTATATAGAAAGATGGTTCTTAAGTAGAAATGAAAGTGAATGGAACTTGGACGGAATAAGAGCAGAAATTTTAAAGCAAGAAGGTGTTAAATCTGTCTATGCTGATGAAAATAAAACTATGGCAGTTGATAGTAAAGGCTTAGAACCGAAGTCGATTGTTTTGATAGTAGACGGTGGAAGAAATGAGGATATAGCAAAAGCAATATGGAAAAAAAAGGATCATGCTATTCAAATGAATGGCGATACAGTTGTAACTGTCAAGGATAATCAGGGAATAGAGAGAGAAGTAAGATTTTATAGACCAAAAAAAATAGAAGTACAGGTAAAAATCGAATTCCAAAAAGCCAATGGAGTAAATATTCTCGAAGAAAATTTGAAAGACATTGTAAAAGAATATATTAAATCTGTAAAAGTAGGGGAATATATTACAAGTTATAAATGTGAAAGTGAATTTATAAGAACGGTGTATTCAGCCGATAAATTATTGAATGTAGATATTACTTTTAAATTCAAAGAAACTCCTGGAATAGTTTTTGAAAAAGTATTGAAATTAGGCTTTAATGAGGTGGCTGAATATGCAGAATAATTATGATTATTTACTGTCTAAATGCCCCTGGTGGCTTAAAAAGAACGAAAATATACAGGCGTTTTATAAAGCTGTTGCAAAACTTTTTGATGAAATTGATAACATTTATAATTTGCTGGAGAAACAATATTTGGTGGACTATGCTTCAGGAGAGTTTTTGGACGACTTAGGTATTAAATTTAATGTCAGCAGAAACGGACAAACTGATGACAGATACAGAAACAGAATCAAACTAGCTATGAGGAAATATAAGTTAATTCCGAACTTAGAAACAATAAGCAATATCGGAGAAATGTTCACAGGATTAACTCCAGTTATTGAATTAAATACTAATAATGAACATGCTCTATATGATGTCAAATTTGTAAGTGACAGAGATTATGATTATTCTTTGATTGATGAACTTGACTTAAATAGTATCGTTGGCGGTGGAGTTAAAGTAAATACTTTAAAATGTTTAGATAATTACATAGTTGGAATGAGATTTGGAAGTAAATCATTAGGACAGAATGTAATTAAAAATGAAGTTAAGAGAAATCCTGTTTGTAATTTCTCTTATTCCACATTTGGAAGATTTGGAAGAAATAATCTAGGTCAATTTGATTTAGGAAAAGATAATATGATTAATTTAAAATAAGGAGGTAACATGGCTAAATTAACGAAATTTAAAGCACAACAAGTTGAATTTCCAACTCATTATAAAGTGGAAGATACAAATAGAGGAGATACTAAGATTAAAAACATAATTCCAGCTTTTGGAACTATAAGAGAAAACGGAACTCCTGAAACTGAAGAAATATATAACGGATTACAGCTTGGAAATGTGCATACATTACAAGCTAATAAAACAACAAGCTTGAATATTGACTATTATGTATGCAATTTGGAGGGATTAACAGAATTTGGAGTAAATAATGACTTAAAATTAAGAATAAATGTTGATACTAAAAATACAAATGCTACAACAAAATTAAGGCTGAATAATATTGATTACACGTTGCTAAAAGAATACAACGGGACTTTAAAGCAAATAGAAGCTGGAGATTTTAAACCTAACAAGTCATATGAATTAGCATATAACGGAAATCAATTTGTAATAATCAATATTACAGAATATGGAACAGAATCAGATACAGTGCTGGAAGGAAAAAGACTGGCGGAAATTATTGGACTGGAATTTGGGGGTAACATACAGGACACAGGAGCAAAAGTTACTGGGAAATTTTACTATGACAAGGCACTTAAATATTATTACGAGTGTATAGCAAATAATAACTTAACATACAACGACGGCTCTAAATTCAGGGCTATATCTAACAAACCAATTTTGGATAAAGTGGAAAATTTATCCAAAGTTCATCAAGCGAAGTTGTATGTCCATTCTGAAGCGACAGGACAAGGCAGAACAACATGCAACATTGTCCAGAAAGTCGGAAATGTAGTGACTATCGTATTTGATAGTGGCGACACTTTGAGATATACGAGTGATAATACCGTAATCTTTAGTATTCCCGAAGGCTATAGACCAAAATCCTTTCTGTCCGTAAATGCATCACAGTTCAACGGAACTGCTGGAACTATTTATATCCAGCCTGATGGAACTGCTAAATGGAGAGGTTCAACTGTAACTACAGCAAGCATAATATTTTCAGTTAGTTATATTGTTTAAGCTAAGTTTATTTAGCTAAATATACCGCATTAATATATAACGCGGAGCTTGTTCGTGCCCCACGCCACACTACGTTACCGTTTGTTTCTATGTGAGCCGCTCCACCACTGGCAGAATTAATTATTCCAACGCTGACTGGAGTTAAGAACTTTGGCCGAAATTTTTCAGGGATATTAAAAAGCACTTCTCCGTAATTCCGACCGTTGTAAACTTCGTTGGAATCTACAGTGAGTAAAAGCACGATTAGAGATAGAGTTAGGAAAATAGGAAAGCTTGTTGGGATAGATAATCTATATCCGCATTCACTTAGAAAAACAAGTATTAATTTACTGGCAGAAGTTGGTGGAATTGACTTAGCGAGTGAATTTGCGAATCATAGTGGAATTGATGTGACTAAGAAACATTATATAAAAAAGAAAAGTGCAAGAGATAGAAAAGAAAAATTAATTCAAATGAGAAAAAAAATCGGATTTTAAGGAGGAATAATAATGATAATCTATATTTATGAAAAAGATACATTGCAATTAATAGCACAACCAATGACACTCGGTGCCGAAAAATTTAAAGAAAATCCTAGTTTATTTTTCCCGGATTGGGATTCTGAAACAATGGTTTATTCAACTTCGTTTCTCATAAATCCTGTTTTAGACGCAGAAACAGGCGAACTGAGAGAAATGAATGAGTATGAGCAAATTATCAATGGAAAACTCTTTTTAGCGGACGGTGAGTATTTAGATGAAAAAACTAAGTCTGTTAAAAGAGTTGCAAAGCCAAACGAATGGTCTACATGGGATAAAACAACTAACACATGGAAAATTGACAATTCTTTGTTGGAAAGTAAAAAGAATGAATTAAAAAAGAAATTATTACAGGACTTGGCAGAAGCAAAATCAAATTACTTGAATCAGACAATAGAAATAGAAAAAGCTGGTAAAAAGTATACATTTGAAAACAATGAGAAAAACAGAAATAGATTGTCTCTAAAAATTTCATTAATGTGGGTGCTAGAACAGGACAAAATAGAAAAAGTGAAAGCACAGAACAATAAAGGACTTGTTGAATTTATAGAACTAAGCAAAGCAGAATTAAAAGTTTTAGCTGGGAAAATACAGGACATTATAGAAATTGCTGATATGGCAGAACAAACAGCAGTAACTGGTCTTGAAAGATACAGCATTGAGCAACTAATGGAATTAGATGTAAATGATTTTTTCAAAAACTAGGAAAGGAAGTGGCGTAAATGGGTACAAGATTCGACAAAATTTTTAGTTACATGCTATTTGTCGAAGGTGGATATAGTAATGATAAAAACGACAAAGGCGGAGAGCAAAGGAATTTATGAGCATATCAAAGAATATATCCTTAGCAAATATGGGTTTAAGGTTTCAACGCTGTATATAGCTCAAATTAAAAGGAAGTGTGGGCTTGAGCTTGGAGATAATTACAATAAGTCCAAAAAAGAAAACAGTAAAGTTCCGGAATGCCCGAAAGAAAAAGAAGATGCTATCATGGATGTGTGGAGACATTTGAAGAAACTCCTTGGCAATTTGAATACCTTCAAGACGGTATTGTTGCTGTCAAGGTTAATGGCAAAATAGCGATATAAAGTCATAAAAGCACAGAAAGGAACTATAGATGCAACTATTAACACTCGATGAAATAATATCTTCGATAATGGAAGAAACTGAGGGACTTGATGCTGAAATAACAGACGGAATTATTCTAAGCAAAAAAGAAATCCCGCAGTCCGAAATCGAGAAATTAAAATCCGAACTTGGAATAGAGTATTTAGATTCGGCATTTTCGGAGTATATTTTAAGCTACAATTGGGGGAATTTCGGTTTTCTCAGCTACCAGTTTGGATATGACGATGAGACAAGCCTAAGCTGGCTGATTAACCGCAATCTTGATTATGACGAGTATCCCGTTCTTCGCAAAAAGAACCTAATAATTATTGCAAACGGCGCCCCATACATTATTCTGCTAGATTGTAAGTCCGGCGAGATATATGCATTCACAAGCGACATGACTTATGAGGAGATAGTAACTGTTGCTTCCGATTTTGAAAAATTTGTAAGAGCGATGGGAACTGCTCAGTATGCTGTTTGGAAAAACTCTGAAAA
>ERZ772957.2572-NODE-2572-length-10353-cov-52.995242_pt1 | contig 10353 bp, 10 predicted proteins | sample MGYA00580682_ERZ772957 | MGnify/ENA primary metagenome ERZ772957 (study PRJEB29015, sample SAMEA2737921) | human oral metagenome | biome: human oral; feature: human-associated habitat; material: dental | place: China | collected 2025 ...
GGAAGGATGGGCGCGGAGTGGGTGTGGCGCGCATGGGGGCCGCACCGCCCTGCACTGCCTCGGACCTTCTCGCGCCATCACGTCGATCCTGGCCAGTCCGGGGGTCTTCCTGGTGAGAAAGGCTCAATGCGACCAAAGACCCACTGAATAAGCTTCAACGAGCGCCGGTTCGGGCCATGTGCGCTCAGCTCGACAAAATCCACATCAGCTCGCACGATGTGAGCTCAGCTCGCACCATGTGAGCTCAGCTTGACGAAATCCACCTGAGCTCGATTCGTGCGAGCTCAGCTCGCACAATGCGAGCTGAGGTGACATCACCAAAACGACTCCCCCGGGGGCGTGCCGGAGAGGAAGGTCGAAGCCCCCTGGCACGGCGGCGCCGCGGGGCTCCCCGCCGATGGCCCCGGGGCCCACGGGAGACCGAGCCGTATCGTCCACTACGCCCCTTCACCCTCCGCTACGCCCCTTTTTCTCGTACAGTGGAGAGGGCGTGTCGCTGTACTCGCTCCAGGACGGATCCATTCCCGGCCACGAGGGGCCTGTATCGTACGCTTGACAGATGTGCAACACGGGATGGGACATAAGTTCCTTGACGCGAGTCGCCATTGAGGGTCATCCTACGTGATACGCCCATCCTCACCATCCTTAACCTCTCATCCTCATACCTCCGGAGGTCCCGATGCACTCCACGGGCCCGGTGCGCGCCTCGCGCGCCGTCGTACTGATAATTGTCGCCGCCCTGTCCCTGAGCGCCTGCTCCGCGCGGACGCCCGCTTCCGGCGGAGGGGGCAGCTCTGGGACGGGCGTCTTCGGGGGCCAGGCGTCGGCGCCCGTGGCCCCCGACGAGGTCCTGGGGGTCAAGAAGGATCCGACGACGTGGTCACTGCCCTTCGATCGGGTCTACGGCGGCCCGCTCCTGCGGCTTCAGTCCTATGCATTCGACATCTTAGTGGACCAGTGTATGGCGAAAGCGGGATTCGATGACTTCGAGGTTCTGACTATATCCTCGGCGCCCTTCCCGGAGACTCAGCCCCACGGGAATGCGACGCTGTTCAATGTGGAGATCGCCCAGAAGTACGGGTACCGGATGGCCCCGGATCCGGGCTACAGGCCCTCTTGGGAGGGAGTCGACCTCCAGGGGGGTGGCTACTACGACAGTAAGCCGGAGGCGTTCAAGAACCAATGGCATAATTGTCAGGACGAGGTTCAGCTGGAGCTGTCCGGGCCGCGGCCGACGGCCGAGGTGCCGGTGGACGAGGGCGGGAACACCCCCATCGAGTCCCAGCTCAACCGGTTCACGGTGGACACCTCCTCCCCGCAGCTCCAGGAGGCCGCGGCGCAGTGGCGCACCTGCATGGCCCCGCAGGGGATCGCGGACCTGCCCCAGGAGCCCTGGGCGACCGAGATCCGCCGCGAGATGCCCGAGTCCCTCCAGACGAGGCTCAATTTCCAGCTGACCGGCCAGCCCAGCGCCGATGAGATCGCGGTGGCCACCGCCGACGCCCAGTGCCGGGAGTCCTCGGGCTGGACGAGTCTTCTGTACGAGGCCACCTGGAATCAGCAGGCCGCCTTCATCGCCGCCCACAAGGCGGAGATCGACACGGTGGTGGCCAATAACGACGCCGAGGCCGAGCGCATGCGCGGAATCATCAGGGAAGCGGGCGGAACCCCGTGAACCCGGTGCGCTGTCTCCGAGGCGGGCCCGACCGGGCTGCTCGGGGGAGCGACCGGCGCCTACCTGGGGATCCTGGCGATCCTCGCCATCACCATCGGCCGGGGCTGGCAGCCCGTCGTCGACTGGGCCGCCGTGCCCGCCGGGATCGCCGGGGGCGTGGCGGTCAGTCTGCTCGGCGCCGTCTTCGCCACGCACCGGGCCTCGCGCATCGAGCCCTCCGAGGCCCTGCACCAGTAGCCCCGACCGAATCGTTCCACGAAGGAGGGAGCGCCATGGCGGACCCCCAGGTCAGGAGGACGCAGCAATGGCTCAACGCCACCTACGCGTCCCGCGCGGGATGGGTGCCCCTGGAGGAGGACGGACTGACCGGATGGGGCACCATCTACGGTCTGCGCCGGGCCCTGCAGGCCGAGCTCGGGATCAGTCGGCTCGCCTCCGGCTTCGGCCCGGCCACCACGAGCGCCTACAAGAACAAGATCGGTACGATCAACGCCTCCTTCAAGGGACCGCAGAACATTCTGTGCATCCTCAGCGGAGCCCTGTGGTGCAAGGGGTGCACCGCCGTCACGCTCAATTCCGGGGCGTCCTTCGGCTTCGACGCCCTGGCGGGCTCTGTCGCCTCCGTCTGCGAGGCCCTTGGGCTGGGAACCGGCGCCCCGGGCGTGGACGTGAAGGTCATGGCCTCCCTGCTGTCCATGGACGCCTACGAGGTCCTCGGCGCCTACGGCGGAACCTCCGCGATCCGCGAGGTCCAGCGCTGGCTCAACGGCACTTATCGCAACCGGGAGGATTTCGCACTCGTGCCCTGCGACGGCGTGCACTCCAGATCCGTCCAGACGGCGCTCCTGCTCGCCCTCCAGTACGAGCTCGGGATGGCCGACGGCGTCGCCAACGGCAACTTCGGCCAGGGCACCAAGAGCGGTCTGAGGGCGAAGGCGAACATCTCAGTCGGCAGCACGGACATCTCCAACCGCTTCGTCAGGATCTTCCACGCCGCCATGATCCTCAACGGTCTGGACATCCCCCTCAGCATGGGTTTCACCAGCACCACCAGTTCGGTGATCCGGGAGTTCCAGTCCTTCATGGAGATCCCCCAGACCGGGGCCGGCGACTACACGACCTGGTGCACCCTGCTGGTCTCCTGCGGAGACACCACCATCGCCACCACGGGATTCGACACCAGCCACCAGCTCCTGGGCGGCAAGGCCGCCGCCGCGGTGCAACGGGGGTATACGCATGTCGGCCGGTACCTGGTGGGCGAGAACGGCAAGCACCTCTGCGCGCCCGAGATCGCCGAGCTGCGCGCCGCCGGCCTTCGACTCGCGCCGATCTACCAGCGATTCAACGATGAGGTCGCGGACCTGACCCGGGCCAATGGCATGACCGAGGGCCTCGAGGCCCTGGTCCGGGGCCGGGTGCTCGGGCTCCCCGCGGGGAGCATCATCTACTTCAGCGTTGACTTCGATGCCACGGGGGACGTCATTTCGGGCCCCGTCGCCGAATACTTCGGGGGAGTCAAGGAGATCATGGATGCCGTCGCCTCCTACAACTTCAGGATCGGGGTCTACGCCACTCGGAACGTCTGCCAGGTCATGATCGACCGCGGCCTGGCGGTCGCCGCCTACGTTTCTGGAATGTCCACGGGTTACTCCGGGAACATGGGATTCCCCATGCCCCGGGAATGGCACTACAACCAGATCATCGAACTCACCGACGATCTGGGATCCACCACCATAGACCACGTCGTGGTCTCGCGGCGGGCGCAGTCCGTCGATCTCGCCGCCGTGTCCGGTCCGCCCGTGGAGCAGGACGGCTCATATTCGGAAACGGGATTCAATGCGCTCTTCCAATGGTATATCGAGGCGGAGGTGCGGTGCGAGAAGCTGCTGAAGGCAAGTTATGGTTCGAACTCGATCTACATTCCGATGTCCTGGCAGTTCATTCTGGGCTGGATGCGCAAGCCCACTTACTGGGGCACCAACAGTTACGGTCTGTGGTTGGTTTACACTCCGGAGGCTGACGATGCCATCACGCATGATGCTCGAGCTGCGTGCGAGGGTGCTCTTAGTCTCAATATGACCATGCCCGATACTGTGACGGATGCGGCCCACTGGGCGGTCGCCACCCTCGCCTACGCGATGTGGGACGTCAATATCGAACCTTCGGACTACACGTACGGCGACCTCGGCGGCTGGGCCCTCGACCTGTACTCGCTCTTCGGAGAATGGCAGACGAAGGCTTCCGGAGATGATCTCTTCACCTGGGCCTTGAGTCATCTGGGAACGAATGAGAAGTCGTCGTTCGGGAAGGCGGATCTCCTGGCGGACGTGGATGCGTGGTTGGCGATCAAAGTGGACCCGAACCAGCCGGATTCGCCTTTCAGTGAGCACCTGCGATCCATCTTCTCCATGTCGCCCGATGAGAGACTTACGGCATTTTTTGAGGATCGTTTCCAATCGAGTGCGGCCAATGTGGAATCCGCTTTCTCGGGAATAGCCGACGGGGTCGGCTCCGGTATTTTTAAGGAGATCAGCCTGCAACTGATGAAGCAGGTTGCGGGATTCACTTATCCTCCGACGGAAGCGGAGCGTCAGGCGCTGGCGTCCGCGTTCGTGGAACGACTCACCAGGGGAGTGATGCAGCAATGAAGCTAGTGGCGCCCTCTCGTGATACTGCGGTGCGCGGAGCCCTCGCCATCCTCCGTTTCGGAGCCGTTGCTGTCGGATGCATTATCCTGCTGCATGCTGTCGCATGGATCGCCATGGGATATGGGTTGTCGATGGTCCGAGCCGTTGAGCCTGTTCATAACAGCATTGAGGCGCGCACCTTGAAGGGCGGTGGTGTATTCGCCCCGGAGTGGTTCTGCCGTGCGGCGGAGTATTCTCTGGGGTACTGCTTCATCCCCAAGATCAAACCGCGCGGACGAATCGACGGAATAACCCTGACGGTGATGTTGGTGACGTTGGCCGCCATGATTTTTCTTATCGGTTTAATGGCCGGGGCAGAGACTGTCATGCCTGACCGGAAGTGCGTCTATGCGCATTGCTGGCCGCATATCTGGCAGGGTCTGGACCTGGCTCTTCCTCTTATCGCTGCCGCAACGGTCATGATGGCTATGTCCTGCTTCGCGGACCGCATCGACGTCTGGGTGCGCCGTATCGTCCCGGCGGCGATCCAATTCGTGGGCCTGATCCTGCTCGCGCTCCTGTGGGACTACTGGTTCCTCCCCTTCTTCGCCGGGCCTCCGCCCTGGTGATCCTCTCCGACCCTGATTCGCACGAGGACAATCGCGACGCGCGCTGCGCGCCGCTCAACCCCTTCAAATCAGACGAGGAACAATCGTGCACTGCATCACCGGTCTGCGAACCACGCGTCTCATTCACCTTTCCCGCCGCAGCCTTCTGGCCGGGCTCGGAATCGGAACGGTCGCGCTTCTCGCCGCAACCGCACCCGCATCGTGGGCCGCATCCGGCGTCACGGCAGGCCTCACCCCCGACCCCGAGACCATTGACGTGGCCACCACCGACGGCACCACCGTGGCGGTACCGGTGCTCCTGTGCGGCATCTTGACCGTATCCGGGGGCAGCCTGCCCGCGGGGACTCGGATCGCCGTCACCTGGGCCTCCGCTCTCTACGCCGTCGAGGCCGCCCCGGTGCTCACCCGCGGCACGGACGCCTTCGCCTGCTCCTTCGATGCTCCACCCTCCGATGACGGCACCACCGCCGGAGTCACGGTCGTCCTCGAAGCCGACCTGCCCGAGGGCGACTACACTTTGGCGCTCGGCTCGGTGCGGGCCCTGACCTACCCCGACGACGTCATCGACCCGCCCGCCGCCACCTCCCTGACCCTGGCCCTGCCCGACGGCGACGAGCAGGTCGCCCAGGAACCCGTCGACACGGGCACGAGCACCGACTCGCTGTGGGGAGCGACCACCGGCGTCATCTGGAGCCCGGCGCGCTGGGGCGCGGGCTACCACCTGTGGAACCCGGTGGCGGTCGCCATTACCGCCACCGGCCCCTCGCCCGTGCCCGCGGGCACAATGATCGACGTGCAGGTCGATGCGGGCGCCTTCACCGGCCTGGCGGTCGGTCCGGACGGTGCGGCGGTCCAGGGCTCTGCCGTCGGCGAGGTTCTGCGAGCCTCATACCCGCTGCCGGACGCCGTCGGCGCCCAGGACGTCCTCGCCATTCCAGTGCTCGCCACGCTCGCCGACCTGAACGGCGAGCTGCCCGCCTACGAGCCCCCGCTCCTGGCCCTGACCAACGCAGAGGCCTCCAGCACGCAGCGGCTCACCGGTCTGGAGGCCGCAACCCGGGAGGACAACGCCTTCGACACCGCCAGCCGCGCCCGCTACGGTATGTGACTTGACTTGGCTCATTGTGGGGCGTTTGGTGGGCCGGGGGCTGATTCTCGTTGGAATTGTGCGGGTTGCGTGGACGGACTTGCGCACTGGCGCGGGGGTGTGAGCCTGTACGTCCGCACGGTCAGGACGGCGTTCCGGGCGGTGCAGATCGCGCACTCCTCTTCCTGCTGGGGGTCGCGCAACATCGAGCACATCGGCTCGGCCCATGACGACGCCGAGCCGGCGGCGCTCAAGGAGGTCGCCGGGCAACGGCTCAGCCCCGGCCCGTTCGTGCGTCTTTCCGGCGCCACCAGGAGTATCAACCGCGACCCGGGGGAAACGGGCCCGGACCCTGGCCGGCTGGAAGGGACACGTCGGGGCCTGCCCGACCCCGACCCCGACCCCGAGACGGTCATCAGCGCCTACCACCGCCTGTGCAGCATCGAGAAGTCCCTTGCGCATGTCCAAAGTCCGACCTGAGAGCACGCCCCATCTACCATCACCTACGCCAGTCCATCGAGGTCCACCCAACCTCACCCAAGCCCTCAACAACATCCACCACGACGCTGAATGAGCCGAGTCGGGCGCGTCGATCCCTCCGAGGCCCTGCACCAGTAGCCCCGACTGACCGAACCGTTCCACGAAGGAAGGAGCGCCATGGCGGACCCCCGGGTCAAGAGGATGCGCAAGGACTAGACTGACGCTGTCAACGCCTCAAGTGGCCGCCGAACATTCTGCGCATCCTCGGCGGAAACCCGTGGCGCAAGTACTGCAAGGTCTGATGGCTGGTGCGCTGTGAAACCGACGCGATGGGCGCGGGACGGAGGAGTACAGGAATATCATGAGTAAGAGAAGGGCCGTCTTCTTGAAGAGCCTGCTGCGGACGTGCGCGACATCCGCGACGACAGTCCTTGTGATATTCTGGGGATGGATTGCCGTGATCTACTTCTCGGGCCTCGAACTCATACTGGGGATTTTTGGGCTTTACGCCCTCGCTCTCGCGCCGGTCATCGTCATCTGCGCGGACCCCCCGACTAGATGGAGGGAATCATTGGGTGTCGCCTGGATGGTCCGGTCGACGGGCGTGTTCTTGGGATTCTGCCTGGCTTCGACCCTGCTCATTCCGCCATTTGATTTGAATAACATCCAGGAATTTATGATCTATATCATGGGGTTGACGGCCTTTTACATAGTGCTGTGCGCCGCACTCATAGGGCCGCGGCGGATCTTCAGGGAGATACTCGAATCCGACTACCGTCATCGGGGGCAGGCGATTGAAGCGCATTCTGGGAGCGGCGCGGACGTGGTGTACGAGGACCACTTCGATGACGTGTTCGAGGGCTTCCAGGAGGCGTCCGCGGTAGAAGTCGTGGAGGATCCTCCCGATCTCGATGCGGACGATGGGTCGTGAAGGTTGTGCGGCGGGCGTCCGGTCGCATTTCCAGGATCGACCGGGGCGGTGTCCGGGGCCCCGGCGGGCTGAACCCCCCCCCACTACCCGACTGACCCGATGGAGTCGTCCCACAGCAGCAGGTGCGGCGTGATGGAGGCCAGGTCCTTGACGACCACCAGGCCCGGATCGCCGGGGAAGAGCTTGGTCCGGCCGCCCACCTGGATGACCCGCAGGTCGTTGGAGCGCGCCGAGGCCGCCCCCGTGGCGGAGTCCTCGACGACGACGCACTCCTCGGGGCTCAGGCCGAGGCGCTCGATCGCCGCCGCGTAGGGCGCGGGGGTGGGCTTGCCCGGCAGCCCGTCGTCGCCGGTGACCAGCTCGACGAACACATCGCCCAGCGCGTGGGCGACCGCCTCGACAATGGGCCGCGGGGACTGGGTGACGATGACCTGGGCCAGCCCGACCTCGTTGAGCGTGGCGGTGATGCTCCTGGCGCCGGGAAGGATCGGGGGATCGGCGCGGACGGCCGCCTCGACCTGGGCCGATATGCGGGCGAAGACCTCGGCGGTGGCGGGGTCCTGGGGCGAGGCCGTGGCGCCGGTCTCGGCGATGAGCTCGCAGGTGCGCGCAATGGACGCCCCCGCAATGCCCGCGACCTGCTCGGGGGTGACGGTCCCGCCCCGCTCCTGGCAGCAGCGGCGGAAGGACTCGTCCCACAGGGGCTGGGAGTCCATGAGCGTGCCGTCCATGTCCCACAGGACGGCTCTGATGTAGCGGCCGGTATTGGTCATGTCTCCTCCTGCGGGGACTCGGTCTGCGAAGATTCCTTCTCCGGGGACTCGTTCTCCGGAGGCTCTGTCTCCGGTGCGCGCTCGGAAGCGCCGTTGCGGCGGCGCTTGCGGGCCTTCTTGGCCGCCCGCTGCTCGCGCTTGGCCGTCTTCTCCCGGGCCCACTCGATCTGCTCGGTGAGCCACGCCTTGGCCGGGGCGGTGAGCATCTTGTTGTCCCGGAGCAGGCCGGAGGCGCGCAGATCGATGAACTGGAGGTACTCCGGGTTGCGGGTGCGCCCGTACTGGCGCCGGGCCTCCTGGAGGTCCGAGACGACACCGGCCACCTGCCGCTCGATCATGTGGCGCCCCAGCAGCAGGAAGACCGCCAGGGCAAGGGCGACCACGCTGCCGTACCCCCTGGTCAGCGGGTAGAGGAGCCCGGCGAGCACCGACAGGCCCATGGCCGGCCCCATCATGCCGTAGGTGTAGCCCTCCGGGCGCTTGTCGTCGTAGCCGCGCGCCCACTGGCGGATCTTGGCGCGCCCGTCGGGGTCGCCGCCGTTGAACCAGTCGCGGATCCTGGTGCCCAGCCCCGCCATCAGCGCCCCTCCTCAGGAGCGCCGGCCCGGGTCCCGGGCCCGAGGATGGAGTCGACGAGCTCGGCCAGGGAGCCCGCGGTGCGCTCGCACGCGGCGGTGACCTCCGCGGGGGACCAGGGCAGGGCGACGGCGTGGTCGGCGACGGCGTGCATGGGGATATCGTTCCACGAGTCGCCGAAGGTCCAGGTCTCCACGCTCTCGCCCGGGTGGGGACCGTCGGGGCGGGTGAGCCAGGCGATCAGGTCGTTCAGGCCCGTGCCCTTGGTCGCGCCGGCGGGAATGACGTCGAGGAACTCCTGGTTGCGCACCACCTCGAGCTGCTCGCCCCAGCGCCCGGCGAGGTCGGCGACAATGCGCTCGCGCACGTCGTCGTCGCGCACCCGCATGGGCACCCCGATGAAGCGGTGCCCGCTCATCTCCTCGGGCGTCATGGGGACGAACACCTGGAGGATCGGGGAGATCTCGTGGTAGGTGTCCGAAATGATGTAGTCGGTCTCTAGGGTGGTGGCGAAGACCGTCAGCCCGTCGATCCCCTGGAGGGACATGACGATCTCGTGCGCCAGGCCGTCGGGCAGGAAGCGGGATGTCAGCACGCGGTAGTCGCCGTCGGCCAGCACCGCGCCGGTGAAGGCGACGGCGTAGTCGAAGGCGACGCCCTCGGGCTCGAGGGTGTCGCGGGTGGCGAAGACGGATTTGCCGGTGTCCACCACGAGCAGGTTCCCGGCCGCCCTCCACCGCCTCATGGCGTCGAGGTCGGCGGGGGGGACCTTCCGGTCGAACAGGATCGTGCCGTCGAGATCGGTGGCGATGAGTTGGGGCATGGGCACTCCTCGGGTTCCGGGTCGGATTTCCGGGCGCTTGCGGGCACTGCCGCCGCGGATTGCGGTCCGCCGCGGGTTGGGCGGGGCCGCCGGGGAGTTCCCCGGCGGCCCCGCATCAACGTTCGCGGACGGTGCCGCGGGACGTCACAGTCCCAGGAACCCGCTCCAGGCGCCCAGGATGCCGATGACGAACATGCCCATGATGATCCACAGGGCGTTGATCTTCTTGTTGAGCAGGTACATGCACGCGAAGGTCAGGCCCAGTGCGGCGGCCCCGGGCAGCAGGTTGTCCAGGATGTTCTGGAGGGTCGTCACGGTGACGGTGCCGTCGTCGGCGGTCGTCGTGGAGACGGCGATGGGGAACTTGATGGTCGTCCACTTGGACACCAAGGCCCCCATGACGAACAGACCGGTGATGGCCGCGATCTGCGTAATGCGCTTGAGCTGGCCGCCGCCGACCTCGGTGACCATGGCGGTGCCGCGCTCGTAGCCCAGCCTCAGGCCGTACCAGCGCACGAGGACGCGGATGATGTTGATGCCGAAGAAGTAGACGAGCGGGCCGAGCCAGGAGCCGGTGGCCGCCAGGGAGGCTCCGAGCGCCCCCAGCACCGGGCGGGCGGTGCCCCAGAAGATGGGGTCGCCGACGCCGGCCAGCGGCCCCATGAGGCCGACCTTGACGTTGGTGATGGTGTCGTCGCCGATGTCCTCGCCCTTGGAGCGCTGCTCCTCCATGGCGGCGGTGACGCCGAAGA
>ERZ772957.2573-NODE-2573-length-10345-cov-4.190087_pt1 | contig 10345 bp, 8 predicted proteins | sample MGYA00580682_ERZ772957 | MGnify/ENA primary metagenome ERZ772957 (study PRJEB29015, sample SAMEA2737921) | human oral metagenome | biome: human oral; feature: human-associated habitat; material: dental | place: China | collected 2025 ...
CATCCGCTCAATATCCAAATAGAGGAAGAATTGATCCCACTGAGATTTTTGGCGAGCAGTCAGCATATAGCTTATAACCTTGTCGGGAGAAATAGGCTGCGGTTGTAATACCTCGCGCGAAACGGATGCAACCGGCACTGCACCGAGCGCTGCTGCAGAAGGAGACGGTTTTACCTCAAGACCGAGCCGGTTGGAACTGACATGAACTTCCGAAGTATCGCTTAAGCGCTTGAGCTCAGGATAAAAGTCTGCCGAAAGAATATAAGCGCCCGGGCCTTCGATCGTAATATAATCTTTAAGGTTCTCAACAAAGGCATACGTTTCCCCTGTCTCTATTGATATCTCCCGAAAGTAAATTTGTTGATTGGTATTCCGTTTACGAACCCACGGTTCAGTATGAGGAAGACTCTTATTTTTCGTATTTAATACCGAAAAATCAAGGCTGAACATACGATCGTTGGCCAGTTTGAACCGCAGCGGCTGGCTGCCTTTATTGGTAATGGAAACCTTTACGAAAATAGGCTCCGTTCCGTCGTTTCCGGGATAATATACACGGCGGTCATAAAATCGAATGGTAACATCTGCATCAAAGGCTGTGTTTTCGCCATCCGCTTCGACAGCAAAACACCACACCCCGAAAAAAACGACTGATGCTAGTATTAAGACTATTTTCTTTACTGACATATTCCTCTTCCTTACCGGCATTGCATCTTTACAACACCCTCTTACCCTTATATCGGCAGTTTAACATATTCTCTTTATGCCGAATTATTTAGGGTAAATACATCATTAATGATTCAGCATGACACGCAGCTTTACCGGATTATGGTCGGCATACCGGAAGGATTCGTCGAGTGTCTCCACCGACACAATAGAAATATTCGGAGAAACGATAAAGCCGTCGATAACGTAGTACGGCCACTTGTTACGGATATTTTCGTCGGTAAGCGCAGGCGTATACGGTGCATTGTTAAGACGGCATGAAGGAGTCCTGTCATCGACGGCAAACTGCCAGCCCACCGGTAATGAATCTCCGCTGATTGCGCCCGGCATCCAAAATTCATCATAGAGAGGATAACGTACCTGTGTGCCCGGGAATGTTTGGTTAAAATCACCGCCTGCGATGACATAGTTTCCCGCCTGATATTCGGCGTGTATAAAATCGATAAGCGCATTCGTTTGAGCAATTTTGCCTTCCCCGTCATCATATGCTTCCAGATGCAGTACCGCGGTTATCAACTCTCTGCCGGACTCAAGCGGAAAACGAGTTATCAGCATACAGCGTTTGAGATTCACCGTACTGACCGGCCATTTAAATGGCACCGGCAGTCCGAAACGGTAAGCATCCGTAAAAGGGTACCGGGTAAAGAGTCCTACTCCGCTCGAAACCTTTCCAATAGGCGGAATCGGATAGGGTACATAAGATGCCTTAAAATTATAGGTATAGGTCAACGCAGTACCAAGCGCTTCGGCAAGTGCGGCCGTTTGGTCAATATAATAAGAGCGTTTTGACGACTTATCCATTTCCTGAATAAAGTAAAAATCGGAAGGGTACCGTTTCAGCGTCTCAATAACTCCTGCAAGATTTTCTTCCACTTCTTTTTTATTTGAAGGACGCACCATAGTACCGCCGTCCATAAAGAAATCCTGCGCTGCGCCGAGTCCGCAATACCCGATATTCCAACTGATAATATCGATCGGCTTCGCAAGCGCAACGGTTTCTTTCGTAAGAGCAGCTTCCCCTATAACCTCGGCCGGCTCTTGGGCTTCAGGACGATACTCTGTTATTGTAATAAATACTAAGAGGATTCCGAACGATAAAGCGGCAACAGCTGCAATCCCGCCGACAACCTTTAACGCCAAAAGAATATTTCGCACCAAAAACGTTTTCATCCGGACCATCCTTTACATAGGGCTGACTTCTATTTTTTTATTAACAATAATTATCAACTTTGATATTCATTCTGTCAACATAGCGCCGGTTTTGCGGAAGGGAAAAATTCAGTACCGGTTACGGCGAATCTTTTTGATCACCCTACCCCATCAGCATAATCGAAAGAGGCGAACCTTGATTTGGAATAACCGAAACGGCAGCTTCCCGCCGCACCATGATACAGTCTTCAGCTATTACCTGCAAAGCAGGAACTCCGGCAGTTTCAAGTATGCCATTTTCCGCAGCTTCAAGCGTACCGCTTCCGGCAATGATAAAGAGGCTGCACCAGCCCGTTTTTGCAGCAGGGGTATCAAATGCCGAAAACGAAATCGTCCCCGTAGTGGAAAAATCTTTTTTTTCAAGCCTGAAATACGGACATACTGATTTTCCGCTAAAAGGACGTTCCGGTGTCAGCGCGGAAGCGGGTTGATACCGCAGTACATCAAGACCTTTTTGTATATGCACTTCACGGGGTCGCCCCCAGTCATAGAGCCGGTAGGTTATATCGCTTGACTGCTGCACCTCTAAAAGCCGCAAGCCGCCCTGTATCGCATGGACGGTTCCGGCAGGGATAAAGATAAAATCTCCCTTCGAGACGGGAACGGAGCGGAGACAGTGCTCAATCGTATTATCCCGAATAGCCGTTTCCAGCTCGCTGCGACTATAATCCTTCTGCAATCCGTAAATAATCTTTGCGTCGGGCACTGCATCGAGCACATACCAACATTCGGTTTTACCGGTGCTGTGCTCGTGGAGGCGCGCATAGTCATCGTCGGGATGCACCTGCACCGAAAGCGTTTCGTTCGCCTGAATGATTTTAATCAGAAGCGGATAGGAAGCGCCGATAACGGTTCCGAGCGGCCTTCCGCCTATCTGCGGCGCCCCATCATCTGCAAGAGACTGCCCCGCCGGATGCACGGAGACAATCCACCGCTCGTATCCCCATACTTTCTCGGAAACAAAAGGCTGTGTTTTAAACATCATCATGTTCTGCTGCATATCCGCGCCTCACCATTATTATATATTGCGGCTCACAATAAACTCACCGGATCGACATCCGTTTCGATATACACACCAGCGGCTGCCTTGTATTCGGTGATAAACCGGTACACGGCTTTTTGCATCGGTGCAAGCGTTTCGGCACGCAACAGCAGCTGCATCCGGTGATTGCCCGCCACCAGCGAAAGCATACAATCGGAGGGGCCGAGTATTTCTATGCCTTTCGCACCTTCCGCCGGAAACAGCTGCGGCAACAGCTCCCGTGCGCCGAACGCGGCTTCTTCCGCTTTGTGTTGATCTTTACTGCGGAACACCAGCCGGATCAGGCGGGCAAACGGCGGAAAGTCCAAAGCCTGCCGCTGATGTAGCTCCTGCGTATAAAAACCTTCCACATCGTTATGCTGCGCGCAAACGATTGCGGGATGATAGGGATTATAGGTTTGAATAATAACCTCCCCGTCGGGAACATAGCGCCCTGCCCTGCCCGCAACCTGCATGATGAGCGAAAACGTACGCTCAGCAGCTCTAAAATCGGGCATCTGCAAACCGGTGTCCGCAAGCGCAATCCCGACAAGCCGCACTCCGGGAAAGTTTAAACCTTTGGCAATCATCTGGGTGCCGAGGAGAATATCAACAGCGCCATCCCGAAAGTTATTTAAGATCTGAACCGCCTGCTTGTTTTTTTGCAGAACGTCGGTATCGATACGCTGAACGGTGCAGTCGGGGAAGGTTTTCCGCACCTGTTCTTCAATATATTCCGTGCCGATGCTCGTGTAGCCCGCCTCGATGGAGCCGCATTCGGGGCAGGCACTCGGCGGCTTTGCCGTCCATCCGCAGTAGTGGCACTTCATCAGCCCCTCGCTTTTATGAAAGGTGAGCGGCACCGAACAGTTTTTACACAAGAGCTCGTGTCCGCAGTTCTTACACTTAAAGAAATGAGAAAAGCCGCGGCGGTTCAAGAACAGAATCGCCTGCTTTTTCTCGGTCTTTGTACGGCGCATTTCTTCAATAAGTGCGCTGCTTAACGCTCCGCGCGTATGCAAAAGCGATTCGATGCGGATATGGGGCAGCGCGCCGCCGGAAAGCCGCTCGCTCAACCTCAGGGTGCGGATTGCGCCGGTTTTCATCAAATGCCATGCCTCTACCGACGGCGTTGCCGAACCCATCACCAGCGGGCAGCCGTGTTTTTTGCATAGGTACATCGCAACCTGCCGCGCGTGGTAGCGGGGCGCAAAGCCCGACTTATACGAACCGTCGTGTTCCTCGTCAATGATGATGAGTCCAAGCTCGCGGACGGGAGCAAATATGGCGCTGCGCACTCCCACGACAATCCGCGCCTCGCCCCGCGCAATACGCCGCCATTCGGCAAGCCGCTTGCTGCCGGTCAGTCCCGAATGGAGCACCGCGCAGCGGCCGCCGAAACGCTTTTTGACGGTTTCCGCTACCTGATGGCTGAGCGTAATCTCGGGCACAAGGTAGATGACCGATTTTCCGGCGGCGAGTGCACGCGAAGCGGCCTGTAAAAACACCTCGGTTTTACCCGAACCGGTGATGCCGTATACATAAAAGAACTCGCCGGCAGCGCAGCCGGAAATCGCTTCTACGGCGGACTGCTGTTCCTTCGAAAGCGTGAGCATCGAGGCGGAAAAATCCGTTCCGGCGAATTCAATCCCGTCGGTATTCAGCTCCCCCGCTTCTCGTTTGCCGGAGGGCAGCATTGCCGAAAACGCAATCCCCTCGGCGCAGATATAAAAGCGGGACATCCAGCGGGCGAGCGCCGCCTGCTCATCGGTGAAAAGCGGTTCCGCATCGATGATGCGCTCGATCGGCTTTATGTCGGATTCCGCAAAAGGACAGCTTTTCGGCAGCGTTTCATGTTCCGCAATGATAAAACCGACGAGCTTGCGCGAGCCGAATCGAACCGCCGCCCGTCTGCCTGCCAATGATTGTTGCCCGTCCGATGCGGCAGCACAGTCCATCGGGATGGAACTATCCGCACTTTTTACCGCTGCTTTAGCCGAACGTTTCGGTACTGCGACGGCATTCCGGTAAAAAAATGATTGATAGAGCGGAAGTTTGAATACAAGCTCAAGCCACTGCGCCATAGACTAGCCCTGCGCCTGAAGTTCGTGCAGACGAGCGCGGAACCGCTTGAGGTCTTCCCATGCGGGGCGTTTAAGGCTTTCGTCCCGAAGCAGCGCACTCGGATGATAGGTCGGCATCAGCGGTATCCCCTGATAGTCGAAAAAACGCCCCCGCAGCTTTCCGATACCGTCGGAGGTTTGCAGCAAATGCTGTGCGGCAATGCGCCCCATCACCAGAATCATCTTAGGGCGGAGCAGCCGTATTTGCGCATCCAAAAAGGCGGCACAGCAGCTCCGTTCCTCCGGCGCAGGGTCGCGGTTTTGAGGCGGGCGGCATTTAACCACATTGGTGATATAGCAGTTGGTCTTACGTGAAAGCTGAATAGCCTCCAGCATCTTGTCGAGGAGCTGCCCCGCCCTGCCGACAAAGGGTCTGCCCTGCCGGTCTTCGTCCGCGCCCGGCCCCTCGCCGATTACCATCACCTCAACGGAGTTGGTCAGGCGGGAAAGCTCTTCGGGGCCTTCCCCCGCCACCGGATGAGTACGGGTTTGCCCCAACACACAGGCGGAGCACTGTGCAACCGCAGCGTAAATCTCCTGCATCGACCGGAACGGCATTCCGCCGCTTCCGCCTACCGCCTCCGTATACATTCCGCCGGAAGCGGAGCCGCCCGCTGTCCCCTCAAGACTATCATTAGCTGCAAAACCGTTATGCTTGGCGTATCCGGTCAATGCCGCCGTGCCGATACTGCTTTGTTCATTGCCGGCACCTGCCGGATACGCCGCAGCGCTCGTTGCCGCAGCTGCAGCTGTTGAATCTCCGGCAAATGCAAACGATTCGGGATACGGCACATCGCTGCGGTATCCTTCAATATATTCCGATGCGGTTCTAAAAAAACGATATAATACTTCACACGTTTCCATAATCACCATGGCGACCGCATTATACACGGAATTGCAAGAAAATGCAAAGAAAAACCGTCGTCAGCGTATAATGAATACCTATGCCTGTAGCGGAAACACTGAGCTTAGTCGGAGCTTCCGGTGCGATTGTCACGAAAGTTCAGTACCTGCCAAGCCGGGCGAGAATACACGCACCGGCTACCGGCTCAAAACGGCGGCGTATAATCCGCACCTGCGGCAACGCATCACAGATATAAGCAGCGGTCAGTTTTGCAAATGAAGCTTGATGCTCCAAAATGCCGCCGGAGAATACCAATTCCACTTCCGTTCCGTCGAAGAGAGCATCATATACGCTGCGGGCAAGGAGCGACAGGTCTTGAGCGGCGGTTTCCAGAATACGTGCCGCAACTGCATCCGATTGCTGCGCCGCCTGAAATACGCAGGGCGAAAAAGAGGCCACCCGCGATTTATCAAAATTTGTGTACAAAAAGGGGAACAAGTCCCGAATCGTTTTGACGCCGTAATGTTTAAACAGCATCGAAGCCAATACGGTGGGCTTTCCGCGGCGCTCCAAAGCGGCGGCGGCGGCTTTAATTCCGTCCAACCCTATCCTGAAACCGGAGCCTTCATCCCCGATTAAGTGTCCGAGTCCGCCGGCGCGGACTGTTTTGCCCATCTTGTCCAATCCGGCGGCAATGGAACCGGTACCGCTCACTACGATGATTCCTTCCGCCGCTCCGGTACCGCCTGCAAGTGCTGCAATCGCATCGTTGCAGAGGTACAAGGGACACCGGATTCCCTCGCCGGTAAAAAAACGGCGGAAATCTTCGGTTTCTTCCTCCGTGCTCATACCGGCGGAAGCAAAGCAGCCTGCCTCGCAGTCCTGCAGCGCGATGCCGCTTTCCGTTTTCAGTTTTTGAATCAATTCGCGGAGATTAGCGCAGGCTGCTTCAAAACCTACGGCATACCGGTTGGTAGAACCGCCCTTTACCTGTGCAAGCAGCCGATTTTCTTCATCACAGATACCGATCCGGGACTGTGTACCGCCGCCGTCAATTCCAAAAAACAACCGTTTCATACCTATTCCGAACTCCTCTCTGCCGATGTAACCGCCGCGTTTACCCTTGTATCCCTCGTTTATACGTATCGAGCGCATTGTTGATATTGCCGTTCCCCTGCTTAAGCAGTATTTCCGCTTCCTCTTTCGATACCTCAAGCGAGGCCATAATTACCGCCGTCCGTATCTTCCGTCCGGAATCTTCAAATATCTGCGAGGCACACGCTTCCCCGCATCCGGTAATCTCGTTAATCAGCCGTTTCGACCGTTCCACCAGCTTTGCGTTCACCGGCATCAAATCGATCATAAAGTTATTATATACCTTTCCCAGCCTAATCATCGCGGTGGTGGTAATCATATTCAGTGCGAGCTTTTGCGCAGTGCCCGACTTCATCCGAGTGGAGCCGGTAACGATTTCCGGCCCGACCGGCAGATAAATGGGATAATCGGCAAGCTCGAAGGTGCGTGAATCTTTATTGCAGCTTATTGCACCGGTCGGACTGCCGAGTGAACGGGCATACCGGAGCGCCCCCAGCACATAAGGGGCAGAACCGGAGGCGGTAATACCAACCAACATATCTGACGACGAAAAACCTGCACCGCGCAGCTGATCGATACCGTGGTTTTCATCATCCTCGGCGCCTTCGATGGAACGGCGGAGCGCGGCATCGCCGCCTGCGATAAAGCCCTGCACCATATCGGGGGATACGCCGTAGGTGGGCGGACATTCTGAGGCATCAAGCACCCCCAGACGGCCGGAGGTTCCCGCACCGAGGTAAAACAGCCGTCCGCCTTTTTGAAACACCTCAACCGCACAGTCAACCAGCCGCGTCAATTGCGGAATCGCCTGCGAAACCGCCTCGGGAACTTTTTTATCTTCATTATTGATAATCGTTAAAATTTCTGCCGTACTTTTCGTATCGATTTGATATGAAGCAGGATTACGCTGCTCCGTTACGGGAATTTCTTTCATTATTATCTCTCATCTCCTCTTTCCGTTACCGGAACATTCCGATAAATTCTTCCGGCAACAGCACGTTTATTTTTGCATTTTTGTAGTCTTCAATATTTCTGGTTACTATATATTCACACTGATTTTCCATAGCCGAATAATGTTGTAGCGCATCTTCAAAGTCCGAAAATTTGGATTTTAACGCTTCCAATACATTCTTATGATCGATTGTTATTACCGTTATATACTTAACAATAGTTGATATAAATTTTCGTGCCTTACTATCGCCGCCGGATTTTCTCAATATATAATAAATATTGGCAACACAATTCGATGAAATGCTTCCTATGATAATATTATTCTCTGCCATTGCCAATATGATTTTACTTGCAAAAAAAAACGGTTCTCGAGCTAATGCAACATCAAGAATAACATCGGTATCGATAAAAACTTTTTTTATCATAAATATTTGTCCCGTAATGCTTCACTAAGCATATCTTTATAGGATTTTCCATTGTCATGAAACATTCCGGAAATACTATCGGTTATCGGTGATTCCAGCATAGGAAAAGAAGTGCCTATGTCATGATAGCTTACGATATTTTTAAGATAGTCTTCTACAATTCGAGAAACACTCCTATTCTTTTTGTGCGCATATTCCTTTGCCTGTTCTATTACGGATTGCTCTATAGTCAATGTAAGCTTTGCCAACATATATCACCTCACACGTATAATTATAGCATATAAATACGTGTAAGTCCATAAGTATATATTTTATATATTAACAAAAGGCGATGCTAAACCTATCACTGTTAGACCGGTATTTCTAACAGTTGCTAGAAGCTTTCTAAAATTTAGTTTGCTCGAGGAGTTCAAAGGCAGCGGAGCGGGCTTCATGCAAGATTTTAAAATCGCGGGCAGGATCGGCAATTGTAAAGCCTAAGTGATAGCCCGACTGCTCAACCCCTCCTATATCTCCCGGGCCGCGGAGCCTTAAATCTTCTTCGGCAATTATAAAGCCGTCATTTGTTTCCTTCATTACGGTTAGCCGAGCCCTTCCGTCCTCGGTAATTTTTTTTCCGTAAATTAAAAAACAATAAGCTTGCAGGTCTCCACGCCCGACCCTTCCGCGAAGCTGATGAAGAGCGGAAAGGCCGAACCTGTCGGCATGTTCTATTACCATACAGGTCGCATTGGGAACGTCCACACCGACTTCCACCACAGAGGTCGCAACCAAAATATTAAGTTTTCCCGACCTGAATTCTTCCATAATTCTTTTTTGTTCTTCTTCCGCAACCTTGGAGTGAATCAGAGCCAAACTATGATTGGGAAAGCCCGTCTTTAATTCTTCAAACATCCTTTCGGCCGATTTTAAGGAAAGATCTTCATTTTCTTCTATTAAAGGGTATACAAAATAAGCCTGTCTGCCCTGTAGAATCTCTTGTCCGATAAAGTTATAAACCCTTTCAGCCTTATCCTCCCCCGCAACATAGGTAATAATCGGCTTTCTTCCGGGCGGCATGGTTTTAATGGTTGAAATATCCAAATCTCCGAAGATAGAAAGAGCTAGGGTGCGGGGAATAGGGGTCGCACTCATCATAAGAAGATGGGGACTCCTCTTTTCTTCATTGCTCTCAGCTCCCTTTTGGATTATGGCCGAGCGCTGGAGAACGCCGAAACGATGCTGCTCATCGATTACGGCAAGCCTCAAATTTTTATACTGCACCCCTTGAGAAAAAAGAGAATGGGTGCCGATTATCAAATCGATATTTCCCTTTTGCAATTCCTGTAAAAGCCTGCTTCTTCCTTTGGCCTTGGTATTTCCGGTTAAAAAGGCAAGGCGGATACCGAGGGGCTCCAAGAGACGGGCAGCATTTTCGGCATGTTGGCGGGCTAAAAGCTCCGTAGGAGCTAAAAATGCCGTTTGCCCCCCCTGTTCTATTACCTTTAAGCAGGCTAAAAAGGCAACAAGGGTCTTTCCCGAACCTACATCTCCCTGCATAAGGCGGGCCATGGGATTAGGGCCGTCCAAATCTTCATTTATTTCGGCACAGACAGAAAGCTGGTCTTGGGTAAGCTTAAAGTTAAGCCTTTCCAAAAGAGAACTTTGAAGAGGCGTTAAAACAGGTTCTTTTTTGACGGTTTTACCTATATTGCTTTCATCTTCAAGGTTGGGAAGCCTTCCCCTCCTTTCAATAGAGCGCATCCCTATGGCATATTGAAACAAAAAGAACTCTTCAAAGATGAGGGCGTAGCGGCCTTTTTCTACCTCAGCCATAGATTTTGGAGCATGGAGCATAAAAAGCACTTCCTGCTTAGGCGGAAGGCCGTATTTTTTTAAAATAGAATCGGGAAGCTCGGAATCAATGCCTTGTCCGTACATTTTTAGGGCGGAAGCAATTATTTTCCGCAGTTTT
>ERZ772957.2574-NODE-2574-length-10345-cov-2.895335_pt1 | contig 10345 bp, 6 predicted proteins | sample MGYA00580682_ERZ772957 | MGnify/ENA primary metagenome ERZ772957 (study PRJEB29015, sample SAMEA2737921) | human oral metagenome | biome: human oral; feature: human-associated habitat; material: dental | place: China | collected 2025 ...
ATGTCAATGTGGTCGGCGGACTTAAGCCCGACGGGCCAGGTGCAGACCTGGCCGTCGCGCTCGCGATCTACAGCTCGTTCCGCGAGCGCACCTCGCCTCGCCGCATCGTCGCGCTCGGCGAGGTCGGGCTCACCGGCAATCTGCGGGCAGTGAGGAATGCGGACCGTATAGCAAGCGAAGCGGCACGCCTCGGCTACGAAGCCATAATCCTGCCAAAGGGCAACATCAAGGGAGCCAAGCCGGGTACCGGTATCCGCGTCATAGGAGCAGACAGCCTCGGCGATGCCATCAAGGCTTACGTAAATAAGGACTAGCAGGAATATAATTTCTGCTAGTCCTATTTCCGACCGCTAATGAAGCTAGATTGTCAGATTCAGAAACCGGATATATCCGACCTCTAATTCGTCCTATTTCCGAACTGTATTGAGCTCGAACCAGAAATCGCTTCCCTTGCCTTCCTCGCTCTCGACTCCGTAGTTGGCGTTGTGGAGACTCAATATGCCTTTGACGATGGAGAGGCCGAGCCCTGTGCCCTCGATGTTCCTGTTACGGTTGGCACTGGTTCGATAGTAGCGCTCCCATACGTGCGAAATTTCCTCGGCGGCAATCCCGTCACCGTGGTCGATTACGTCAAATCTGACGCTGCGGCCGACCTTCTTGAGCTCAATATGGATGTATCTGTCTTCGCCGCAGTATTTTACTGCGTTGGAGATAAGGTTAGCCATAACCTGCTTGAGCTTATCGTAGTCACCGTAGACATAGGCGGAGCGACACTTGCTAAATGTGATGTTATAGCCTTCCTGCTGGTTGAGTACCTCAAACGTCTCCTCAACCTCGGACGCGGCCTTTACTATGTCGAACTTCGTCATGTTGATCTCTGCGGAGTTAGACTGCAGCCTGGATACGGATAACATGTCCGTAACGAGCTTGTTGAGCCTGTCAGTCTCCGAGATGATAACTGCGAGGTGTTCGGCTCGCTTCTCAGGGTTATCGCCTGAAATATCGTTGATCATCTCTGCGTATGACTTGATCATTGTCAGCGGAGTCTTGAGATCGTGTGATACGTTGGCAATCAGGTCGCGCTGGTATGAGTCGGTCTTCTGCATCTCGTATGACGCCTTGTTGAGCGTCTTGGCGAGCTCGTTCGTCTCGGTGAACATACCGCCGTTGAATTTAACATTATAATTGCCGTTACTGAGCTCGACAGCCGACCTGGTGATGCCGGCGATAGGCAGCGACAGCCATGTCGACATGATGATTGCCAGCATGCTGGCAATCATCAGCGTGATAAATGTGATGTACAGCAGCTGTGAACGCAGTATTGAAATTGTCGACTGTACAGGGTACAGCGGAGCGATCATGTACAGGATGGTGCTGTCCGAGCGACTGCCGAGATATGTCGCATATACGAGTCTGGAGGCGTCCTTGCCTTTGTCGGCAATCGTCAGAGAGACTGTGCCCAGCGAGCTTTCCTCGAGCTTTTCCTTGGCATTGGATATCTCAAATAGATATTTGGATGAATCGTCCGGTGCGAAGCCTCCGTTGCCGTACTCAGATGTTGAAGTCTTGGTGTCGAGTCTGATGTAGAGACCGTTGCGTTCAGCAGCCTTGCGTGCATATTCGTCAAAATTCCCTTTGTTGGTGGAATAGTAATTGCCGAGCTTGTTCGCTGTGTTCTGCGCCTCGCGAGCCATCATGCGCTCGTAGTAATTGTTCATAAAGAAGCTCTGCATGAACCATATCATCAGAAGGATGATGCCGGCGAAGATCATGAAGTACATCAGCGAGATGGCACGTATGCTGTTTGGATCCCATCTATTTCTCTTTGTCTTCGTACTCAAATTTGTATCCAACTCCTCTTAGTGTAACGATAAAGTCTCTATATGGACCCAAATTGTTTCTCAGATTCTTGATGTGAGTATCAATTGTTCGATCATCACCGAAGAAGTCATAGCCCCATATATCCGAGAGAAGCTTGTCTCTTGATAATGCGATGTTCCTATTCTGGATCAGATAGAAGAGCAGGTCATATTCCTTAGGTGTGAGATTAACCCTCTCTCCGTCGATGTAAATAGTACGCGCCGCGAAGTTAACCTCGAGTCCGTCAAATTTCATAACAGTGCTTGTCGAGTGATCGGCACCCTCCCGCCTTGAGATAACTGCATTTACACGAGCCATAAGCTCCTTAGGGCTAAAAGGCTTTACGACGTAGTCATCTACTCCGAGCTCAAAGCCGAACAGCTTGTCGTACTCTTCGCCTCTTGCGGACAGCATGATTACAGGGATATCCTTGATTTTCTTTATTTCCTTCACAGAGCTGAAGCCGTCAAGCTTAGGCATCATAACATCCATGATGATAAGATCGTAATCGTTGAGCTTGCAGAGCCCGATAGCACTCATTCCGTCGGCAGCCTCGGTAACCTCGTAGCCGCTGAATTCCGAATATTCTTTGATGACCTCTCTTATCTTAGCTTCGTCATCTACAACCAGTAATTTCTTCATAATATGCTTTCCTTTCATATCCTGCAGCATGTAATTAATTTTCTGCTCTAAATTCTATTCAAATTTTACACAATTATAACACAGCGAATATACATATTGTGGAATTGCATTGAAGAATACGAGAGTGTAGCGTGTTTGTGAATGCCTGTAAGTGTTTAAACCGGCTTCGTGAAAACAATGAATGACAAAAAAAGTAGACTTTAATTTACAGTCCGAAAAGGTACAAAAAACTCCCATTGTCAATGTCAAGGCGAATTACTATCTGACTCAGACTGCAAAATTCTTCGGAACCTATCCCTCGCCGGGGCCCGGCGATCCGGCAACCTTTTTCAGTAAGGGCAACAGCAAGTCCGGAGGAACGTCGTCGACCAATACCAGCACCCACTGGGGCATTGACGCGAACAGACCTAATTATAAGTATAAGTTGACCTCTCCTCTCAGTGGCAAGGAAAACGACACAATCTCGGACGCATCTACAACGATCGCCTTTCTGTTCGGATACGATGCGGCGTTCGGTTCCTATTCTGCCACAGAGACCACCTATGTGGAGGACCTACTTCCGGGCGATACATACAAAAATATTGAGTTTGAGAAAAACGTTACAATAAGAGGCACACACCTGTATAAGGACGGGAAGACACCGGTTTTACGGCAGAATTACGTCGACGGCAAGCCCACCAACTGTTACAATCCTACGCAGGCAGGGTACGTAAATTTTGATGATTTTTTCACAAAGAGAGAAGCGGCCGTAGGACAGTCCTATGAGGATTTCAAGGCATCGCTCAAGAAAGGGGAATACGGCATCTACAAGAACCCCAACGGGGATATCAGACTGGTGATGAATCTCGGAAAGGTGGGCTCGAAGGATCCCAAGAGTATGTACACATGGGGAGATCTCTGTGACAAGGTCGGTAAGGAGAAGGTGATCAATGGTTTTTTCCCTACATATGACATCACCCCGGACAATGACTTGCAGAGAGTTCAGATACCGGTTGATACCATATACGATCAGATCAAGGACTGGCCTATTACTGATCTTAACTTTGTCTTTAACGCTGATCTGGTTAAGCCGGTCATGCGGACAGGAGCTTACGTCGAGAACACGGCGACCATTTCAGACCAGTCGGTGACGGCAAGGAACTTCTTTGTCGTAGGTGACATCAGTCTATATACATATAAGGACGGCGCAGCCATCCTGAAGACGGACGCCAAGACGGGACAGGGTGTTGAGAAGGCGGAGTTCAAGCTTCAGGAGAAGGCTCCCGCCGGAAATTGGATTGATACGGATTCACAATATGTGAAGGACCATATAACGATTGTCGGCAGCAACGGCGGCAGCAAAGTCGGTGACCGTCTCTATACCAATGCAAACGGTATCTTGAATATCAGAGGACTCTTGAACGGTAAGACATATCGCCTGGTGGAGACTAAAGCTCCGGAGGGATATGACAACAGCAATCCTGCCGTATCGAAGGAGTTTGTAATAAGCTTTACCGATAAGGATGCACCAAGTGATAATAAGGATTTCACACTTACCAACAAGAAGTCGGAATACAAGGTAACGTACAAAATCGTCAAGAATCCGGCGGGAGAGGAAATCCCTGCAGGAAGTCCTACGGCGCCTGTTGATTCCAAGACTTACAATCAGCATGCGACCGTTGACGTGAAGCCTGACCTGTCCATGTCAGGATATATCTTTACAGGCTGGCATACCGAAAGCGGACAGAAGGTCACTGTCAAGGATAATGACAGCTCGTTTGAGATGCCGAACGGTGATGTCGAACTTGTTGGCTACTGGATCAAGAATACGACTGAGGTTTCAGGAGAGAAGACTTGGAACGATGCCGATGATCAGGATGGGAAGCGTCCGGACAAGATCACGGTAAACCTCTTGGCAAACGGAAATCCTGTTAAATCGATGGAGGTAAAGTCTGACGCAAGCGGAAAGTGGAAATATACCTTCAAGGATGTAGCCAAGTATGATAATGCCGGCAGAGAAATAGTATATACCGTAACGGAAAATGCAGTAGCTGAATACACACCTGCAATCAGCGGTTATAACATCAAGAACAGTTACACTCCGAAGAAGACTTCGGTTACTGTAACCAAGAGATGGGATGATAGCGACAATCAGGACGGGAAACGTCCGAACAGCATCAAGGTACAGCTGTACGGAAATGATGATAAAGTCGGAAATGAAGTAGAAATTACCGATGGAAGCGGATGGAGCTATACATGGAATAACCTTCCTGAGAAGAAGGCAGGAAAGACTATAAAGTATACGGTAAAGGAAGCAGAATCGATAAACGGCTACACTGCATCCTATAATAATGAGAATCAGGGAAATATAATCATCAGCAACAAACATGTTCCGGAGAAAACAAAGGTAGAAGGGGAGAAGACCTGGAACGACAGGAATGACCAGGACGGAAAGCGCCCTAAGGAGATCACTGTAAACCTTCTGGCAAACGGAAAAGAAGTTAAGAAGGTGAAAGCTACAGCAGCTAATGGTTGGAAATACAGCTTTACCGACCTTCCGAAGTATGAAAAAGGACAGGAGATAAAGTATACCGTAACGGAAAATGGAGTAGCAGAGTATACTCCTGAAATTAACGGTCATAATATCAAAAACAGCTATACACCTGAAGAAACAAGTGTAACGGTAACCAAGGGCTGGAATGATGCAAACGACCAGGACGGAAAGCGTCCAAAGAGCATCAAGGTTCAGCTGTATGGAGATGATAAAAAAGTAGGCGAGGAAGTAGAGCTTAGCGAAGGAAATGGCTGGACTCATACATGGACAAAGCTTCCTAAGAAGGCAAAGGGAAAAGACATAAAGTATGAGGTAAAAGAGGTTACAGAGGTAGATGGATATACCACGGAAATAGATAACAGCGATATAGGAAATATCCGAATACTGAACAGCCATACACCGGAAACTACGGAAATTAAAGGAAAGAAGACCTGGAATGACGGAGATAACCAAGATGGAAACCGTCCAAAGGAAATCACGGTAAACCTTCTTGCAAACGGAAAGAAGATAAAGGAAGCTAAGGCTACGGCAGATACCAACTGGGAATACAGCTTCACAGATCTTCCAAAGTATGAGGGAGGAAAGGAGATAGAATACACTGTAACTGAAAATACCGTTAAGGGATACAGTACAGACATAAAGGGATATGACATCGAAAACAGCTATACTCCAAAGAAAACTTCAGTAACGGTAACTAAGAGATGGAATGACAGTAACGATAAGGACAAGATAAGACCTGACAGCATCAAAGTGCAGCTCTATGCCAATGGAGAGAAGAAGGGAGAAGCTGTACAGCTGAAGGCGGAGAATAAGTGGACTTACACCTGGAAAGACCTTCCTCAGAAGGAGAATGGAAAAGACATAAAGTATACAGTGAAGGAAGTAGGAAAGCTTAAGGGCTATACGGTGAAGGTGGATGATAAGAATCACGGAAATATAATCATCACCAATACCCATACTCCTAAGGAGATTACAAACCCTGAGACGGGAGACACTAATAGACTTATTCCATACATATTGATGTTACTTCTTTCTGTAACGGCATTTATGGGAATATTCACATTCAGAAAACTGAGAAGAAGTCAGTTGTAGGAATCTAAAGAGACAATATAATAGAAATGAAACATCATAAATTCGTACCCACGGATAATATGATTAAGGATGAAAAGGCGATCGAAACTATCTGACGGTCGCCTTTTTGGATATGAGATAAATTTTAATGTTTCCTTTTATAAAGATGTTAAAATATGATATAATTACCGTGTTCGATTTATATTTTTTGTATTTGCATAGGATATGAGATGATAATTCTATGATATGGCAGCTTATATTTGTATTGATTATCTGTGCAGAAATTTATGTATTATGATACGCTGTTCAGATTATAGGATTTACGGTATGTGCATGATATGTAGAGCTAAAGGGGAATTGTATGTGGAGAAAGCCTGTAAAGGACATGAATATATATGAAAAAACCGAGAGAGTTTGTGAGCTTCTTGCAGAGGAAGAATCTGTTTCAGGAGAGTTTTCAAGAGCGGAAAATCTTAGAAGAAAACTTCAGGAAAAGGATATGACCGTTGCTGTTATTGGACAGTTCAAAAGAGGAAAGAGTGCTGTGGCAAACAGTATTTTGAGAGATAAAATCCTTCCCGTAGGAATTGTTCCCATTACATCCGCAGTAACAAAGGTGGCTTACGGTGACAAAAAGGCTGAAGTTTGTTTTGAGAATGGAAGGGTTGAAGAAGTTGCCTTTGAGGACTTACATATTTATATAAGTGAGCAGGAAAATAAGAATAATGAGCTTGAAATTAAGGAGGTTATACTTCACTCACCATCAGAGTTTTTAAGCGAGGGTCTTACTTTCGTTGACACTCCCGGAGTAGGCTCTTTCCACAAGAATAATACGGAAGTTGCCTATGACCATATGAAAGAAAGCGATGCAGTAATTTTCTTATTATCTGTGGACAGCCCGATAAACCAGATTGAAATCGATTTTCTGAAAAATGCAAGGGAGTTTGCTGCCAGGTTCTATTTTGCCGTAAATAAAGTAGATACAGTTAGTCCGGAGGAACTCAATACCTACTTGGAGTATTGCAAAATGGTACTCTCTCAGCTTATGGGAGAAAAAGATATAAATGTATTTCCCGTAAGTGCCAAGACAGGTGCAGGCATGGAAGAACTTAAAAATGCAATTATAAACGACCTTAAAGTGAACCCTAAAAAAATAATGGAGGATTCAACTTCAAAGAAACTTTATGACCTCATAAACGATGGAATTTCTCAGCTGAATTTTTACTGGAAAGCCATGAATATGGAGTATAAGGAACTGGATACGAGATTTAATCAGATTGAGCTTACTTTGGGTGATATAAAAAATCGTGCAGAAAACTGCCCGGGAGCTTACAATCTTTTCATCAATGAATTTAAAAGAGAACTTTCAGGCAAGGTGCATGAGCTTTTTGGCATGGAGTATCACTATGACTTGGATTTATTAAAACTTGGACTCACGGAGATGTCAAAGGAAGAATTTCTGAAAAAAACCGATGAGCTTTGCAAAGATTTATCCAAAACTTTGAACAGGATTTTGCTGTACAGAGAGGAAAATGCATACACTGTTTGTCATAGGATAAACAAGATAAATAGGTTGACAAGAGAGCTTAGAAGATTGAGAGATAGTTTGAAGACGGAGGAATGAGTTGTCTGATATAACGAAAAATGCCTTGGCGGCATCGCTTAAAAAACTTTTGAACAGGAAAACGCTGAATAAAATAACGGTTAAAGACATAACGGACGATTGTGGTGTGAACAGGCAGACATTTTACTATCACTTTCACGATGTTTACGAGCTTGTGGAATGGATCTTTATTCATGAGTTGGAAAAATACACAGATGAAGGTTTTACCACGGAAAACTGGCAGGATGTAATTTTAAGTCTTATGGACAGCTTGCTTTTAGAAAAGAATTTTATAATAAATGTATATAATTCCCTGAGCAGAAAACAACTTGAGCAGTATATGGAAACCATGGCAAAACCGTCGATTGCAGGCATTGTAAAGAAGATTTCCGAAGATTATCATGTTTCAGATGAAGATATTGACTTTATGGTAATGATGCTTACGGCCTCACTTATGGGGATTATGACCGAGTGGGTTGCAGGGGGCATGGATGAGACCTATAATAAATGGATTGATAAATTTTTTGTTATTTTAGACGGAGCGATAGAGTATACCATGCAGAAGCTTGAAAACCATGAAAAAAGTTTGCAACTTCTTCATTGATAATATAAAATATGGTGAGATGTTATATATGTTTGAGCGGAGAATAAAATAATATGGATATTTTTTCTTTTTTCACCCTCTTCGGGGGGCTGGCATTCTTTATGTTCGGCATGAGCCAGATGTCGAACAGCCTTGAGAAGGTTGCGGGGGGCAAGATGGAATACATCTTGAATAAAATGACTTCCAACAGATTCAAAGGGTTGGCTCTGGGAGCTGTAATTACCGTTGCTATTCAGAGTTCTTCTGCAGTTACGGTAATGCTGGTTGGACTTGTGAACTCAGGTATTATGGATATTTCCAACACGGTTGGAGTTATTATGGGCTCCAATGTGGGAACTACCGTTACGGCGTGGATTATGAGTTTGATAGGGGTTTCCAGCGATAATGTTTTTGTCAGGCTGTTGAAACCTGAATCATTTGCACCTTTGCTGGCATTTATCGGAATTGTTATGATAATGGTTTGTAAAACCAGTAAGAGAAGAGATATTGGAACTATATTCATAGGCTTTGCTATTCTGATGTATGGTATGACTATGATGAGCGGTTCTGTCAGTCCACTTGCCAAATCACCTAAATTCATGGACATCCTTACAGCATTTAATAACCCTGTGCTGGGTATTTTAACGGGGCTTGTGGTGACTGCCGTAATTCAAAGCTCCGCCGCATCGGTGGGTATGCTTCAGGCTCTTTCACTTACCGGAGGGATAACCTACGGTATGGCATTTCCTATAATCATGGGTCAAAACATAGGTACCTGTGCGACTGCGGTTATTTCAAGTATCGGAGTCAGTCGCAGTGCCAAGAGAGTAGCAGTGATACATATTTCCTTTAACATAATAGGCACTGTGATTTTTATGGCGATATTTTATGGCCTGCATTCCATCTTTGATTTTGCCTTTGCATCGAAGGTTATCAATCCTGTTGGAATAGCCCTTTGTCACAGTATCTTCAATATTGCAACTACCCTTTTATTACTTCCTTTTACACAGATTATAGTGAAGATTGCAGTGAATTTGGTGAAGACGAAGGAAGAAGAACCGATTGCATTTTTGGATGAGCGTCTGCTAAAAACTCCTACGGTAGCAATTGCCGAAGCCACCAAACATATCAATGATATGGCTGATATGGCAAGAAAATCCATGAAACTTGCCATGGAAATACTTACTGCTTACGATGAAGAAAAGGCGGAAAAGGTCAAGAGCATTGAGCAGGATGTGGATATTTACGAGGATCATTTAGGCTCGTATTTAGTAAAGCTTTCAGGAAGTGAGTTGTCGGACAGAGATATTAAAACTATCGGAAAGATGCTTCACACCATAGGTAACTTTGAAAGAATAAGTGATCATGCCAGAAATCTTGCAGGTGTAGGTCAAGAAATCAGTGAGAAAAAGGTCGATTTTTCAAGTGCCGGCAGAGCAGAACTCAGAACAATTACAAAGGCTTTGGATGAAATTTTAGATATGACAATAGAATCCTTTCACAGGGATGATTTGGAACTGGCAGTTACGGTTGAACCTCTTGAACAGGTTATAGACGGACTGGTTGAGCGGATCAAGAGACATCACATTGCCCGCTTGCAGAAGGGGGAATGTACCATACAGAACGGATTCGTTCTTTCAGACATTCTGAATAATTATGAGAGAGTTTCCGATCACTGCTCAAATATTGCCATTGCAGTAATAGAAAAGGAAAAATCCTCCTTTGACCCACATGATTATCTAAACCAGATAAGATCAATTGATGACACTCGTTTTCAAGAGAAATATAAGGAATACAAGGGTAAATATGTCCTTGAGAAATAAAGAGAGAAAACTCCCCATGTCTTTGTTTTGCGTGGGGAGCTTTATGCTTTAATGTGGAGGTAAAATGAGACTGAAGTTAGTCGCCACTGCAAGCTTCGGGCTTGAAGCCGTGGTAAAAAGAGAGATTCAAAGCTTCTCAATCAAAAGATAGGTTCAACTCTGTGAGTTGAATGCACACATCACAAAGAAGTTTCACAGAGTGCTTCTGGGTAGTTTTTATTTGAGGATAT
>ERZ772957.2577-NODE-2577-length-10342-cov-6.984252_pt1 | contig 10342 bp, 11 predicted proteins | sample MGYA00580682_ERZ772957 | MGnify/ENA primary metagenome ERZ772957 (study PRJEB29015, sample SAMEA2737921) | human oral metagenome | biome: human oral; feature: human-associated habitat; material: dental | place: China | collected 2025 ...
TGATTTTATGGCAGGTACTAAAAATTTCATCAAAGCATAATCCTCTGTTAAGGGGGGTCAAACGCCGTATTGGGATAATATGCCCATATCCGAAAGGAGGATTTACGATGAAGAAATATGCAATGCTCGCTGCGGTGATCGGTCTGTCCGTCTCATCAGCAGCGATGGCAGCGCCGATCAATCACCTTGGCGCGCATGATGCTGCCGTTGGTATCGGTACGAAGGAAGCCTACATTGAGTATAAGGCAACGGATGAGATCACGGTCGGTGTGGGGCGGAATGACCGCGATGAGTACGGAAATCCGAAGGATGCCTATATGCAGTACAATGTTCTCGGGCAGAATATCCGTCTGATCGGAGGCTATCGCTGGGATATGGGGCAGACAAACGAGGACAATGCCTATGGCGGACTGGCGCTCAGCACGCCGTCTGTGCTTGGTTTCAATGCCTATGCGTCCTACATTGCAGGCAAGGATTTCAATGAGTCTCAGGTCGGACTCAACAAATCGCTGATCGCAAATCTGGATCTCAATGTGAACTACCACAACTTCAAGCCGGATCACGGCAGCCGTGAGAACGGCGTCGGTGTCGGTCTCACCATGCGCTTCTGAGCGCACGATATAAGGCACTCCCTGCACGCGGTGGGGAGTGCCTTTTGTGTATCTGCACAAAATTTATTTGCATTGTTGGTAATGGAATGGTAAAATAGCCTCAAGTGAATGGATCGGATCATTTTTCTTGCAGTTTTCGGGCAGCTGTGCGGTCGTATTTTTTCACAGCAATGACAGCGAAAACGGCGCTTTCCCATGTGGCGACGATGGAGGATATACCCTTCGGTCGCTGTATTTTCGTGTGGATGAATTCTGATTTCATGATCGAATGGATGAGCAATTATTTTATAAAGGGACAAGGAGAAGATGTCCCATATCTATGGAGGTGTGTTTTTTGTCGTTAAATCGTAATGGCAATCATGGGAAAAATGTGCAGAAAGTACAGGTCATACCGCTTGGCGGTCTTGGCGAAATCGGAAAGAACATGACTGCCATCCGTGTGGATGATGAGATTCTCGTTGTGGACTCCGGGCTCATGTTCCCGGAGGAGGATATGCTCGGCATCGACCTCGTCATTCCGGATATTACCTATCTGATCGAAAACAGGGACAAGGTCAAGGCAATCGTCCTGACGCACGGACATGAGGATCACATCGGCGCGCTGCCCTATGTGATGAAGCAGATTCCCGCGCCCGTCTACGGGACGCGTCTGACGCTCGGCATCCTCGAGGGGCGTCTCAAGGAGAACGGGGTGGATTCGAGCAATCTGCACTCCGTCATGGCGGGGGACATCATCAACATCGGCTGCTTCAGCGTCGGCTTTATTCGCGTGAACCACTCGATCCCCGACGCGGTCGGGCTCTCGATCAAAACGCCCGTGGGCATGATCGTCCATACGGGCGACTTCAAGCTCGACTATACGCCGGTCGACGGGCAGATGACGGATTTCCGCCGCTTCTCCGATCTCGGCAACAAGGGCGTGCTCCTCCTCCTCGCCGACAGCACGAACGCGGAGCGCGAGGGGCATACGGCGAGCGAGCGCACGGTTGGTGCGGCGTTCGACAAGGCCTTCCACAATGTGCGTGGGCGCATCATTGTCGCGACATTCTCATCGAATGTCCACCGCATCCAGCAGGTTATTGATACGGCGGTCAAGTACAAGCGGCGTGTTGCCGTACTCGGACGCAGCATGGAGAATGTGGTTGGCATCTCTCTCGATTTGGGCTATCTGACAGCGCCGGAGGGGACGATCATCGGCATCGATGAGGTGAACAACTTCCGTCCCGAGCAGATCGTCATCGTGACGACGGGCAGTCAGGGTGAGCCGATGTCTGCGCTCTCGCGCATGGCGGCATCCGATCACCGCAAGATTACGATTGTGCCGGGCGATACAGTTATCATCTCGGCGACGCCGATCCCGGGCAACGAGAAGCTCGTCTCTAAGACGGTGGACAATCTGATGAAGCTCGGTGCGAACGTCATCTATGGGCGCGACAAGGGCATTCACGTCTCGGGGCACGGCAGCCGCGAGGAACTCAAGCTCATGCACAATCTCGTGCGTCCGAAGTTCTTTATGCCCGTGCACGGCGAATACCATCACCTCGTGCAGCACGCAAGCCTTGCACGCGAACTCGGTATGCCGAAGGAAAATATCTTCATCAGTGAGAACGGTCAGATCCTCGAGTTCACGAAGGAGAAGGGACAGGTTGTCGGACGTGTGCAGTCCGGCATGGTCATGGTCGATGGTCTCGGTGTCGGCGATGTAGGCAATATCGTCCTGCGTGACCGCCGTCAGCTCTCTCAGGACGGTATTCTTATCATTGTCGTAACTATGGATCGTCAAAATAACCGTGTGGTTTCGGGACCCGACATCGTCTCGCGCGGCTTCGTCTACGTGCGTGAGTCCGAGGCGCTGATGGAGGAGGCGCGTGCGCGCGTCCAGCAGGCGCTTGACCGCTGCGAGGATGAGAACGTGCGCGAGTGGTCGGCGATCAAGTCGAATGTGCGCGACGCACTCAGCCGCTATCTCTTCGATAAGACGCGCCGCCGCCCGATGATCCTACCCATCATTATGGAGATCTGAGGAATTTGATACAATGAGGTCGCCTCTTTTGGGGCGACTTTTCTTTTTGTAAATTTTTCAAAAAATTGTAGTCTTGTGCGTCTTGCAGGCAAGCGGAAAAAAGGGTAGAATGAGGGCAGTATTGATATTGTGTTGATTGGGGCGAGGAGGAGTTTTATGACAGCAGCTGAAGAGAAGGAGCTCCGGCTTTTCGCGGTGAAGGTACGCGAGGGCATTTTGCGCGGTACGCATGCAGCAAAGAGCGGGCATCCGGGCGGCTCACTTTCATCGACGGAGTATTTTACCTATCTCTACAATAAGGAAATCCGCGTTGATCCGAAGAAACCGAACGATCCGAACCGCGACCGCTTCGTCCTCTCGAAGGGGCATGTTGCGCCCGGACTCTATGCGACGCTTGCCAATCGCGGTTTCTTTCCCGTGGATGAGCTGCTGACGCTGCGTCACATCGGCTCACGTCTGCAGGGACATCCGAATATGAACCTTACGCCGGGCGTGGATATGTCTACGGGCTCGCTCGGGCAAGGCATTTCGACGGCGGCGGGCATGGCAAAGGGCGCAAAGTATCTCGGCAAGGACATCAATGTCTACACGCTGCTCGGCGACGGTGAGCTTGCCGAGGGGCAGGTCTGGGAGGCGCTCATGTTCTCGGCGCACTACAAGCTGGATAACCTCTGCATCGCAGTGGATGTCAACGGCCTCCAGATCGACGGCGCAACGGCAGATGTCATGAATACAGCACCGATCGACGCGAAGTTTGAGGCGTTCGGCTGTGCGGTTATTTGGATTGACGGGCATGACTACAATGCACTGGAAGAGGCGTTCAAGGCGTTCCATGCAAACAAGGGGACAGGAAAGCCAACCGCGATCCTTATGAAGACGGTGAAGGGCAAGGACATCTCCTTTATGGAGAACAATGCCGGCTGGCATGGCAAGGCACCCAATGATGACGAACTCGCACGAGGCCTTGAGGAACTGGCTGCGATTCGCAAGCAGATTGAGGAGGCATGAGCATGGCAGACGTAAAGAAAGTTGCAACGCGTGACAGCTACGGAAACGGACTTGTAGAGCTCGGCAAAGAACATGAAAATATTGTTGTTCTGGATGCGGATCTCGCAGGGGCGACGAAGAGCGGAACATTCAAGAAGGCATTTCCCGATCGTCACTTTAACTGCGGCATTGCAGAGTGTGATATGGTCGGCGTCGGTGCGGGACTCTCGACGATGGGGCTCGTGCCGTTCGTGTCCACCTTTGCCATGTTTGCGGCGGGGCGCGCCTACGAGCAGGTGCGCAACACGATCGGCTATCCGCATCTGAACGTCAAGATCTGTGCGACGCACGGCGGCATCTCCGTCGGTGAGGACGGTGCATCCCATCAGTGCTGTGAGGACTTTGCCCTCATGCGTACGATTCCAGGCATGACGGTCATGTGCCCCTCGGATGATGTGGAAGCACGCAAGATGGTGCGCGCCGCGTACGAGATGGAGGGTCCTGTATACATCCGCTTTGGACGCGCGGCGACACCGGTCTATCATGACGAGTCATATGAATTCGCCATTGGAAAGGGCGAGGTCATTCAGGACGGTACGGATGTCGCCATCATCGCGACGGGCATTCTCGTCCCCGAGGCAATCAAGGCAGGCAAGCTCCTCGCTGCTGAGGGCATCAAGGCGCGCGTCATCAATATGGCGACAATCAAGCCCCTCGATGAGGAGCTTGTCATTCGCGCGGCGCGGGAATGCGGGAAGATTGTGACCGTCGAGGAGCACAATATCCTTGGCGGACTTGGCGAGGCAGTTGCAGGCGTTGTTACCGAGCATGCCCCCGTTCCCGTCCATCGCATCGGCGTTCGTGACGAGTTCGGGCACTCCGGCCCTGCGGCGGAGCTGCTCAAGCAGTTCGGACTGACGGCAGAGCACATCACTGCGCAGACGAAGACCTTCGTCGGGAAATAAACGAAGTTGTGAAGACGCTTTTACATTTGTAGAGGCGTCTTTTTTTAGAACCTTACCCCGAGGGAGAATCCATAAGTCGCATTTGGCGTATGGAATCCCTCGGGTTTTCTTATGGGCATCGCCGCAAAGACATCATAGGAGACGGTATCAATCGCTCCGCGCAGTCCGACTGCTGCGCCCATCATCGTATGTCCGTTATAGAGATCAGCCCCATATCCATAGACCGCACCGACATCAAGCCCAAGATAGAGTTCCGCCTTTTGTTTCGGAAACCGTGTCGCGAACTCGTTCCGCAGATACCATCCGTTCGTTCCCATCAGTGTGACCTCACCGTCGAAGCCGCGCACCGTATAGCGATTGCCCATGCTGATCATATCTACACCATAGAGCCGCATATCATCCATCGTATACTGTCCGTGAAAGGATGTTGTAAATGTTGCGGGGCGATGACTGAACTCAAACGGATGCACAAAGTCCACATCGAGCAGCTACATCCGATAGAGTGTCTTTGGCGCATCGGCATAGTCTGCTTCATTTTTGTTCTCAGTTGTTGTAACGCTTGTCTCCGTTACTTGTATATCCCTATACTGATTACGGGATACCTAACGTAAAGAACACACCTCCGCCCATAAAAATAGCACTCAATAAAGCCAATATACTTCTAAGCCGTATCCAGTATCTATATCGATAATAAGACAATTCTTCCAAGGGCTGTTCTCCACGGCGAAACTTTTCTTCCTCTAAGACAATTTTTGCCTCAAAGAAGAAAACTGCTCCCAATATAAAGGTGAATATCGCAGGCCCCATCCAAAGAAATTTTGTACGCTCGATCCCTTCCCACCAAGCCTCGAAAACCAGCGCCATACAGAAGCATGAAACGGCAAGCATGAAGCAGGAAGACCAATGACTGAATACATACCATTTCCGGTAGCAGTATTTTCTTTCAAATTTCTTGTAGTAATAGAAATATGCCATTTTTCCGGCTGCCCAAAGGAAATAAATATAAATAGCATATTTCATGGGTTCTCTTTCCTTTTTTCTTCATCACTCCTTGCCCAAATCTTTTTAAATCCATTTGCCGCTTCAACAATACTCTCTACCGTCTGATGATATTTCGAGCGTTGATAGGAAAACGAGAACGTATGCCGTCCATAGGGATAGGTATAGCTGATATTATGCCCGCGCGTTCCCTTCTCATATCCATCCTGTGCGCCGTCGAGATTCATACCAATGCGGAGGAGATCGTTCTTGTGAAAGGGCTGATCGATGCCGATAGACGTATACCATTGGAGCTTTCCTGTATCCTCAAGCCCCGAGTCATCCACGGAGATCGTACCGTAGAAATTCTTTCCACGTTTTACCGTGAGAACGACATCCGTCCGCTGTGGCTAATCCGAGGGGAGGAGCTGGAAGGAGATATCCTGTGAGGGGAGACGTTTTGCCTGTTCGATGCCCTGCTCGATGTCGCGTACATTCAGAATATCTCCCTCGTGGAAGGGAAAGAGATTCTTCCAGTAGAGCGTATCGCTGCCCTCTGCGAAACGAACAGCGTTGATATAGCCGACGAGGAGGACGAGACGGAGTTCTCCGGAGGAGAGATTCTGCTCCGGTACGACAATACGGCTCGTGGAGAAACCACGAGCCATGAGGGACTGATTCATCGTATTGATGAGCTTGTTGATGTCGCTGAGAGACAGCTCCTTATCCTTGTGGGGGCGAGCGATACGTTCGAGGAAGTGGAATCGCTCCACTTGATTCTCAATCGTGATCTGAGAGATGTGGAAGCGGACGCTTTCATCTACGGGAAGATCCGTAGAAGTGGGAGGGGCGACAATCGTCTCCACACGCTCCTCACCGAGCCGCTCCTGCCGCTCTGCCTCCTGCGCCCGTGACTGATCGAGCTGCTCCTGCTGTGCAGGTGCGGCGATAGCTGGGACGGCAGAGAGGGAGAGGATGGGGATGAGAAGTAATAAAGAGGGGCGGTTACGTGTTTTCAAGTGACATCACCGTATACTTTCAAAGATTGATATTATTGTGTAATCTTTGTGGAAATTTATTTTCAACTTTAAGCAATAATTCTTTTGAGAATTTGATTTCGTCATTATACTCTCCATGAAGTTCCAAGGGTTCATCAATTGCCTCAAAAAATTGAATAGAACCTTTAAGCAGGGTCGTTAGTAGTTCTTTTTCTGGCAAGATGTATGTTTTATCATTCCACTCAGTGTACATTTTAATGAGATCGTTACCACACTCTTTGAAAGTGATCTTTGCCGGTTGGTCTGGCATGTATAGCCATCCTTCCCCTTCGTCTAAAACCATCTGAACTGCCAATGTGATATACATCCACCAATAATTAACATCGTCCCAATTTCTATAGGTGAAAATATTTTCATTGTTATAACTTAATAGAATTACCCCCTCTATATAGTTTCGGTCATCAATATATTTAGATATTTTTTTGAGACCTTCTGCATCCGTTGCTTCAGTGAACCATGAGGGTTGAATAAGATCCACGTCTACGATTTTATTTCTTGGATCACGCACTAAAGACTTACAAATGAACATACTATATCCTCCTACTCTTTAATATAAAACTGACCGATTCTTCCTCTTGTAAATCCTACAACGTAGTTTACTCCATTAATAACCCCCTCAATCTGTTTTTGGTAGAAGGAGGAAATATTTGAGAGAGAACTTCGATTTTGATATATGATCTCTTGAATTGTGTACTCCATATCTTTTATAGAGGTTTTTAGTGCAAAAAACGTTTGTTTTTCCTTCGCTGTTTCTCCAGCCCAGAATGCCGGATGATGTCGTTCTAAAATATGTTTCATGCCAGATTTATCCAGTAGGATTTTTTGATTATCAATGATCCATACTTTTGGTTGGAATGTTTTTAGCTCGCTCACAACCCTATCAGCTGCGGCTTTGCTCAAATCCTTTATGAGTGGCTCTGTCAGGGGCTTTACTGCTTGAGCAACTTTAACAACCCTTCCGGCCCCCATATAATCTGCTGGATCTACGTAGTGTGCTACACCTTGATCCACTTCTTTTTGAAAATCTTCTGAAGTTCCCTTCGTTGGAAATAGCTCCGTTTGTTTCACAACAAAATCTATTTTATCTTTCAGTGATTTTGTTGCGAATGGGTGCTCTGCCACATCAGCTTCCCAAATAACTGGCTTATGTTGCTCATCAAGGAAGATATCACCATTTTTATTGATTCCGACAAGAATGTCATCGACATATTTCCATCCGTAGATGCCGGGATTCTGTTTGCTTTGTACACTGCTTCGATCATAAATATAGTTAGGGAATTGAAAATCCTTCCCTATATATTCAGAATCGACAAAACCTCTATCATCTCCAATGCCGACGTAAGTAAGCCCGGTTTTAGCGGTTTTATGCACGTCATATGTATAGCGATTTAAGAAGTGATTTACGCTTTCTTCTGTATATCCGAAAGAACGCAGGCGATCTGCCACACGTACGATATTTGAAAATTTTTCTACAAGCAATGTCAGTGAACTTGCTTTTTCTGGCTCCTGTTCCATCATGAAATGATCTAAGTCCGTTAGCAGCTGAATTGCTTCTGTCTCAGATAGGGTGCTTCCATCTTCTTTTACCAAGGATTCTTTGACCATTTCAACAATGGTATGCTTGCCATCTACGGTGACACTGTCTATTTTATCTGGGCGGTAAGCAAAACCGAAAAAGTTCCACTTCGTCCCACTTGCCGCAGCACTCGCACCTGCCTGTGCATTCCCGTCGATTGCTTTGGCAGCAGCTGCGCCGATAACGGCACTGACGATTTGTGCCGTGCCAGGGTCTAGTCCCTTCAGGCTCTTAATGAGTGCCTCGTTGAGTCCCGCGCCGGCGGCACCCGAAGCGAAGCCAGCTCCTGTGATCTGGCTCATGAGTCCGCCAATGATGGCATGTGCGGCAATCTTGCGCCCGCTGCCATCGTCCTTCATGTTGTGCAGGAGACGGAATGCCTCCTAACCGAATACGGCGGTAAGTTCCTGCTGTTCCTCGATTTTCGCCTTGTCGAAGATTTTACCGAGTTCGTTCAGTGAGTTCGCTGTATCTCGACTAAGTGCAGAGATATCCTGCGTCGGATTCTCGCGGATATCGATGCTTGCTGGTGCAATAGCAGACCTCGTCGTGCTATCTGCATTTCCCTTGACAGGCATGGAGAGGTTGGGGGCAAGTCCCTTGGTGTTGTAGACTTTGTCCTGCTCATCCTCCGACATATGGTCATAGTTTCCGTACTTGTGGTAGGATGCACCGATGTTCTTCGCACTGTAGTTCGCCTCGTTTTTGAGGTCACTAAAGGAGAACGTCTCTGTGGAGAGGATGTTCTTGTCGGGAGTTGCGTTGCTCGCGATAACGCCGCCCTTGAGGTCAGTATTCTTTTCGACGTAGATGTCGAAACCACCGTTTCCTGCGAAAAATCCTGCCTGCTCGCGTGCGCTGCGGTAGTGGGAGTCGATATTTCCTTTACTGAAAGAACCTCCGATGTTGGGCATAGAAAATTTGCGATAGGCATTTTTAGAACCTGGCGCAACAAGTTTATCGGTGGTTTTATCAAAGAAGTTGACGTCCCACGAGACACCAAAGCCGGTGGAGTGGTTGTCTTCCTCGTAGGTTTCTTTCTCCTGTAAGGTTTCGATGTTCAGATTCCCGCCGACCTTTGCGGTGATCTTCTCTCCCTGTGCCTTGCTCCCGATGATGTCCATGTCTTTGCCGGATGTGAGGCTGAGATTGTTCTCTGCGACAACGAGGGTAGGAGAGTAAGCGGTAAGCGATTCTTTGCTGTTGCCGTTTCCTTTGCTTGCATTGACGCTGATGTTCGAGAGACCATGCGGGGTAAAGGATGCACCGATGCTTGCCGAACTGAATTTGTTCTCGGTGGTGGTGACGTTTGAATTCTCACCTGCTTCAAGGCGCACGTTCCCCTTGGCACTGAGGGAGACGTCCGTTCCTGTGATGGCACTGCCCTTGACAGTTAGGTCACGCTCTCCTGCGGTGACGTTGGTATTTCCACCCGATGCGATGCGGCTTCCTGCGTATTCGTGGGTCGTATTCTCCATACGGCTGTAGGATTTACTCGTACCAAAGCTGACATTGAGGGAGAATGTTGCGTTTGTCAGCGGATTTTTCTTGAACGCGTCGTGAATCATCCGCCCCGTCTGCCATGCGTATACGGCTTTGAGGCGGTCATCCTGCACCTCACCGATGCGGCTCAGCGGGGCAGAGAGAGACTGTCCGAGATCGAGGAGTCCGTGGCTGAAGCTGACGGTAAGCCCTGTCGTCTTGCTTTCCTGTGTGATGTTCTCGCGGTAGATGTTGTCCTTACCGTCAATACGGACATCCTTCGCTGTGACGGTCGCATCTTTGTCCGCGAGGATTGTGCTCGATGAGATATGTGCTTTTGAACACTTTTGTTTGATCTGTTGAGGTTTAGCTGAAAGGATATAGCAGCATTTTTCGATAATCAATTGTGCCATCTCTTTTTAGCGGCATAGTATAAAAAAATTCGGGCTGTATTATGGGAGGTGTTGACAGTTGTTCATAAAAGAGTTGATCTCTCTGCTCTAGGTCCGCTGTACTGTGAAGAATGGTTAATTGTTCTGCAGTATATTTTGCCAATGCTTTTGATAAATATTTGTAGTCCGGAGAGGTTAGATCGACCTTCGGATTAATCAGGAGCGTAACATGAAACGGCTCGGATTGGATGATATAGAACCCCACGCTTC
>ERZ772957.2578-NODE-2578-length-10340-cov-12.859893_pt1 | contig 10340 bp, 6 predicted proteins | sample MGYA00580682_ERZ772957 | MGnify/ENA primary metagenome ERZ772957 (study PRJEB29015, sample SAMEA2737921) | human oral metagenome | biome: human oral; feature: human-associated habitat; material: dental | place: China | collected 2025 ...
CTCTTCCGTCCCTTTGCCATGCGAACGACTGTACCGGCGCTGCCTGCTCCTCATCGCGGTGGCGCGCGCGGGTAGCGAGCCTCACCGTGGCGTGTTCTTCACTGTTCCCCGGCTCAGACGGGGCCGCGCATGAGGGTGCGCACGCGCTCCAGGCCCGCCTCGGCGGCGAGCTCACGGCGCAGCTCGGGGCGGGTGGAGTACAGCTCCATCACCTGCCGGAGCTGGGTGCAGCCAGCGGTGAGGGCGTCCATGGGCAGGCGCACCAGGCCTGCACCTGGGTCGTTGAGGAGACCAACGAGCATCTGGCCCCTGGAGGCGCCGACCACACGGGGGTGACCATCCCACGGGAGCACCACCTCGCGGCCAGTGCCCGGCGCGAAGCGAGCGCCCCGCGGGTCCAGGAGGATCTCCGGCCCCCCGTGGGGTCGCCGGGTGCCCGACCAGACCATAAGGGCGACGACGACGCACACGACCGCTGCGGCCATGGACGGAACGCGCAGCTGCTCCTTGTGAGGGATGGCGGCCGCAGCGGCCGAGAAGCTGAAAAGCCCGGTCAAGAGAAGCGCCGCCGCACCCATGCGCGTGGCGAGCGGAGAGGCCCACAGCGATGGCAGCGCAACGCCGCTGTCGCTGAGGACCCACTGCTCATCCGCGTGCTCCAAAGGGGACCGGAAGACATACAGCGCGGCGGCCCGCAGCAGCATGAGGATGAAAACGACGACGAGGAGGGCGATCATTGTCGTCTCCCGGCCGCTGATGGCGATCGCTACGAGGCCGGCGAGAGCCCCGAGTGCCCACAGGATGGCGCGACGAGGAGCACCGGATCTTCTGCGGTCAGCCGCCTCGCAATCGAGGGTCCGGGGCGCTTGCGGTTCTGGCCGCATGGGTGGCGTGGGCCGCAGAGTCCTCTCGATCCGCCAGACGGGAGTGCGCATGAGGGCGCGGACGCGAGTCAGGCCGGCGTCGTCGGCGAGCTCGCGGCGCAGCTCGGGGTGGGTGGTGTAGAACTCGACTACTCGTTGGAGCTGGACGTAGCTCAGGGGAATGGGGGCCATGCGAACCGCAGTGAGTGCGGACCCGGAGGCGGTCAGGATGAGGGCGGAGCCTGATCTGGAGGCGCCGACGACGCGAGGGCCGTCCTGCCACATGAATGCGCTCTCGTGGCGGGTGCCCGGCGACACGCGGAACCCCTCGGGGGTGAGAGTGATCCCCGCTCCCAGGCGCGGCCGCGGGGTCCTCGACCAGATCACGACTGCGATCACGAGACAGGCCGTCGCAATGCAGAGAGACTGAACAGGATAATCCTCATCAATAGACCGATCAGAAAGAACAAGATAATAAACAAGAAGACCAAGCAGGGCGAAGAGCAGCGCACCGATCTGTCTAGCCAGAGGGAACGGCCAGAACCCGGGCAACGCGATTCCTCCCGCATCTCGCACCCAGCGCCGAGGCGCTCGCGCTATCGGAATATCGACCATCCAGAGAATCGGCACATGAAGCAGAATTATAAGAATAATAGCAGGACACAATAACGTGAGCGCAGTATTCTGACCGGCGGTATCATATGTGAACAGGGGAAGCGCGGCGATTATGATATAGAGCAGGATGCGTAGAGGGGCGTTGGCGTTCTTGCGATCCGCCTTCTCGCAACTAAGGGCTCCGGACGGCACCGGCGGCCGAGACGCCTCTGAAAGAGGTTCCAGATCAGAGCTTTCCCGGGCATCGGGAGGGATCGGCCGGTCATTCATTGCAGGCGGGACGATATCGGCGGAGACGAGCGTCTCGTGCGGTTCGCGCTCGTGTCCCGCGGAAAATTCTGAGGAGCTGATGGGCGGCAGCTCCTCCTCGACCCGCCAGATCGGGGTGTACATGAGGAGGCGGACACGCTCCAGGCCGGCGTCGGTGGCGAGCTCATCGCGCAGCTCGGGGTGGGCGGAGTAGAACTCGACCACCCGCTGGAGCTGGACGTAGCCGAGCGGGATGGGGACTATGGGAAAGCTCGCCGGGCGGCCTCGGCTCCTGGTGATTACGGCACGTGGAAAATGACGGCCGAGTCGTCCCTCGACGACAGGATCCAGTTCCCAGGGAATGTATTCGCGATGACGACCACCCGGCCACAGCCACATTCCATTGGGCTCAAGGATCAGCTCAGGATTTCGCGGAGGATTCACCGGCATGAACGCCCACATGAGCACGGCGGCGGCGAGCAGTCCTAGAGCGAGCCGCATCGACCTGGTTACGTCGGAATGGGTGGCACCTGGAGGAAATGGCATCCGTAATGCGAGCGCAACACCGATCGTGAGCGTCAGAGGGGGCATCTGCTCCCACAGGAGGAAGCCCCGGCACGGCCCGAATTCGACCGCGCCGTCGCCCCGACGCCACCGGCTGGGAGATTCACAAATCCGGCTGCACAGCACGAACCTGCCCGCACCGGATAGAACCAGGCTCAGGCCCGCCGAAACAACCAAGACGACATTCGGCGTGATCGAGTACACGAACGCGAGGAGGATGAAGCCCAGCATCATACTACCGCCGATCACCACCCCCACCCACGCCTCAACCCTCCGATCACGGTCAGCGCGATCGCAGGTGTAAACCTTCCGCGTTGGCGCCTGACGCCAACCAGCATCGACGTCGATCACAGCATCTTCCAGCTATCCTTGACCCAGTCTGCGGCATCGCCGACGCCTTCGGTCAAGGACTCCCATCCGTCCGCCACCGTATCAGCAGTCCAGTCCTTGGCGTCGACAAGACCTTCGTCGATCTTATCCCGAGTCTCTTGCGACACCCATGTTTCATACGCATAGCTAGTACCTGCTGCGACTGCAGGCCCCACCACGACGCCAGCAGGGCCGGCCATCTCTCCGGCGATCGCCCCAGTAGTAGCCGTTAGAATTGTTTCACTAGGCGACTCGCCATTAGCAAGATCGGCGCCCGCGAAGCCGAGAGTGATCGCAACACTCCCGAAATCTCTTGCGAACTTTCCGAAGCCCTCTATGGTGTCGGCAGTTTTACTGAGCTTACCGGAGTCACCTTTGCCTCTTTTCTTGCTGATAGCCGTATCGCTCGGCCGCGCACTGCGCGCATGGACCTGTGGATTTTTCGATGAGTCTTGTGCCGCCCTTATAGCCGCCTGTTCGGCTGCGCTTCGCAAAATATTGACCGTGGGAATATAATTGTTGTTCACTAGAGTGCCGTAACCTGCATCAAGACAGGACGCGAGAAGTGCTTTTACGCCGGTTATAGCGGAATTGTCGAGGACATCGGACTCCGTGGTCACGAGGTTCTCATCGATCCAGTCATTGAGTTTGACAAAAGTTGCGTTAACCTTAGTGCGAACCTTCTCGAAATGCGTCACCTTACGACAGTACGCGTCATAGGCTTCGTCCGCCTCATACCATGCGTTCTTCTCATCCTTGGTGGCACCCTTAGGAAGATCCCCTGGGTCAGAAACAGCTTCGGGGTAGTGGATAATATTGCCATCCACGTCCAGATCATAACCCCTCGCAATTTCGAGGTGATCGTTCATATCGTCCTTGCGCCAGGAGAGCTGGTCGGCGAAGGATCAGACGGTATCGGCGGCGCTTTTAGCACGATTATAGGCGTCGTCGGCAGCAGTTGATAGATCGTTGGAGAAGGCTGTCACAGCCGAGGCCAGCTCGCCAGACAGACTGCCATTCGCCTGAGTGGCGTTATTGGTGAACATTAGCCTGCCATCACGGAGATTATCCCGCAGGTCCTCCAGCCAGGAGGCGGCTCCATCAACGGACTCCACACTTCCGGGAATCGTCACATCGATATCGCCCGAACCTGCAGAGGCGTCGTCGCTCATGGCATCTCCTGTTCCATCCTGCGGAAGGTCTGAGCCGCGTCTTCATCAACACCAGTAACCAGGTCGATCGCGGACTCCATATTCTCTCCGCCCAGAGCCGCGGCCTGGGCCAGCGTGCCAGTGTCGTCCGCAAGCTGAGCGATCATATTCTCAATGTACTGCGTACCTTCGCCGCCATCGACCTCGGACGGAATAGTGCTCGCATCCTCTTCCAGGTCGTACTGCGCAGTGTAGAAACGCGCCTTGATGTATATTGCGGCATCGTACTCGAATTGGAGATCACTGCTCATCTGCTGCCTCATCCTTTACCTGGCGCCACAGCTCGCGCGGCATTGGCACATCCAGATAAATCACGTCGTAAGACTGAACTCCACCCAACTCGTCCAGCTGTTCCGTGCGGTACAGCACCCACGGCTGGTGCGGTCCCATACATGTCGCCAAACGGTCCAGAGCCGTGTAGGCCAGCAGCGCTACACGGCCATCGCGCATATGACGCAGCTCGACCTCAGCACCCCACTTGCTAGAGGCGCCGGTGGAGGGCAGGTACAGTACGGGCGGGATAATCGGGTGCTTGTCGGTCTCGGTCGTATGTACAGGGGCAGACGACATATTTGCAGGTTATGCAACTCTCCGCAGCATGTCCAGGGGCCAACGAGCAGCAGCTTCCGATCAGGCGCCCCACCCACAGCGTCGTGCTCAGGAGCGCCCCAGAACTACCTTCCTCTCCCTCTTACAATGACGAGGCCGCAGTCCGACGACACCACGAGCTCCGTGACGAGGAACCATCCACCTTCTGACTCGGTCTGTGCGTGTTCGACATCGAGAATACTGTCAGCCTTATCCTCAGGAACGGCATTAAAAGCACAGTCTTCAGGAACGTATTGCTGCAGATCGGAGTAGATCGCCGGCAGCAGACCCGCGAGACCGGACGAAGCCTCCTGAAGAGCGCCAGCGCTATCGGGTTCCACGCTGACAACGGCGTGAAACCAGTACCTGGGATCCTGATCGGGAAGCACCTCGCGCGGCTTCTCCTCCCGCTGGCCCACCCAGTGAGCGGCCGAAGCGTGAAGACCGGGCATACGTCTAGTGGTCACAGCCTCAAGATCCGTCTTGACCTCCAGCTTCTCGGGAACGTACTCACTGAATTCGGCGAAACGCTTGTCCTTGGGCTTCCCACCCCAGGGCAGAGAACACCCTGTCACAGCTAACACAGCACACATCATTGTCCCGATAAGAGCACGCCGCCCCCGATTCCCCATTGTGTCTCTCCTTATTCACCCGGATTCACCCGGATTCACCCGGCGACGCGACAGACGTAGACAAGTCTGTCGGCAACGGCAACGGCAACGGCAACGGCAACGGCACCATATTTATGCGAACAGGGCCTACAGTCAGGATTAATATTTCTTATACTTCCGTCCATCGGGATACCAGTTCACCGGATCATTCCGAGAGATATCATCATTGGAGTCTTTCTTCGGATCAATCCCGGCCTCTGCTCGCGGCTGCCGAACGCCGTCATCACCCCCCTCGCCAGTCGCCCCGATCTCTGGATCCGTCGCGGCCCGAACTTTGCCCGTCTTCGGAAGTGTCTGTGTCACCCGCCATCATCTGCTCTGCTTACTGGGTAGGGGGCGCCCAGGCCAGCTGGAGCGCTTGGACCCCGTGGTCGCGGCTGATGAGGCGCGCCCGTCCCGGCGGTCCGGGAATCGGCTTCTGCCGCCCGAGCAGCGGCCCCTCGTCGGGACTTCCGGGCAGCATGATGCCGGGCGTCGACAGGTCATTGAGCGTCTGGGTGATGGGCTCGAACATGGCGCGGCTAGCACCTCCGATGCGTCGGGTCAGGATCAGGTGGAGCCCGAGATCCTGCGATTGCGCGAGCAGCGGCTGCAGGGGAAGCAGTGGGTTGGCGGTCTGCTGGCCCGAGGACAGCAGGTCGTAGTCGTCCACGAGAACGTAGACGTCCGGCCCGTGCCACCACGACCTGCGGCGCAACTGCTCCGGCGTCACATCGGGACCGGGCATGCGTGCCCTGAGGAAATTAGCGAGATCGTTGGCCTCCCGAGCCGCCTCCTCGCGGACCGTGACATAGGTGAGGAGATGCTCGGAGGGAAGCTCGCCGAGCAGGGAGCGGCGCAGGTCGATCGCCACCATGCGGACCTCGTCCGTCGAGTGCCCGCGGCACAGCTCGTTGCCGAGCGCCCGCAGGAAGGCGGACTTGCCCGTCTTGGCGTCGCCCAGGACGAGAAGGTGCGGATCGTGACTCATGTCGAGGCGCACGGGCTCAAGACGCGCCTCGTTGATCCCGATGACCGGGTCGCCGCCCGGCGGCACCTGCTCCTGAAGGGTCGTCAGATCGATGCGCGTGGGCAGTAGGCGCAGCTTGGGCCCCTGCGGACCGGTCCAGGCCTCGGCGATCGTGCGGCAGGCGTTGTTGACGCCACTGGCCAGCGTCGAGGGATCATGGTCGCCGTCCGTGCGCGGCGTGGCCAGCAGCATGTGCCGCGCCTTCGGATCCAGCCCGCGCCCGGGCCTGCCGGTGGGAACCTCGCGCGCGATCTTCCGGTTGATCTCGGAGTCCGTCGGGTCGCCCAGTCGCAGCTCGATCCGGGTGGCGAACATGTCCTTAATGGTCATGCGCATATCGGTCCAGCGCCCCGTGGCGACGACGATGTGCACGCCCAGGGCGAGGGCGCGCGGTGCGATAGCCATGAGCTTGTCGGTGACCTGCTCGAAATCGGTCTTGAGCGTGGACCAGCCGTCGACGATGAGGAAGACGTCGCCGTACCCGTCGTCAATGCGGCCCGCCGCCCGCTCACGGCGGTAGGTCTGGATCGAATCGATGCGGTTGGCTTTGAAGAAGCGCTCACGATCGTCCAGCAGGGCCGATACCTCGGCCATGATGCGGGCGACGATGTCGGGCTCGTCACGGGTGGCGACGCCGGCCAGGTGCGGCAGATCGAGCATGGTCGCGAAGGTGCCGCCGCCCAGGTCGATGACATAGATCTGCACCTCCGTCGGCGTACGCGTCAGGGCCAGTCCCATCACCAGGGAGCGCAGTGCCGTCGACTTGCCGCTGAGCGGACCGCCGATGACGGCGACGTGACCGCCGGAGCCCGACAGATCGACGCTGTAGAGCTCGCGGCGCTGCTCCAGGGGGACGTCGGTGATGCCCATGGGCACCACCAGGTCGCCGCGAGCGCGCCAGGATGGGGACACCAGCCCCAGCTTCGGATCCACGCCGAGATCGCCCAGCAGCGAATCGAAGGTCTCGCTGACCTCCAGGGGCGGCAGCCAGATCTGGTGCGCGGGCGTACCGTGTCCGGCCATTCGCGCCACGGCGATGTCCATCGTCACCATCTCGGCGTACTCGGCATCCTGGGGAAGAGACGGCTGAGCGGATTCCGCTGCCGGCTCCAGGACGACCTCCTCTTCTTCCTCAACCGGCGGCGGGGCCGCCTGGCCGCGAACCGGGAGCGCGGAGAACGGCACGACTCGGGGAGCACGCGCCCGCTCAGCGGAGTCCCGGGCAGCCGCCGCAGCTGCAGGAGCAGCCGTCAGGGCAGCGCGCGTCGGGGGCGGACCCGCCACATAGCAGGACCGGAAGCGCGTCATGTCGCGCGTACCGCTCTTGAGGTAGCCGCTACCGGGATAGGGCGGCAGGTCGTAGGCATCGGCGACCCCCAGGACGATGCGCGACTCGGCCGCGGAGAAGGTGCGCAGACCGATCCGGTAGGACAGATGCGACTCCAGACCGTGAAGACGCCCCTCCTCCAGACGCTGCGAAGACAGCAGGAGGTGAATCTGCATCGAGCGCCCCAGGCGTCCGATGGCGACGAACACCTCAATGAAGTCCGGTTTGGCAGACAACAGCTCTGAGAACTCGTCGAGAATGACGAACAGGGCGGGAAGCGGCTCGCCGTTGTGCTTGCCGGCGCGGCGTGCCTCCTCATAATCAGTGACGTTGGCGTAGTTGCCGGCGTCGCGGAGTATCTCCTGGCGGCGCGTCATCTCTCCGCGCAGGGCCTCCTCCATACGGTCGACCAGTCCCAGCTCGCTCTCCAGGTTGGAGATCATGGCGGACACGTGCGGGAGCTCCGACATGCCCGCGAAGGTGGCACCGCCCTTGAAGTCGACGAGCACGAAGTTGAGCTGGTCGGGCGGGTGGGTCAGCGCCAGCGCGAGCACGAGAGTGCGCAGAACCTCGGACTTACCCGATCCGGTCGCGCCCACGAGCAGACCGTGCGGGCCCATACCGCTCTCAGCAGACTCCTTGATATCCAGCACCACCGGAGCGCCTTCGGGCGTGACCGCGAAAGGAACTCGCAGCCGGTCCCGCCCCGACCGGCGTCGCCAATCACTGTCCGGGTTGAAGTCGCGCACGTCCCCGAGCTCGAGGAGGTTGAGAAGATCTGCCGAGCGCTTCGGATCCGGGGTGCCGACAGGGGCACTGCTGACCGCGGTCTCCCCCGAGACGCCGAATCGCGCGGACAGGTGCCTCACCACCGCCTCAGCAGTCGCGATGTCCATGGTGTCGGCCACGGCGAGGGCAGGATCCTCCCCGGCCCGCACGACCTCCATCGGCGTGGCGTGAGTCAGGGTCGAGGCCGGGTGCAGCAGCAGACGCAGCGTCGACAGCGAGGTCAGCGGCCCCCATCTCTCGGGCAGGTCGATCACGGTGACACCATTGAGGCCACCGCTGGATGCGATGGGGGACCTGGGCGGCACCCACCCGCCATCGATTACCACGACGATAGACGGCACGGGAGCATCGGTGGCATTGGAGGAGAAGGCCCCACGATTCTCAAGGCCCTCAGGAAGCAGCCCCGCCACCTCCTCCCACGACAGACCGATCATGCGCGCCGGGCCGGCATCATCCTCGGCCGAATCCGACCAGGCGTGGGGCGCCCACTTGAGCCATTCCCACTGCTCCAGAGTCTCCCCGGAGGCCACCACGGCCACACGCAGACGGCTCGGCGGCGTCATGGACATCAGGTGCACCAGCAGCGCCCGTGTGAGCGCGCGAGTCGCTTCGGCCTCTCCAACAACCTCCACACGGGAGTAGTACCTCAGCGAGGTTCCCAACGGCAGCCCGTCAACATCGCGGTGAGTGGCCACGAAGCGCGACATGGCGGACAGGCACACGGGATCGGGCTTGGCCAGGGCGTCGAGTTTCTCCGGTACCAGATCAACGCTCAAGGGCTGAGTGGAGCGGCCCAGCCGGACGAGCATCTCATCGTCCCCGGCGCCTCGCTCCCACACGCGGCGCCCGTCTTTGACGAAGTAGGGCAGGGCTTCCGGCTCGGGCAGAACGTGCACCGCATGACGCCGCTGCTTGCCCGCCATCGTCCGTACCGAGTTGCGCAACTCGGAGAGGTAGGCGAGGTATTCGCGCCGCTGATCCTTGACGCTCTCGCGATGCTGACGAACCTGCCGGTAGATGTTGATGCCGACCATCGACAGCATCGCCACCACCATTCCGCCGCCCAAGAAAAGGGTGCGGTTACCGTTAGAGTTCGACACGGCCATGAAGACCATGACGCCCATCGATCCCGTCAGGGGCAGCACAGTGGCCAGGACGCTCGAGGTGTCCTGCGCCACGACCGCGTCCGGCGGCGCCTTGACGTCTATCGACCCCGATGGGCGCTCGGGGGAGTCTGCGGAGCTCAGCTGGCTGTCGGTCATAAGGCGGCCGGAAACCTTCCGATTCGTCGGCGAGCGGGCCCGCCGACGGCAAGGGCGGCCCGGATTCTCCAGATCCCCGGAGTGATATTCACGTGAGGGCACCGGAGGGGATGTACCCCTAGAGTACTCATGCGAGCCGATGCGGCTCCACGCCGAGCGTCCCCTACTCAAGGTGACCCCGACGACCCCAGCGACCCACACACAACGTCCCACTCACACACGAAGAGCGAGAATCCGCATGAATGTGACGAGCGTACGCGTCACCCTCGTCGAGGAGGGCGGGTGGACCGATGTCTCCGTGGCGGCGGGGACGCCGCTGCGCACGCTCCTGGAGGCCCGCACGGGTGTGGCCGTCCCCGACAACGCCCTGGTGTCCACCACCTCGGGGACGCCTGCGCCGCTGGACGCCGTTTTCGGACGGGACCTCGAGGATGGCGCCATGCTGCTCGTGGGCGGCAGGGCGACCGGCAGGCACGCAGCCCGTCGTCTCTTCTCTGCCCGTTCCGGGTCTCGACCCGCGCGGTATGGACTCGATGCGGCCTCCGTCGTGCTGGTGGCCCTCCTACTCCTCGCATTGGGCTGGCACTCGGTTCTGGCCGCCAACGACGAGCGCCTGCCCATGCCGGCACGCATGGGCGCAGCCGGACTCGCCGCGGCTCTTCTGCTGGCTCGGATGATCCCAACGCGCAAGCATCTCAGCTCATTGCATGAGGCGGTCGCAGTTCTGCCCCTGCCCCTGCTCGGCGCCGCGACGGGCGTCCTGCTGGCACCGGCGGACGTCCTGCAGCCGACCACGATGGCGGCGCTGCTGACCGCCTGGGGA
>ERZ772957.2580-NODE-2580-length-10328-cov-7.987053_pt1 | contig 10328 bp, 8 predicted proteins | sample MGYA00580682_ERZ772957 | MGnify/ENA primary metagenome ERZ772957 (study PRJEB29015, sample SAMEA2737921) | human oral metagenome | biome: human oral; feature: human-associated habitat; material: dental | place: China | collected 2025 ...
GCTAAATGCAGTGCGTTTTGGTGCTAAACGCAAGGTAAAATGGTGCTAAATGCAGCGCAAAATGCTACTAAACGCGAAACAAAAAGCATAAATATGCACTACTATAGCATAAACAAAACCCTTCCGAACCATTAAAAAGAGGACAATAAAGGGCAAAATGGCAGTTAAAAAGTGGGGTTTTAGGGGCTAAAAGCGGATAATTGGGCGTAAGAAATAATGAGGTGGCAACCAAACTAGAAAGGCAAAATGGTGTAAAATGCAGGTTTTTCGCTTAAAAATAGACCGAGTGAGAGATGCGAAAGGCTGAAAATTGTGCCAATTTGCCCAATTTACAGCCAATATTTTCGCTAGAATGGCGATAAAACAAGAGTACTTTTGTAAAATAAAAATAATAGATTTAAGATTTTTAGTTGACGAGTTGGCAAGTTGACGGGTTTGTGAGGTGGGGAGATGGTGAATTGATGGGTTTGTGAGTTGACGAGCTTGTAAGTTGATGAATTTGCGAGATGGTGAGATGTCGAGTTGATGGGGTGGCAAGCTAATAAGCTTGTAAGTTGATGAATTTGCGAGATGGGGAGAGGGCGAGTTGATGGATTGGCAAGCTGACAAGTTTGGTAAGTTGACGAATTTGTAAGATGGGGAGCTAGCGAGTTGATGAGTTGGCAAGCTGATAAGCATGTAAGTTGACGAATTTGTAAGGTGGGGAGAGGGCGAGTTGATGAGTTGGCAAGCTGATAAGTTGGTAAGTTGATGAGCTCTTGAGTTGTCGAGTTGTTGAGTTATCGAGCTATGCTTTATGTAAACAGAAAAAAGACAACTTCCACCTTGAACAAAATAAGTCGCAAATCTCCGCCACTTGCGCCAACTGTCACGTTGGGGTTAACATGCTACAAACGGCAAATCTTTCTACCATAAACAACTATTAGCATGATGTTTAACCCCAATGGTCAACGAGAATATGGCTGTTAGCCAAGCGCCCCCCACCTAAACAAACGCCGCATGAGAGGGAAAAACCGAATGGTGTTGGGTGTCTGCAAACCAACAATTCCCATTAGTTGCATGTGCTATAACACGCAAAAGGAGCCCGAAACGCGTTCGAGCCCCATCCAAATAACCACTAATTTCTTTAACAACTAAAATTTCTTTAACAACTAAAATCTATCCGCCATCGCGGCGTTGTGTGCTTATTGCACGTTTAAGGCATGGCAAGCAACTTGCCTTCAAGGTCTACATTAACCTGTGCACTGGTTACTCGGGTAAGAACTAGCCCTTGCCTTGTACTTGTCATCATCATGAAAGGCACCTTCACACCACCCACATTGCGGTAGTCTTCGTACCTTATCACCCCGGCGGGCGACGTGGTTTGCCTTATCAAGCCGTCTTTACGCGACATGCACACCATCATCTTATATCCCGACCGGTAACGAACTTCCAGTTCAAAACAGGCCTCACCATCCAAGTCTTTCTCGCCAACGAAGGTGAGCGACACCACGTCCGACGTTTTTTTGTTCACATAATAGTCGAACAACGGGCCAAGAAACTTCGACCCAATGATGTACGATTCAACCATACCGGCTGGCATTGGCTCTGTTTGCGGCGTTGGGGCGGAATTAAAAGTCCATCCCTTGTCCTTATATGCACATACCATCATCGTGCCAAGAGGCGACTTCACTCGCTGGTAAAAGGCTACGCCAGGAACCAAGAGTGTAGTAACGGGCATTTCGCCCCCTTGTGTTACAACCACCTGTTGTAGTTGCAACGATTTGACCTTGGCTGCCGCTGTCAATCCGCCTAGTTGGCGAACGTTTTGCGAACAGATGTCGTCTACGGTCTGTCCGAAAACGCCTACGACAGCCAAAGTCCACGACAACATTAACGTACCTACTCTTTTAGTAAAACTCTCCATAAGCTTAATATCTCTTTTTAAACAATGATTACTTGAAAACTGCTTTAAATCCACATACATTAAAGAGCCGCCAAACGCCTTCACAGGTTTTAAACTTTTTCTTGCAAGAGGCATCCGGCGGCTGTACTATCCTAAATACCTCTGATGCAAAGGTAGGTGTAAAATCGCCATGCTCAAAGTGCGAGAATATAAAATAGATTAAGGCAAAATGAAAAAACATGAAAGGCAAAAGCCCCGTTAACATAAATATACGCATTAGTTACGCACTTTAAGCTGCGCCAATAAGCACACACGAAACTTTCGGAGCATAAAAGTGGACAAACAGAAAAATAAAAACCACAAAAGAGGAATAGTCAGACCATTAGCACTAACGTTAAAAGACGTATATGAAAAAGAAAATAAAAGTTGCAGCAATAAGGGGAAAACACGCCCGAGAGCGTGAGAAACTAGGCAACAACAAGCAAAAAACAGACTTAACCCCTAAGCTAAACAACGGCACTATTAAAACAAAGAAATTAAACATTAAGCACAAGATTTACACCAAAAAGACCTTCGTTAAAAAGTGATGAACACATTTTGTAAACTAAATCGCATAACCTTTCACTTCTTCAACTTTACGTTATCGCTTTCATCCAAGCAGTTAGCCGTCCTTCTCCTTCGGTGTTCGCCCACACATTCCATTTGTCAACAGCATCACATTCTCCCTTCAAACAGCACGTCCGCCCCACCCTGTCGCCCTTTTTTAGCTATGCCCACATCTCTTTTGCACGTCGTGTCTGCCCTTGCACTATCACCAATCCACGTTACCTAAACACACAACTACCACGCGTCCTCCACAAAAACATACCTTATATAACGCGCGCGTACGCGAGAGAAAGAAAAGGCTATAACGTTTCCACACCACGACCTGCATCGCACGAAAGCCATCCCCCTACCCCATTCGCCCATTCGCATCAACACCATAAGAGTAAGATTTGGCCTTCTGCCCCGTTTAGCAAAAGAAACAAATTTGAGAAAACAAGTGAGCCAACAGCCAGGTATTAAACGGACCACACCAACGAACCATCCTGCCCCAATTGGCCCTTAAAAAGCAGTAAAGGCACTTTTTACAAGCCATCAGGAACAAAAAAGACACGAAAAAATTTGGAACTACTAAAAAAAAGCAATACCTTTGCACCGCATTTAACAGCAAAGCGATTTTTCAACATCGACGGAAAAGGAAGTTTGGGTGAGTGGCTGAAACCACCAGTTTGCTAAACTGACGTACGGGTTACCGTACCGGGGGTTCGAATCCCCCAGCTTCCGCACGGTTTTAATAATCGCATGGTGGATTCATCTAACGGTTAGGATACAAGATTCTCAATCTTGGCATAGGGGTTCGATTCCCCTATCCACTACTACAAAAAGGGCTTTTGCGCATGTTCGCAAAAGCCCTTTTTGCGTTAACCAATGCAAAACAACCTTACAAAGACAAGCCTTACAGACAATTTAAATGGAATAGTTACGTTTTTGTTGTACCTTTGCATAGAATGTAAGCTTTTAAAAGTAGAACAAAAAGAATAGAAAAATAGAGAAAACTCATAAAATATTTTTTAATTATGAAAGATAATACATTGGGATTAATAACTTTGGAAAATCTCTTGAACAAAGACGAATTACGGCCTTTTACTTTTAAGTTCAAAGTCCGCTCTGAATCTTTTAGGGCTTATACAGAACGTAACAACAAATTTATATCACCTATCTTATCAATTCAATCGCCTACTAATGGAAAAGATGTTAACCTGAAGGAGTCACAGATTTTATTGATATCAGCTGCAGGCGCAACAGGAAAATCTGAACTTGTAAAACAACTATCCGTAGATATGAGTTGCCCTGTTATTGACCTTGGAAAAACTGATGTCGTTGCAGGAAATTCACTTACTGGTACGATATTTAAGAATTTGGAAATTAGAGATGCGGCAACGTTTCTTGAGAGAATAAAAGAAGGCCAAGCAATCTTACTAATAGATGCCCTTGATGAGGGTTACCAAAAGACCAATACCCAAGGATATTTTGATTATCTTAAGGATCTGGTTGAAATGTTGCCAGGAAAGGGAACCCCCTTTGTGTTGTTTGGGAGAACCAATGCAGTTGAACTAGCTGCATTATATTTTGAAGAGTGCAAGATAAGAACAAGTATAATCCAAATTGAACCCTTTACAATAGAGAAGGCAAAAGAATTTATAGACAAACAAATAGGAAGCGAGAGTATAGTTTATCAAGAAAAATATCGTGAAACGCGTGATTATATAATAAATTCTATCGGTGGTTTCTTTAAAGATCAACATGCAATAAAGAATAAACAATACGAGCATTTTATTGGCTATGCACCTGTACTGTTGGCAATTTCCACTTTTTTCAAAGAAGAAGTTACTAATTACCAAAAGACTCTAGAGGATTTGAAGAAGACCAACGCTCAAGAAATTTCACTTGTTCTAGATATTGTAGAACGGATTTTAGTACGAGATAAAGAACAAAAGGTCAAGCCTAATTTATTAGTAAGGATAACAAAAGGAAGGCAGCCAAATTTTATTAGCCAAGTGTTCGAAAAAGCTTATACACCAGAAGAACAATGTGCAAGGGTGCTATATACCATGCTGCAAGAGGAGTATAAATACAAACCAATAAGCGATGAACATTTCAATCAGGAATACACAAAAGGTCTAAAGGACTGGATAATAGAACATCCTTTCTTAAATGGGAGGAAACCGTCAAACATCGTTTTTGAAAGCTATATTTTGGCTCGATTAATTTCAATAAAGGAGTATAAAGACATGGTTTATAGATATTTGAAGGAAAATTACACTAATTCCTATATGTTTTTTTACATCTACCATGAACTAAATAAAGAGTCTAAGGCTCTTGAATTATCATTGTTACCATACTTAAATGCCTCCATTAAGGCCTTGGATACTAAGAACAATTATTATCTAATGTCGTTGGTCTCCGAGAAGGCGGAAACTGGTACTGCAGAAGTTTTTTTTGAAGGTTCAAATGAACAAATGACTTCGTACGAGTACAAAGTTAATTTTAAAGAGGATGAAGAAATAGTTTTCACATCAAGCATGTCAGACATAACAATTGATGCACCAATCACACTTAGATTGGCAGGCAATAAAATTGATATTACGTCCCCTACATACTTATGTTGCAAAAAAATTAAAATATGTGTTGATGAAATAAACATATGCAACAGAGAGCCCGAGAGTAAGGTTGTCATCGAACCTGACGAAATGATTGTTGCTACTGATACAGGAAACTATCCCACCATTTGTAACAATGAGAAAGTTGGTAACCATCTTGTCGTAATTTATCCAGGAAGAGTAGAATATCCCTTCTCTCAATACGCTGTTGAAGATTACAAGAAGAATGCTAGATTGACGCCTGAAATGCGTGATGCTTACCAAAAATTACGAAGAACTCTTATCATGTTTAGATCACATAGTAAAGGCAAATTAGCAAAGATTAAAGCGAAAATTGACAACAGAATTGGGAAAACAGACATTGGTAAAAAAGTTATAGATTCTCTATTGAAAAAGAATATTATCTATCAAGATAAACAAATGTATATTATAAACGTAATATATGATTAAAACATAATTTATATACATTTAATAAATATATACACAAACTTTGGAGGTTATTATGGTAAAAACATCAAAAGATTTAACTAAACAAGAGCATTTAGAAATGTATGAACTAATGCACCTTATTAGAGATTTTGATATGGAGTTAAGTAAACTATACTCTCGTGGTTTAGTTCACGGTATGACTCACTATTCAGTAGGAGAGGAAGCGGCTAACGTTGGAGCTATTTATCCGTTAAGAAAAGAAGACTTAATGTTTTCTAATCACCGTGGTCATGGTCAAACTATTGCTAAAGGTATAGAAATTGATCGTATGATGGCTGAAATCCTAGGTAAAGAAACTGGTCAATGTAAAGGACGTGGAGGAAGTATGCACGTTTATGACCTAGAACAAGGTAACATGGGATGTAACGGTATCGTAGGTGGTGGACACGGATTAAGTACAGGTGCTGCCCTAGCTCAAAAAATGAAAAAAACAGGGAATATTGTTATTTGTTGTATGGGTGATGGTGCTACTAACGAAGGAAGCTTCCATGAGTGCTTAAATATGGCATCTAACTGGGACTTACCACTTATATTCTACGTAATCAATAATAAATATGGTATTTCAATGGCGCAAGAAAGATGTATGCGTGTTGAAAAAATTACTGAACGTGCAGCTTCATATAGAATCAAAGGAATCCATGTAGAAGATGGTAATGACGTATTAGCAGTTTATGATGCAATGCAAGAGGCTATCGAACATGCTAGAAGTGGTAAAGGACCTGTTTTAGTAGAGGCAGTATCTTACAGATGGTTTGGACACTCAGCTTCTGATGCTGGTAAATATCGTAGTCGTGAAGAAGTTGCTGAATGGAAACTTAAAGATCCTAACGTAAAATATAAAAATTACTTATTAGAAAATGGAATTGCTACAGAAGCAGAATTAAAAGAAATTGAAGATAGATCAATAGCAACTATCAACGAAGCAGTAGAATTTGCTAAAGAATCACCATTTGCTGATGGTTCAATTGCGTTCCAAGATAACTACGCTGACTAATATTTTAGTTTAAAATAATTTAAATAATATTTTATATAATAGGAGATAAATAGTTATGACTAAAGAAACAAAAATTATGACAATTCGTGAAGCCATAAAAGAAGCTATGACTCACGAAATGCGTGAAGATGAAAATGTATTTTTAATGGGTGAAGATGTAGGTATTTTCGGAGGGGACTTCGGTACAACAGTAGGTATGTTGGAAGAATTTGGTTCTGAACGTGTTATCGACACACCTATTAGTGAAGCAGCAATTTGTGGTGCTGCGGCTGGAGCGGCATCAGTAGGTATGCGTCCAATCGTAGACGTAACATTTATGGACTTCGTAACAATTGGTATGGATGCTATCGTTAACCAAGCTGCACCAATGCGTTATATGTTAGGTGGAGAGGTTCAAGTGCCAGTTACTTATCGTTGTGCATCTGGTTCTGGAACTGGAGCGGCTGCTCAACACTGTAAAGCTTTAGAAGCATGGTTCTGTCACATTCCGGGTCTTAAAGTAGTAGCACCAGGTACTGCAGGAGATGTTTACTCAATTTTAAGAGCTGCAATCAGAGATAACAACCCAGTTATCTACATCGAGCCTAAAGCGTTATTTGGACGTAAAGGTGAGGTAGAATTAGGTAAAGTTGGTGTAATTGGAAAAGGTGATATCAAAGCTGAAGGTACTGACGTAACATTAGTATCTTGGGGAAGAATGTTAGAACGTAGTTTACAAGCTGCAGAAGAATTAAAACAAGAAGGAATTTCAGTAGAAGTAGTAGACCCAATTACATTAGTACCATTAGATACAGACTTAATCGTTAAATCTGTACAAAAAACTGGAAAATTAGTTGTATGTCACGACTCATTCAAAACTGGTGGATTCGGTGGAGAAATCGTTGCTCGCATTGCAGAAAGTGATGCATTTGATTTCTTAGATAGTCCAATTTACCGTGTAGCAGGGGCTGACACACACATTCCATCAGCTAAAAACTTAGAAAAATTAGTTGTACCTGATGTTGAAGACATCAAAGCAACAATAAAAAAAGCTGTAAATAAAAAATAAAAATATAGTTAGCGAAGGATGTGAATAAAACATGGCAGTAGAGGTTATAATGCCAAAAGCCGGTAGTGAAATGGAAGAGGGCGAAATCGTACAATGGTTTAAAAATGAAGGAGACCATGTCGAAGCAGGAGAAGTCCTTTTAGAGATTGTAACAGACAAAGTAAATATGGAAGTTGAAGCTGATGCTAGTGGAACATTATTAAAAATTTTAGCTCAAGCAGGAGATGTTGTACCAGTTGTTAAAACAATTGCTTGGATAGGTGAACCAGGTGAAGCTATTCCAGGTGCTAGTGAAACAGGAGAAGTTGCGCCAGCTGAAACAATAGTTGAGAAAAAAGTTGACTACACACCTGTAAAAGAAGTTGAAGTGGTAGACTATTCTGGTATTCGTGCAACACCAGCTGCAAGAGCATATGCGCGTAAAAAAGGAATTGATTTATCTAAAGTTCAAGGAACAGGATCTAAAGGTCGTATCCATAAAGATGATGTATTAGAATATAAACTTAACTCTAAAGTTAAAATTTCACCACTTGCAGCTCGTATAGCTCAAATGGAAGGTATTAACGCTGAGAGTATAGTAGGGACAGGACCTAATGGTAAGGTTATGAAAGCTGATATTCTTTCAGTACTTAATGGAACTCCAAAAGCAGCTCCAGCTAAGAAAGAAGAAATTGCAGCTCCTAGCAAAAAAGATGTTAAAGCGCCAAACGAAAATCAATGGGGTGTTGTTGAAACAGTACCAATGTCACCAATGCGTAAAGTTATTTCTAAACGTATGAGTGAATCTTACTTTAGTGCACCAACGTTTGTTGTTAATGTAGAAGTTGATATGACTGAGCTGTTAGCATTACGTAAGAAAGTTGTTGACGCAATTATCGAAGAAACAGGCAAAAAAGCAACTGTTACAGACTTTATTTCATTAGCAGTAATTAAATCATTAATGAAACACCCATATGTAAATGCTTCATTATCTAGTGATGAAAAAGAAATGTACTTACACCACTACGTAAACCTATCAATTGCAGTTGGTATGGATAGCGGATTAGTAGTACCAGTAATTAAAGGTGCTGATAAGATGAGTCTAAAAGAGCTTGTAGTAGCTTCTAAAGAAATTACAACAAAAGCTCTTGCTGGTAAATTAAAACCAGATGAAATGGCAGATTCAACATTTACAATCAGTAACTTAGGTATGTATGGAGTTAAGAGCTTCGTACCAATCATTAACCAACCAAATACAGCTATTTTAGGTGTAAGTGCTACTGTTCAAAAACCAGTAGTATTAAATGGTGAAGTGACTGTAAGACCTATTATGACATTAACATTAACAGCGGATCACCGTGTAGTTGACGGATTAGAAGGAGCTAAATTCATGAAGACTCTGAAAGAAGCTATCGAAAATCCACTATCATTACTAATCTAATAATGATATAATATAGAAGAAAACAAGATAAAGTGTATTAAGGAGTGATTATAACATGGCAGTAGAAGTTATTATGCCAAAAGCCGGAAGTGAAATGGAAGAAGGCGAAATCGTACAATGGTTTAAGCAAGAAGGTGACGAAGTAAAAGAAGGTGAAGTCCTACTTGAAATCGTAACTGACAAAGTTAACATGGAAGTTGAAGCTGAAGCTAGTGGAACTTTATTAAAAATTCTTCACCCAGCTGGATCAACTGTACCTGTAGTTCAAACTATAGCATGGATTGGACAACCTGGAGAAGAAGTTCCTGGAGCAGATGGTGCAACTGCAGTAGCTCAAGAAGTAGTAAAAGAAGTAGCAGCAGACGTTAAAGTTCCTGAAACTAAAAAAGAAGATGTATTGCCAAAACGTGAACGTCGTGGAGAATATGATGTAGCTGTAATTGGTGGTGGACCTGCAGGATATGTAGCAGCTATTAAAGCAGCTCAATTAGGTGGTAAAGTAGCATTAGTAGAAAATCGCGAGTTAGGTGGAACATGCTTAAATCGTGGATGTATTCCAACAAAAACATTCTTACACAATGCAGAAATTATTAACCACATTCGTTCTGCAAAAGACCGTGGTATTAAACTTGTAAATGATGCATTTACAGTTGACATGGAGAAAACTGTAGCAGTTAAAGATAAAGTATCTAAAACATTATCTGGTGGAGTAGCAGGATTACTTAAATCTTACGGAGTTAAAGTATTCAATGGTGTTGGACAACTTACAGCTGATAAAAAAGTTGTTGTTGATGAGCACACTACAATTGACGCTGATAGAGTAATTTTAGCTGGTGGATCTAAAGTGAGTAGAATTAACATTCCAGGTATGGAAAGTGACAAAGTTCTTACAAGTGATGAATTCTTAGACATTAAAGAAGTACCATCAAGATTAGCTGTAATCGGTGGTGGAGTAATTGGTTCTGAATTAGGTCAAGCATTTGCTACATTTGGTTCTAAAGTTACTATCGTTGAAATGGCAGATAGACTAATCGCTAATATGGATAAAGATGCGTCTGTAGCATTAGAAAAACAATTTAGAAAACAAGGTATTAATGTACTTACTTCAACTAAATTATTAGAAATCGTTGATAAAGGTCACGAAGTAGTAGTAAAAGTTGAAGGTAAAGAAGATGTAGTTGCTGATAAAGTATTACTATCTATCGGACGTGTTCCAGATAATACATGTCTAGGTGAATTAGCAGATAAATTTGAAATGGAACGTGGACGTGTTAAAGTTGACGAGTACA
>ERZ772957.2582-NODE-2582-length-10326-cov-11.881998_pt1 | contig 10326 bp, 8 predicted proteins | sample MGYA00580682_ERZ772957 | MGnify/ENA primary metagenome ERZ772957 (study PRJEB29015, sample SAMEA2737921) | human oral metagenome | biome: human oral; feature: human-associated habitat; material: dental | place: China | collected 2025 ...
TTGACCGTCGCCATCTCCGCCTTGCGCTTTTCCTCTGCTGTCATACGGATTATCCTACTCCTCTCCTCAAGACTCCTCATCTATCGAGGCGCACCGCAATCTTTTGCCACGTTTCTTTCGTGAGGAAGCTTCCTTCCGCTTCGCGCTCCATTTCCAGAAAGCGGCTGTACGGTATGCTGAAGGACAGCACATCCTTCGGAATGCACTTCCTGGCCGACGGATCGGTCAGCCCAATGAAGCAATTTGTGCCGCCCTCCTGCTCTTCTGTCACGGGATAGAGCACCGCCTGTGCACAGCCCGCACCGAAGAGCAGCTTGACGTTGTCCTGCGTCCTCTTATCGTAGTTTACGAGCGTGGCAAGCGCCGAGAGCTGATCGGCGTTCACGAGGAAGATCACCGCAAGGGGGCGTTCATCGGGCAGGACATCGCGCAGTGGTTTGCAGACGACATAGGGCTTGCCGTCATGACGCTTAATATTCTCGATAAAGTCCCGCGCCAGTTCCGGTGTTTTCTTGTAGAACTCGCCTTCTCTGCCGATCTGTTCGCCGCCCGTCGAGAGGAAGTATTCGATCCAACCGTGCGGGTAATTCTGAAAGCCCAGCCCAGTTTTCGCGCCAAGACAGACGGTCGTCTTTTCGGCGAACGCGGCCGTCCTTCCCTTGCTTGCCGCAACAAGCAAGGCGACCGAGCAGCCCCATACGCCTTCCTTGAACTGCATGGCATTTTTAGGCGCCGCATCCGCATGAAGCACGGCTACGGGCTGAGTTTTCAAGTGAATGAGTTCTGCAATTTTGCTTTCCATGGCTGACCACCCCTTTAATGCTGCATATTACATGTCTTTTCCTATACGACAGTAAGTAGAATATTGCATCCAGCCACGAAATATTTTTCAACGGGAAACGATAGATCTTCTGGCTGATGAATCGTCCATAGCTTTACTGAAAACGACATCCGCTGCGACTCTGCTTGCTGCCGTACAACTCTTTCCCGTTGTCATTTTTGATGCCTCCTATTATAACATATATATTGAAGCAGCAGGAAACCAAACATCCAGCGCGAAATGATAATCACATAGGCCAAACGACAACCTTAAACCAAGGAGGCATCCATCATGAAACGATTTTTCCACACATTCCTCACTGCAGCGGCTTTTGCGCTCTTCTTCCTCGTCCAGCCGCACGCGGCATCTGCTTCCCTGCAGTATCTTGACGACGATCCCAACTATCCTGTTTCGTATTATCACGCCAACTATCGTGAATATGTGGATCTCAGCTCATGCACCTTCAGTGCCGAAGATCCGGATTACTACACGTATGCAACGGGCTATGTCGCTTATTATCGCGATGCCGACGGCTCTTTCCGTGAGTATAGAATTCGGCAATACCGCCAATCGAAAGACGGCGGCTCAAATCCTCAGTTCTACTCCGCTCAAGGGCGATGGCTTTCCATGCCCGCGTTCGATTACGATGAGATCTCTCGCTACATACAGAGCCACGGCTATACGGGATACATCGACGATTACCATGCCTATCCCTACTACATGTTCAAGATCGTCTACCAGAAGACGCGCGGCGTCGAGTATCCCGACAATTTGCATGGACAGAAACCTTGATGCGGCAAGCAGAGGAGCTTCGTTTCGTGCGAGAATATGCGCCCTGCTAACGACAACGAACCCCGTGACAAATCATCACGGGGTTCGTTCCTTTTTCATTATGCCGATCTGCCGGAGAGCAAGCCTGCCTTCAGCGCCGCTTCTCCCTCCACTCGATGAACATGTGCCGAAGCGCCATGACGGGCGCGTGGAGCAGCATGCGCGGGCCGCTGTAGCGCATGGCTTCGCGGATTTTTTCGCGCATCTTGGGCGCGTAGCAGTGCGTCTGGCACGCACTGCAAAACGTCTTTGTCTCCATGTGCGGGCAGCGCTCGACACGCGCACGGGCATAATCGAGCAGCGCTTCACATTCTTCGCAAAGGCTCAAATTGTTGCCATGATGCGCGCGGCAGTAGATTTCGAGCATTTTCTTGACCGTCGCCATCTCCGCCTTGCGCTTTTCCTCTGCTGTCATACGGATTATCCGACTCCTCTCTTTGCGAATCTTCATCGGCAGTGCGGCATTCATGCCGCACATTTCAAGAAGCACGGATAAAGTCGAAACCGCTCCGACGGACTTCATCTTATCGGTGCTTTTTATTTGCGAACATTATAGCAAAGTCGACTGCGAGAAACAATCTCTTTGCTCAAAAAAGGCCCTCGACAACCGCTCCATAATTTCGTAAAGTTTTTCACGAGGCTTTTCTCCTTTTTGTTTGATGCGCCGCCCTTACAAATCGCTCGACGCCTCCCGCTTGACCTCCTGCGCTTTCGTGGTTAGAATAGAGGAAGCACTGATAAATTCAGCTACCCATCTTCACACATCTACACTGTCCTCTCGTCGTCGACAAATCCTCGACGTAGCCACTGCTACGCCTGCGGTTTGTCTCCTAGATAGGAACAGCGTATCTGTGCAAATCTGGGCAACTTCATTTTATCAGCGTTTCCTAAAGGTGTATGACAGCAGGCTTCGAGGCGTACTGCCTCGGACTATGGTTTCCGCCGCTTTTTGCGTGCGGAAGGATTCTGGGAGGTGCTTTTCATGGCGGATGTTGGACGCAGACTGCCGGTGTATTTGCTTTTGGATTGCTCGGGATCGATGATGGGCGAGCCGATCGAGGCCGTGCGCCAGGGGATCAAGGCGCTCTTGTCGGAGCTTCGCGGCGACCCGCAGGCGCTTGAGACGGCGTATCTTTCGGTCATCACGTTCGCGAGCCAGGTGCGGCAGACGACGAAGCTCACGGAGCTCATGCTCTTCAAGGAGCCGCGCCTTGAGGCCGAGGGCTGCACGCTCATGGGCGGCGCTCTGAAACTCCTCGCCGAGTGCGTGCGCACGGAGGTGCGCAAGAACACCGAGACGCAGAAGGGCGACTGGCGGCCGCTCGTCTTCCTGCTGACGGACGGCAGCCCAACCGATCTGGAAGACTTTAGGCAGGCGGCGGCCGAAATCAAGTCGCTGAAGCTCGGCAATATCATCGCATGCGCAGCGGGCGCCGATGCCGATACGAGCTACTTGAAGCAGCTGACGGACAACGTGCTGATGATGAACAGCCTGTCGGCCGGCGATATGGCGAAGTTCTTTGCGTGGGTTTCCGGCTCGATCAAGATGTCGTCGAAGAGCCTCGACGCGAAGCCCGGCGCGGCCATCGAGCTGCCGCCGCCCCCGAAGGGCTTCACGGTCGTCCCCTGACGCACAGGGACGAGAGGTCATGTGGAGAAACGGGGGGATGTGTCTTGACAGAAAACGAAGCATCGGCTGACGCGAAAACGGAAAAGGTTCGTCTTGAAAAACATGCGACTGCCGCGCCGCCCGAGCCAAGGGAGGAACTGCCCGAGGCGAGCGCAGCTCCAACCGAACCGATAGAGAAGCCGACTGCGCCTGAACCATTGGGCGAGCCGTCTGCATCGGGCGATATGCTGCCTGAACCAATGGGCGAGCCGCCTGTATCGGGCGATGCACTGCTCGAACCAATGAAGGGGGCACCTGCATCAAGCGATGTGCTGCCCGACCCAATGGGCACGACGCTCGAACCAACCGCCGCACAGGCAGAATTGCCGCAGCAGCCGTCCGAATGGATCGCCATACCATTCGCGCCGGACAGCAAGCCGCCTGCATCGGGCGCTGCGCCGTCCAAGCCAACGAGCGAGCCGCCCGCATCGAGCGCTGCAGCCGCTCCGGCGGATGCAGCAGTCGATGCAGATGCAGCAGTCGATGCAGATGCAGCAGCGGACGATGCTTCTCTCGCCCTGAGCGATGAGGCGGTTCTCGCACATACGGCGTCGCTCTGGCAGTATCATCCTGTGCCGCAGGATGAGCCGGACGCCGCGCCCGAGTACAAGACCGAGGAGAAGAGAATCGGCACGGCAGACTTCGTCGCGGCGCGTGTGCGCGGCAAGAAGCACAAGCACGAGGCGACGAACTGCGACGATTGGTTCGCTGTAGCTGCTGTCGGCGACATCGCCGTCCTTGCCGTTTCCGACGGCGCAGGCTCGAAGCGCTTCTCGCGCATCGGTGCGCGTGCGGCGAGCGAGGCCGCCGTCGGCTCGATCTACGAGCAGCTTCGCACCCTCGATGCGGCGAGTGCCGAAAATCGCGCCGCCTTCGCGCTTCCCATGAGCGATGCGGCGTTCGGCGAGGCATGCGCCAGGCTTGGCGCGGCACTTCACACGGGCGTGCTCGATGCTCGCCGCGCCGTCCTCGCGGCTTTCCATGAGCGATGCGGCCAAGAGGCGTACACGAAGCATCTCGGGCGCGACCTCGCCCTCTCCGACTTCGCGGCGACTCTCCTCGTGACCGTCGCCGTGCCCGTCCCCGAGCTAGGAGAAGTCCTCGTACTCTCATGCCAGGTCGGCGACGGCATGACCTGCGCCATCGACACGCATGCGCCCTACGGAAACGCCGTCAAGCTCCTCGGCAAGCCCGACAGCGGCGACTTCTCGGGCGAGACGGACTTTCTGACGAGCGAGGCCATGGCGGACATCGCCAGCCTGCAGAGGCGCACGCTCGTCACGCGCGGCGCCTGCGATCTCATCCTCACGATGACGGACGGCGTGGCGGACGACTACTTCAACGAGCAGGAGATGCACCGCCTCTATCTCGATCTCGTAGCGAACGGCATCGTGCCTGGCGCGCAGGGAGCAGCCACGTTCACGCGCACCGAGGTTGAGCTTCTGCGCAGCCTGCCGCAGCCCGCCGCCTTCCCTTGGGTCAACGACAAGGAGCAGCACATCGCGCTGCAGTACGCGAGCCATATTTGCCGCAAAATCCCCACGACGGAAGAATGCTTGTGGCAGAACGCGCATGTGCTCGCACTCGCTGCCGAGGATACGAGCCTCAAGGGCGTCGCCTCGCACGCTGAGCGGCTGAAGATCTGGCTCGACAACTATGTGACGCGCGCCTCCTTCGACGACCGCACACTCGCGCTGCTCGCATGGAAGGAGCCTCCGCATGTCTAGGCCGAGGCTCGCGGAAGCCGTCCTCGCGGACGGCAGGAAGATTCCCTACGTCATCACGGAAAACCCGCCGCAGGGCGGCATGAAATACACCTACTTCGCGCCCGACAAATCCTACGTCGTGCAGTACTTCCTCGATCCAGACGCAGTCGACGAAGCGCTCGTCGATCGGCTGACGGCGATCATCGGGCGCTACAACCCGACGCTTGCCGAGACGAAGGGCGGCGCACGCGGCAATACGGTGGAGGCGGCGACCTACTTTGCCGATCTCTTCTGCTGGCCGACGGCGATCGTCACGAAGCCTGAGTTCGGCATCGTCTGCCCCGCCTATCCGAAGAACTTCTTCTTCGGGCGCGACGCCTCGCGCCAGCTCGACCTCGCGGGCAAGGACAAGAAGGGCAGCTGGTTCACGAACCGCGTGCGCAAGTATCTCGAAAAGTCGGAGCTTGGCAACTTCCAGATGATGCTGCGCCTCTCCATCGCACTCGCACGCGCCGTGCGCCGCATGCACCAAGCGGGACTCGCGCATTCCGACCTCTCGTGCAACAACGTCCTCGTCGATCCCAAGAGCGGCAGCTGCGTCGTCATCGACATCGACTCGCTCGTCGTTCCCGGCCTGTACCCGCCCGAGGTCGCGGGCACGAAGGGCTACATCGCGCCCGAGGTGCTCGCCTCGATGGATCTTCCGCCGGGCGATGCGCGCCGCGTCATTCCCAGCCTTCTGACCGACCTCTTCGCACTGCCCGTGCTTCTCTATCAATACCTGCTCAAGCGTCATCCGCTCGAAGGGCCGAAGAACTACGACCTGCCCGCCGAGGAAGCCGACTTCCTGATCTACGGGGAAAAGGCGCTCTTCGCCGAACATCCGACCGATCATTCCAACCGACCGGACGATCTCAAGGTCACAATTCATGATCTCGGGCCATACCTCGAAAAGCTCTTCCTGCGCGCCTTCGTCGACGGCCTGCACGAGCCGGAAGCGCGCCCCACGGCATTCGAGTGGGAAAAGGCTCTCGTCAAGACGTGGGATCTCCTGCAGCCGTGCGCGAATCCGCACTGCCCCGAGAAATTCTTCATCCTGCATGATACCGCTGCACCGCGCTGCCCCTTCTGCGGCACCGCCGTGCCCGAGCGCCGCGTGCTGCACCTCAAGCGTCTGCGGCGCGTGCGCGGCAAGGCCGGCCAATGGCTGAAAGCGGGACTTGTCAATGTCTACGACGGCCTGCCGCTCTTCTCTTGGCACTTCACGGAAAACGTCTTCCCCGACGAGAAGGCGCATGACCGCGAGGTCAAAGCCTACATCACGCGCCAAAACGGCGCATGGCATCTCGTGAACAGCAGCCTCTCCTCCCTGCGCACGCCCGAAGGAGAGCTTCTGCCCAAGGGAAAGGCACTGTCCCTTCGGTCGGGCGAACCATTCGGTACCTGGGAGCAGCCCGACGGCGTCCTCTATATCGCCGAGAGGAAATAAAGGAATCCCTGATAAATTCAGCCACCCATCTTCGCACATCTGCGCTGTCCTCTCGTCGTCGACAAATCCTCGACGTAGCACCGCTACGCCTGTGGTTTGTCTCCTCGATAGATACAGCGCATCTGTGCAAATCTGGGCGACCTCATTTTATCAGCGCTTCCTAAATTTCGCGCACGGAGGAAAACCGTTTGGTATCACAGAATAAAAAAGAGAGCCTTGCGGCTCTCTTTTTTATTCCCTGATACCATTTATGCATCCTGCCAGAGGATAATTTCCCCTGTTTCGCGCGTCTTCTTCATGTCGATCACGCGCTGATTGCGGCTGCCGCGAAAGGCGAGCGTGAGGTCGCGCTCCGACTCTTCGTATGCGCCGTCCACGAGGACGTCGACCTCATCAAGCAGTGCGTCCACCTCGCACGCCTTCTTCTGCTGCAAATCTTCGAGCGTATAGCCCGTATACGCCCAGACGTCCATGCCGTGCGCGTGCACCTCATGTGCGAGGGAAGCGAGCGGCGCGGCCTGGCAGAACGGTTCGCCGCCCGAGAGAGTCACGCCCGTCAGCAAGGGATTGCCGAGCACGTCCTTGAGGATCGTCTTCGTATCCAGCTCCAAGCCGCCCGCGAAGTCGTGCGTCTTGGGATTCTGGCAGCCCGGACAATGGTGCGGGCAGCCCTGCGTGAAGATCGTGTAGCGGATTCCCGCCCCGTCGACGATGGAATCCGATACCGTTCCTGCGAGCTTAACCGATGCCATGCTTGACGCGGTCATGCTCTTCGGCACGCTTCGCGTTGTTCCAACGGTCGATCGTGCCGACGAGATACCCCGTGATGCGCCGGATGCGCTCGAAGGGGCGGCCGTTCTCCTTTCTGCCGCAGCGCGGGCAGATGTTGTCGATGATACCATTGTAGCCGCAGACGGGGTCGCGGTCGACGGGATGGTTGACCGAGCCGTAGCCGATGCCCGCATCGTGCATGTAGCGCACGATCGCCTCGAAGGCCTGGAGGTTCTTCGACGGATCGCCGTCCATCTCGATGTAGCTGATGTGTCCGGCATTCGTCAGCGCATGGTACGGCGCTTCGAGGCGGATCTTCTTCGCCGCTTCGATCGGGCAGTAGACGGGCACGTGGAAGCTGTTCGTGTAGTAGTCGCGATCCGTGACGCCCTCGATTTCACCGAACTTCTTGCGATCGAGGCGCACGAAGCGGCCCGACAACCCTTCGGCAGGCGTCGCGAGCAGCGTGAAGTTCAGCCCCGTGCGCTTCGCCTCCTCGTCCATGCGGCGGCGCATGTGCCCGACGATGGCGAGTCCTAGAGCCTGCGCTTCTTCCGATTCGCCATGATGCTTGCCGATGAGCGCTTTCAGGCACTCGGCGAGACCGATGAAGCCCATCGAGAGCGTGCCGTGCTTCAAGACCTCGGCGATCTCATCGTCGGGACCGATCTTCTCCGAGTCGATCCACACGCGCTGTCCCATGAGGAACGGATAATTCCTGCCCTTTTTCGCGCACTGGATCTTGAAGCGATGCAGAAGCTGACGGATGACAAGCTCCGTGAGGCTGTCCAGCTCGCTGTAGAAGACATCAAGATCGCCCTTGGCGAGCAGCGCGAGGCGCGGCAGGTTGATGCTCGTGAACGAGAGGTTGCCGCGGCCGCATGTGACCTCGCGCTCGGGATCGTGCACGTTGCCCATGACGCGCGTGCGGCAGCCCATGTAGGCGACCTCCGTGTTGTAGTCGCCGGGCTTGTAATACTGGAGGTTGAACGGCGCGTCGAGGAAGCTGAAATTCGGAAACAGGCGCTTCGCCGACGTCTCCATCGCGAGGCGGAAGAGATCGTAGTTCGGCTCGCCCTCGTTATAGTTCACGCCCTCCTTGACCTTGAAGATCTGCACGGGGAAGATCGGCGTCTCGCCGTTGCCGAGACCTTCCTGCGTCGCGAGCAGGAGGTTCTTCATGACCATGCGGCCTTCGGGCGACGTGTCCGTGCCGTAGTTGATCGAGCTGAACGGCACCTGTGCGCCCGCGCGCGAGTTCATCGTGTTGAGGTTGTGTATGAGAGCCTCCATCGCCTGGAAGGTCGCGTTGTCCGTCGCATCGAGCGCCGCCCCGTAGGCGTAGTCATGCGCGCGTGCCGCGAGCTTTTCGGAGATTTCCTCGTAGCCGCACGCCTTCTGATGCGCGGGCAAAAAGTCGACGAGCGCCGCCTTGTAGACGTCCGCGCCGCCGATCGTGATGCCCAAGGGCAAGAGCGAGCGGCGAATCTCCTTTGCCAAGAGCTTCGCATCGTCCTGCTTCATGCCGAGCGTGATGGCAAAGAAGTTCGCAATCTCCTTGAAGTAGAGCTTGCGGAAGGTCTTCCGTACGCCCGGCGCCATCGAATAGTCGAAGTTCGGGATCGCCTGTCCGCCGTGCATCTCGTTTTGGTTCGCCTGGATGGCGATGCAGCCGAGCGCGGCATAGGAGCGGATGTCGTTCGGTTCGCGCAGGTAGCCGTGCCCCGTCGAGAAACCGTCCTTGAAGAGCTTCAGGAGGTCGATCTGGCAGCACGTTTCCGTCAGCATGTAGAAATCCTTGTCGTGGATATGGATGTCGCCGTCGATGTGCGCCGCCGCGATGTCCTTGGGCAGGATATGATGGTCGATGAAGTACTTCGACCCTTCCGAACCGTATTTGAGCATTGTGCCCATCGCCGTATCGGCATCGATGTTCGCATTCTCGCGCTTGATGTCGGCATCCTTGGCACGCTTGAAGGTCAGCTCATTGTAGATGTCCATGAGGTCGCCTTCGGCATCGCGGATCTTCGCATGCTCCGCACGATAGAGGATGTACGCTTTCGCCGTCGAAGCGAAGTTGTTCTTGATGAGCGCCTTTTCCACAGCGTCCTGGATGAACTCGACGGCAGGCGTCTCCTCCCCTTCGATGCGGTGGATGACGCTCTTCGTGAGCTTTTCAAGCTGATGCTGAGAAAATGTCTCGTCGATGGATTCAAGATTCGCCTTGCGGATGGCGTCGGTGATCTTCTCGGCATCAAACGGCACGATCTGCCCCGTACGCTTCTGGATGTTCTTGATCATTAGCAGTTTCCCTTCCTCTATATATTGTGGTTGACGATGTATCACAGCGCAAGAAAAACAACGCTGAGCCTTCGCCAAAGGAGTATATAAGAGCGGAATCCTCCGCATTCTTTGCAGGTCTGATTATACAAGATGTAGATTAAGCCGTCAAGGGACTAAACTACATATTGTGTTTTATCCACAAGAAAAGCACCCTTTATCCACAGGGGTAAAGGGTGCTTCTTACGAGGTTTTTCAAGGTTTCCGACACGGATAAAAATTCTCCGGGAAAAGTTATGCACAGGCAGCTATTCCTTCGCCTGCACGATCGTGCGCACGGGGAAGGGGATGTCAATGCCTTCCTCGCGGTAGCGGCGCGTCAATGCCTTGATGAATTCATGTTTCAAGAGAAACTGATTGACGAAGCTGCTCGTGCGCAGCACGACGTTGAACTCGATGGCGGAGTCGCCGAAAGTGTGGAAACGCACGGCAGGATCGCTCTCGACGCCGTGATCGAAAGCCTCCATGACCTCGTTCGCCACTTCGAGCGTCACACGCTCCACCTTGTCCAGGTCGCTCGCATAGCTGACGCCGACGGGAACGGAGACGGCGATTTCCTGCGCGGGCATGTTGTAGTTCGTGAGAATGGAGGAAGCGAGCTTCTGGTTCGGCACGATGATCGTATTGCCGCTCAGGGTCTGCACTGTCGTGAAGCGGAAGTTGATGTCGGCGACCTTGCCCTCCTCCGTCGGCGAGATGC
>ERZ772957.2585-NODE-2585-length-10323-cov-4.334048_pt1 | contig 10323 bp, 8 predicted proteins | sample MGYA00580682_ERZ772957 | MGnify/ENA primary metagenome ERZ772957 (study PRJEB29015, sample SAMEA2737921) | human oral metagenome | biome: human oral; feature: human-associated habitat; material: dental | place: China | collected 2025 ...
GCGGAATGGCGGTATTTTCAAGCGGTGTGTCCGTCTCGCTCGATTTAAAAATCGAAAACGGATACTTGCTGGTAACGCAAAAAGGCAATTTGCAACCCCGCCAATTCCTCAATTTACCCGATGAAATTGCCCGTCAGGCAGTACAAAAAACCAATCCTCCTCAATGGCGCTTTCTCGTTTCTTCCGATAAAAAGATCCTTTCAGGCACAAAGGTCGATGCACAGATACAATATAACGAAACGGCTATTATCAGTATTGAATACGACACCGCAACGGTTGAATGGCTGCGTGATTAATACCCCATGCACTACGAAGATGAAGCGGAAGAACGAGTATATCACCGCCTGAATGCCGATACAATAGCCGGATATCTTGAAGAGACCGGCAGCTTTGCGTCTTTTTTTGATCACTATGAAGAGCGCCCTCCTCAGCTCGACCTTACCCGCGCAATAACGCATTGTTTTAACGACAGCGCAATCGGTGTTTTTGAAGCGGGAACCGGCGTCGGGAAGAGTTTAGCGTACTTGCTGCCCGCCTTTGAATGGGCGCTTGCCAACAAAGTCCGCATTGTCATCTCCACCGGTACCATCAATTTACAGCATCAGCTCATCGATAAGGATGTCCCCGACGCCTTAAAAATACTCGGTGTATGCGGCGAGCAATCGGAACAGCCACGAGCGGTGCTCATTAAGGGGCGACAGAATTACCTTTGTTTGCGGCGGCTCATGCAAACGATACAGGAACCTGATCTTTTTAGTCAGGAAGCGGAAGAGCTGGCTGCCATTCAAAAATGGGCGCAAACATGCCAAGACGGCGCCCGCTCTTCACTCCCGTTTATGCCCGCCGCAGGGCTGTGGTCAAAGATTTGCTCCGAATCGGATAACTGCCTCGGCCAACGCTGCCCTTTTTATACCGACTGTTTTGTGATGAAGCTGCGTAAAAAAGCGGAAAAGGCGGCGCTCTTAATTGTCAATCACCATCTGCTCTTTGCCGATCTCGCCAGCAGAAAAGAAGGCGCCGGTTACGATTCAACTGCCGTTCTGCCGCCCTTTAACGCAATCATCTTTGACGAGGCTCATACGATTGAAGAGGCGGCAAGCGGATTTTTTTCGCACACCTTTTCCCGCTATGATTTAACCCGCTGTATTACAACGCTTTCCCGTACCAAAAAGGGAAAAGCCGCCGGCTGTATCGAAAAAATCACTGCGGTTTCTACTAAAGCTGAACTGATGCCAGCTATTATCGCAGCTCTTGCCAAAACGCAAACGGCTTATTCCGCACTGGAGGCGCGGGCGCTCTCGTTTTGCGGGAATGTGAGCAGTCTCGGTTTTACACAAGTACCGGCATCGAAGACGGCGGCGCTGCTTGCCGCGTGCAAGGATTTTTACGCGGAGCTGAATATCCTCAATGTCAAGCTCGCGGTGCTGATTACCAATGCCGAACCGGATGAAGGTTCTCCGTATGAAGAAGCGGTGCGGGAAGGTTCGCTCGCGCTGCACCGGTTGCAAGATATTTCCGAAACGCTCGAAAACTTTTTCCGATGGAAGGAACTGCCCGAGTATGTCTTTTGGATAGAAAAATATCAAAGCTCTGCGGGGGAAGTTCCCTACTTTAATCAAACGCCGGTGGACATGTCGGGTTTGCTGCGGCAGGCGGTATTCAACCCTTTCGATACCGTCATTGCCCTTTCCGCAACACTGAAAATCGGCACGAGTTTTTCGTATTGGCTGGGCAGGGTCGGCCTGCATCCTTTTTCCGACAAGCCGGTACGCACCGGTACCTTTGAATCGCCTTTCCCGTACGACAAAAATGTGCTCTTGAATATTCCGACCGATGCACCTGCCCCTGATGATGAGCAGTTTCAGCAATTTGTGAACACCGCCGTTACCAAATTGATTGAAATGACCGGAGGAAAAACACTCGTTCTGTTTACTTCTTACGAGTCGTTAAAACAAACTTGTGCGTACGCCCGCACTCAGCTGCCCGATATGGAGCTTTTACAGCAGGGAGAGGACGACCGCAGCCGCCTCTTGCAAACCTTTAAGGAACATATCGAAAGCAGCTTATTCGCGACCGCATCGTTTTGGGCAGGCATCGACGTACCGGGAGAGGCGCTCAGCCATGTCATTTTGGTAAAACTGCCCTTTGCGGTACCGAGTGCGCCGCTTTTCCGCGCCCGTGCCGATGCTATCGAAAAAAGAGGCGGCAGCTCGTTTATGCAGTTAAGCGTCCCCGAGGCGGTCGTACAATTCCGGCAGGGTTTCGGCCGCCTAATGCGCTCGCAAACCGACCGCGGTATTGTAACGCTGCTCGACAAGCGAGCACTTGTTAAGCAGTACGGGAGAATTTTTATCGACAGTATTCCCAAAACCAAGCAATGCTTTGCATCTTTAGAAGAAATAGTCTATACTATCGAAAATTTTTTATATTGACAGGGACTTTATGCTGGGTATTTTTTGTATTATATGCTGTATCGGTGCTTTGGCCGGATGGGCGTTGTTGAACCGTATCGTTTATGCCGTGCATCGACCGTGGTGTAAAAAAATCAATGCACATATTTCAACCGTTATCGCTCACCGTATCTTTTCAATTTTTTCTGCCTATCTTAATTTTCGTTTCAGAGGCGATTATTCTCTTGTGCCGCAGCTGCCGGAACAGTATTTATTAATTTCCAATCATCAAAGTCTATTGGATATTGTCGTATATATGAACTATCTCGGCGGGAAGCGAGTACGCTTTGTTGCCAAGAAAGAGCTCGCAGAATACGTGCCGTTAGTTTCCGTTATGCTGAAAAGTGACGAACACTGTATCGTGCAACGCACCGGCAGTCCCAGTCAGGCGATGCAGGCAATGGATGCATTTGCACAACGGGTAGTACGCAATAATTGGATACCGATACTCTTTCCGGAAGGAACCCGCTCAAAGGACGGTACAGTGGGAACCTTTCATTCGGCAGGATTCCGGCGGTTTTTATCCAAGGCGCCGATGCCGGTGGTTGTTGCTGCAGTTGACGGCGGATGGAATATCTCTTCGATAACCCGAATAGCAACAAATTTACGCGGCGGTTCGTATCGCGTTAAAATCTTAAAAATATATCCGACGCCTACTACAAAGGAAGAGCAGCTCAAGGTATTGGCGGAAAGCAAAGAGCTGATACAGGAGCAGCTGAAAGTATGGCGGGAACAGGCCGGATAAATTAATAATTGATAAGACAAAAGCATACTGTTATTTACAGGATACAATAGCAATATTTCAGGTACTCAGCTTAACTGCTGTTTTAGATTTCCTTTTTAAAGTTTGCATTTTATATTCCGATAAAGGTATAGGAACATAATCCACGGATTCTTCATGCGCAGGAGTTGTTATGCGAAAATTTTATACCATAATTGTTATGACGGTCTTTACGGCTGCCGTTTATGCAGGAGATATTGCACATTTTGTTAATTTGGGTTTTTCTGCCGATGGCACTAAGTTTGCTTTCGGCCAATATGGATTACAAGATAAGACCTATCGTGCGTATGCCGAAATTTACGCTGTCGATATCGCTGCCAATACTTTTCTACCCAACGGCATTTTTAGAACCTCTCCTTCGAAGCAGACGGAAGGAAAAGAAAGTAAGTCAACCTTCCTTGCACTGCAGAATAGAGCGCAAGTTTCGCTAAGCAAATGGAATATTTCCGAAACCCGGCAAGGACGGGTACTTTATGCCCAAACCGAATCGACGGAAGGAAATCAAACATTGTTTTTTCGCGACTTCCAAACGAGCGATGAATACACAGTTGTGCTTAATACAACACAAAAAACAAAAACGGAAAGCTCGTTTTATTTAACGGTAGAAAAGACAAAACCGAACGGAACTAAGGTAAAAAAAGAAGTCGGTCGACCGGACTACGTAAGAAACGGCGTTAAAGATTATGCCGTTAAAAAAATCTTGATGGATGACTCATCGAGTGCTATTATTTTTATCATCGAAAAAAAAGAACACACCTCGGCAGGTGATTCTTTCCGCTATATGGTAGAGACTGCTTTTATCGAATAAGACCACAGGAACAAAAGGCAGTTTCGCTATTTTAATTTTTATTTATTCGGTATATACTGGTAACTATGAGTGCGGATATACTGATAACAGACGATCGTTTAAATTTTTCGTTAAGCTTGGCCGATTTCTTACGAGTACAGGGGCAGCGTGTAATTGTCACCTCCGATGCCGAACGGGCAAAGGATAAAAAGCAGGAGAATCCGATAGGCCCGGTTATTCTGTGGAACCGCCAATCTGCGTTTTCACTGCAATCCTTACCGCTCCAATTTAAAAATTTACAGCTAAATATTGAAACAGCTCTATTCATCTTTGATGCACCGGCATATGCCGAATTATATTCCAATACCGGTGTATTGCATGCCGACAAGATTGTGACTGAATTGATTACCGCAAATATGCAGTTGGCATATACGCTCATGCGATATTTTATTCATAAGAAATCGGGAAAATTGATTTTTATACATCGAGAAGTGCCGCCTTCATGCGGAAATATTCCGGTCACTGCTGCGTCCGGAGCATTTGTACGGATGGCGGAAGCAAGCGCTGCAGCTCTTACGCAGGAAGACAATGCTCTTTTGCAAACAATGCTTGTTCGTCTTGAAGGAGACGACAATGCACTTTATATCGAATGGTTGGCAGCACAAATAAACCAACCTGCATTGTCGCGTATGCCTGGCAAATGGGTTAAAGCAGGGCAGCGCGGATTGTTTGGAAAATAGGTTTAAGGAAGTCCCCAAAAAACTGCTGTTTTTAGAGGTCTCGTCAAATATTCTTTCACAATTATTGAGGAGAGAAATAATGGACAACAGAAAAAAGAATATGTCCCTGCGTGTTAAAATCTTGCTTACCGGTGTCGTTTCATTGTGTGTTTTGATAATATGCGCCTGTGCCATAATCGGATTTCAAGTATATCAAGTGAATATACGGCAATATGATCAAACCTCATCTCAGCAATTTTTACTCATCGAACAAACGATCGACTTATTCATGCAAAATAATAAAAATACGGTAAAAATGTTGGCGGAACATCCGAGCGTACGAGCAGCAGACACCAGCCTCAATAATTACACAGTTTCCACGCAAGATGTGATGTTGAAAAATGTACCCAAAGGTCAAATAGAGCAAGAGATGGTTACGCTTTTTAAACGTATCCATAACGGCTATTCCGACACTGCCGAGGTGTTTTTCGGGTCGAAATGGGGAGGATTTGCCAGTTCTTGGGATGACACTGTCAGTGCAGGCTTTGATCCGCGGAAGCGTATATGGTATCAGCAAGCAGAGACTTCCGGCGGCGAGACGATCATAACGCCTGCGTATATGTCTACGATAGGGGTCCCCGGTATCTGTTTTTCCCGTCAAGTTGTATCACCGGCGGGAGCGGCTATTGGGTGCGTAAGTATTGAGGTAAAATTGGCACAGCTTACTACGTTTATCGATTCGCTCAAGGTCGGGCGAACAGGATATGTTATGCTATTCCAAAACGACGGTACTATTTTAGCCGATCCGATTCACCACGATTTAGTATTCACAAAACTGGATAACGCCGGTAATCAATATCTTAAAAATTTTCAAAATGCCGGTACAAAAGCGGAAGTAGTTACTATCGATAATATTCAATGGCGGCTCCGTGTTTTTTCAATCGATGAATTGGGATGGAAAATAGCGATACTGATTCAAAATAATGAAATATTGGAGAGTTTTTATCGACTTGTCATCAGTATGGTTATCGTCGGAACGGGAATGCTGATGGCATTTTTTTGGCTGATTTTCTGGTTTTCCAAGCGCTTAAAAGGATATTTACGAAAGCTGCAACTCATCTTTACAAAGATGGCGGCAGGCGATCTTACCGGACGGTTTTATATTAAGAAAAATGATGAAATCGGCCGTTTAATGATCGACTTTAATACGACGATGGATAAAGTTGCCGCTATGGTTAATTCGCTTATCCATGAATCGAAAACGATGCAGCACGTAGGAGACGATCTTTACAATAACATGAATGAAACCGCAAGTGCGATAAACGAAATCAGTGCGAATGTCGAAAGTATTAAACGGCAAGCAATAACGCAGGCTGCAAGCGTTCAGAAAACCGGCAATGTCGTTGAAACCATTATCGAACAAATTCAACAACTCGATAAAGAGATTGCAGCGCAGGCGGGAGCTGTTACTCAGTCTTCATCTTCGGTGGAAGAGATGGCTGCGAGTATTACAACTATCACGCAAACACTGGAAAAAAACAATGATTTGATAAAAGAACTGTATTCGATGACTATCGATGGGAAAAACGGCGCTAAAACAGCCAACTCGGTAGTTAAACAAATAGCGGAACGCTCCGACTCTCTTTTAGAAGCAAGTGTTATTATTCAGAATATTGCAAGTCAGACAAACTTGCTCGCAATGAACGCCGCTATAGAAGCTGCCCATGCGGGAGAAACCGGAAAAGGATTTGCGGTTGTTGCCGATGAAATCCGTAAACTTGCAGAAGAATCCAATGCGCAAGGAAAGCAAATCGGCGGCGTTCTGAAAGAATCTATCGAGATTATCCATACTTTGATCGCTGCCGGTAACGGTGCGGAACAAATTTTTGATAAAGTATACGAACTTGCTACTCAAATTTCCGGGCAGGAAGATTTTATCACGCGGTCTATGCAGGAGCAGATGAACGCGAATAAGGAAGTGCTCACAGCAATTAAAGGGATCAATTCTACTACGAACACGGTAAAGGCCGGTTCGTCGGAAATGCTTTCGGGCAGCGGCGAGGTTGCGCGAGAGATGAATAAATTGGACGGATTGACACAAGTTATTACCAATAGTATGGACGAAATGTCCGCCGGTGCCATTCAAATAAATAATGCCGTTGTAGAGGTGAATGATCTGGTACAAAAAAATAAAGAGAGTATCGAGATATTAGCAAACAAGGTGAAAGAATTTACAGTATGATAAAAACAGCGGAAAAATTTGCCGGTACCGTTATCTATGATATTTTAACATCGGTTAATGCACTGTATAACGATATAGACAGCAGTCAAAAATTATGGAAGACGCGGAGTCCGATGCAGTGCCCGGATGGCTGCGGCAGCTGTTGCGTTCATTTTGAACCGGAAGTATATGAGGCGGAAGCGTTGTATCTTGCAGCATGGATGTTGGAGCATCAGAGTGAGCGGGCGAATCGTATTGCCGAAGCGGACGTCGATTCTTTTACTCGCGGAGACGGCTGCTTTCTATTTGACCCCGATAGTCCATATCACTGCACGGTATACGGAGGTCGATGCCTGATATGCCGGTTATTCGGCTTTTCAGGAGATCACGGTAAAGACGGTACTATCCGCTGGAAACCGTGCAAATATATGCAGCCTTCCGCTAAGACCTTGTCCGGAATTCCTGAAAAAACGCTGTCCGGCATCGCCGGTAACGCAGCCGGTGGAATTTCCGGGGAAACGGCGAGCGGGATCTCCGATGTTCAAGATTCTCAAACGGGGCATCAGTATGGGCAGGAGGAGATGATGCTGTTATTCGGTGCTGTTCCGCCGTATATGGGCGCCGCTTCGTCAAGCCTTTTGGCTCTGAATCCCGATGATACACACCCTCGTCCGCTGCGGATTGCGCTCCCTGCTGCGATTAAAAAGCTGAAAATGCTGTTGCGCTTTATCACGCCGCCCGAACCCGATTGTCCGTCGCCGCATCCGTTGAGCGCCTAGCACCGCCGCTATCCTGAACTTCATGATCCTTTTAGGACTAAGCCGTGCAGGGAAGACCTCTGTAGGACAGCTCCTTGCCGAACAGCTCAGCTGCCGGTTCTACGACACCGATGAGCTTATCCGTATCCGTACCGGTTTAACGCCGCGGGAGCTTTACCGTCAATCGGGGGTATCTGCGCTGCACGCTGCCGAAGCAGCCGTTCTACGCGAGTGCTGCGGTCTTGACTTTGCAGCAGGCGCAAACTGCGCTGTCATTGCGGCAGGCGGCGGCATCTGCGAGAATGCGGAGGCGTCCGCCATCATTGCAACGATACCGCTGAGGGTGTTCCTCTATGCATCGGAAGCGGCGCTTTTTGAACGCTTGACGCACGATGCGCTGCAAACAGGGTATTATCCGGCATTTCTACGCTTTCTGCCTGTTGCTCAAAAAGCGGAAGCGCGGCATCTGTTTACCGAATTGTATACGCGCCGCACCGAACTGTACCGCAGGAGCTGCAACCTTATCATCGACACGGCCGGCTTGGATTGCGCTGCCGCCGCTCAGAAGATAGCGGAGCAATCCTCTCACTTTCCGCGAACCTGATACACAAGCTTAACATCGTAATACGGCTTTTCATTTTTTACCGAAACTTCCAATTTGCCGGAGTGTACCTTTCCGATACCGTCTCGCTTAAAACTGACATATACGCCGCCGCCATACACGGGGTTTTGCAGGTATATAAGGCGTTCATTTTCGGTTTCTTCCTTTCGTACTGCTTGGGAAAACGAACCGGCGATACCGCAAAAAACGCCGTCGGTAATGCAGAAATGACCGTTTATATGGATAGCATACTTTTTTAAGATAAACGGATTGGCAGTTTTATCCTGTAATTCAACGGAAGCTCCGGCAGTCGCTTTTTGGAACCATTGAACGCCGTTAAACCATTTCGGTTTGCTTATGCATATCAGTTCCGTTTTAATAGTATGCAGTTCATTGCGGTAATCCCAGCTTGCCTTCCAACGGATTACTTCATGTTTTACCTGTGTAATAAGCCCGCCGTTATGCAGCATTGTTTTATCTTCCATACTGAATCCATAGAGCGCGGACAGCGAGAAAATGCCCACCTTAAAGTGCGGCTGAATAAAAGCGGTAACCTGTTCGTTTTGCTGCTTTCCATCCCAGTTGACGGCGCGCGCTCCGGTATAGCTGCCGCCGGTTCGTATACCCGCATACCGGTACCAAGCATCGATTTCGGCTTGTACCGCACCGGAAACTGTTTTGTCTGCCGCATAGCTGCAAAAACCGGTTGTCGAAAACGAGACAACCGGATGAGTAAAAACGGCGTTTAAACCGAAAAGCGTGTGGTAACGCTGCCGGATATCTCCACCATATATGCCTGCGGATTCTGCAGAAGATGTTTTTACCTCTCTGATCAATTCCGGCATAAAAGCGGTAAGATATTGAATGGCAAAGTTGATGTCCGCTTTTTTCTGATTCATACGCCAACCGCCAATAAGGCCGTAGCGCATCCGCTGCTTCTTTGGTTCGGGGCTTGCAAAAAAAGCGCCGTTCCATCCGCTGCCGTATACTTCAACCCCATATTGAATAGCCTTTTGCGCATTCCCGATACCGATGAACTGTTCTCGCGGAAATTTGACTCCGCCGTAGCTTGCTTTTGTTTTCGAAAAGCCGGAAAACTGCGCCGTTTTTAAGAAACTATCAAAGGTGAGGCTTCCTGCACCGAGGAAAAGCGTTGGGATATTTTTTTCAGGAAAAGAAGGTTGCAGTGCTGCAAGCGGATACAGCCCGACACCGAAATTCCTCACCGAAAGTTCAAAGTAGGGTACGGGCATCGGCGATTCAAGCTGCAAATAACCGATGTAACCGCGTCCACTGACTCCGGCAGAAATCCGGGCGCCTTTATGAACACTGTGTACATATCGGAAAAAATAGTCGCGTCCCGGGGCTGTGTGTTTTGCATCAGCCTTATCATTCTGTTGTATGTCCGATGAGGAATCCGCTTTGTCTATTTGTTGTTTGACCGATTCGTCCGTTTGTTGGGTAAGCGCTTTATCCGTTTGCTGCTCAGTTGATTCGCCCGTCTGTTGTCCGCCGCCTGTTTCCGATCCGGTTTCGGAAGCTTTATCGAAATTGTATTCATCCGTCTCGGTGCCGGAATCCTCATCGGAATCTTCATTGGGGTATTCATCGATATCGTATTCCTCGCCGTTTTGTAGACCGAATATAAAACGGTCATTGGTTAGACGGTCAAAAAGCGATTGTTGCCCGTAGACTTGCGTAGAAACGCATCCGAAGAGGGTAACAAACATACACAATAGGGTTGGCATACACTTGATGCCGTAATAAAATTTTATAAGGTTCATGCCCCTTTTATGCGACATCAACGGCGTTTCGGCTAATAATTTTTATGTTTTTGGAAAAAAAGTGAAGAAATACGTGGAAAGAAGTTTTTATGGGTAAAGAGTGAGGTAAATAAGTTCTTTTATTTGTGCGGAGGGTTTAAAACAAAAAACGGATTCCGGCAGAAGCCGAAATCCGTTTGAGCACCACTGTTAGCAGTTAATCAGTCCGAAAACCATAACGAA
>ERZ772957.2587-NODE-2587-length-10320-cov-11.761033_pt1 | contig 10320 bp, 4 predicted proteins | sample MGYA00580682_ERZ772957 | MGnify/ENA primary metagenome ERZ772957 (study PRJEB29015, sample SAMEA2737921) | human oral metagenome | biome: human oral; feature: human-associated habitat; material: dental | place: China | collected 2025 ...
TCAGGTAGTAGGCCATGCGTGCCATGGCGGCCGCGCCGCCGCCGGGGTTGAAGCCCGCCGTCGTCATGAGGTGGAAGCCGCCCTCGTCCGCTTCAAGCTCGCTCGGCAGCGTCACGTCCTTGGCGATGGCGTAGCCGACGACGGCATTGAGCTTCTGCCAGTCGAGGTCGTCCGCCGCCGAGCCGATGGCGATTCCCGCATACGATTCGGCGACGGCCTTGGCGTAGTTCTTCGCGCTGTGCTGGCGAAGGCCGTGCGTCATCTCGTGGCCGAGGACGGCGGCAAGCTCGTCCTCGTCGTGGTGCAGCGCACGCACGAGACCGCGGTTCACCGTGATGTAGTCGGTCGGATAGCAGGCGGCATTGAAGGCCGTGCCCGCAGTCACGCGCCACAGGAAGGGCAGGGAGTTGATGGAAAGCGCGTATTCGCCGTGCTCCGTGAGCTGGCCGAGCACGCGGTCGACGACCTCGCGGTCAAGCGCGTCCTTGTCCTCGCCATTTTCCTCCATGTCCTGCTTGAGCCCGCTGATCTGGTAGTCGACGTTGTTGCCGATGGCGAGCATTTCCTTGAGTGTGCCCTGGTAGGCGAGGAAGCCGCCGATGGCGGACATGCCGATCATCACGGGATTGAGTGCCGCCGCCTCAGCTCGCGCCGCAAGGGGAAAATGCGGCGCGAGCGGTGCGATGCTCAAGAGGCCGGCAAGGATGGCGGCGCAGAGTTTTTTCCCGATCTTCATGGTTGATTCCTCCTCAGAAAGTTGCTTCATTCAACATTTTCTTGACGAAGCGACGAATTTTTCACTGTCACAGATCATCTGAGATCCGCCGGATCGGCGTTGCGTTTATCAGCGCTTCCTCATGAAAGAGAGGACGCCTTTTAACTTCCCTATATAACAAAGGAGCAGCCATCCGAAGATGACTGCTTGATAAGCGAATGGTGCTCGGTACTGGATTCGAACCAGTGACCCCCACAATGTCAATGTGATACTCTAACCAACTGAGCTAACCGAGCATTTGTGATGCGCAAGCTCTTGCTTGCGACAAGATTTATTATACAAAAACTTCGCGGGAAATGCAAGCACTTTTTTTGAGGCGCGGGAGGAATGGAAAAAATCGGTTGACTGTGATACAATAAAAGCATGGGGTGGGACGGGCGTGTTGCAAGCAAAGAAACGCAATCATAAAGTGATGATTACGGATGTAGCGATTGATAAGGTATCCTGCATAAAATTGCCGAGTATTCCGGTGGAACAATGTGAGCGTATACAGAGGGCGCACAAACGATTATTGAAGATTGCTCGGACACAGAATACCAGCAATGAAGTTTTGGCGATACTCTCGTTCGCGAATGTAGATGAGATCTATGTGCTTGGGACTGAAAATGAAGTAAATCCGGCAGAGAATGAAAAAGCTTGTGTTGCCTTTTTATCCAGCGGCTATAGGGAATTGATGTATCTGCACAATCATCCGAGCACGAGCACTTTTTCTATGGCTGATATTGATACATTTGTTACGCAAGGTTGTATTGGTCTGATGTCTGTAGTGACAAATCAAGGTGAGGTTTATATCTTGCATAAGACTCGCCGATATACTTACCAAAAGGCAAGAGAGTTATTGTTTTCCATTCGGGAAGCAGCAAATGAGGATATAGAGAAAACAGTCGCTATGTTTTTGCATGATTGTGGAAAGGCGGGGATTGATTATGGAAAAGCAAAGTAGTGAGGCACGGATACCGGGAATCGATGATCGCCCCATGACAAAAGAGCAATTCGCGGCAATGTGGGAACGGCTTTCGGCACAAACCGAGGAGGTATTTATTAGGACAGACGCAGCGGAACAAGCGATGGTCAACTCTCGCGAAAAGGCGTCCACAGAATCAAAAAAAGATGTTGCTGTATAGGTTGAGAGAAAAAGCGCTCTGTGCCGGCAGAGCGCTTTTTTTTATGGAAAGTACGCTTAAGAAAGCACAATGTCCTTCATCAGCTCGTCCTGCGCGGCGCGGGGCTTTTCGCCCTTGGGGCGGCGCACGCGGCGGTAGGTGCCGTCGGGGCGCATGAGGTAGGCGCGCGTGTTGTCGGCGAGGTAGGTCGCAAGAAGCGCGAAGAGGCGCTTCTTGTGCGCTTTTTTTCGCACGGGCATCATGAGCTCGATGCGGTTGTTGAGGTTCCTCGGCATCCAGTCGGCGGACGAGATGAAGACGTCTTCCTTGCCGCCGTTGTAGAAGTAGAAGATGCGGCTGTGCTCTAAGAAGCGGCCGACGATGCTGCGCACACGGATGTTCTCGCTGATGTCCTTGAGCCCGGGGCGCAGCACGCAGATGCCGCGCACGATGAGGTCGATTTCGACGCCGGCGGCGGAAGCCTCGTAGAGCTTGGCGATGATGAAGCGGTCGAGAAGTGAGTTCATCTTCGCCGCGATGTAGGCGCGCCCGCCGCTCTTGGCGTGCGCGATCTCCTGCTCGATCTCGGCTGTGATGCGTTCGCGCAGCGTCAGCGGGGCGACGGCGAAGCGGTTCCAGTCGGGCGGGTCGGAGAAGCCCGAGAGGAAGTTGAAGAAAGCCGAGGCGTCAACGCCTGTCAGGGTGTCGGCGGTGAAGAGGCCGATGTCGGTGTAGATCTTCGCCGTCGCGCCGTTGTAGTTGCCCGTCGCGATGTGACAGTAGCGGCGGATGCCCGCCTCCTCGCGGCGAATGACCATCGTGATCTTCGAGTGCGTCTTGAGCCCGAGGATGCCGTAGATGACGTGGCAGCCGGCTTCTTCGAGGCGACGCGCCATCTGGATGTTGTTTTCCTCGTCGAAGCGCGCCTTGACTTCCATGAGCACGGTGACCTGCTTGCCGTTCTTCGCCGCCTGCGCGAGCGCGGCGATGATGGGCGAGTCGCCGGCGACGCGGTAGAGCGTCTGCTTGATGGCGAGCACGCGCGCGTCGGTCGCGGCACGGCCGATGAATTCCTCGACGATGTCGAAGGAGGTGAACGGGTGATGCACGAGGATGTCGTCGGCGGCGATCGCCTGCCAGAGGTCGCCGCGCGCCGCAAGCGCCGCCGCCGGGCGCGCAGAAAAGCGCGGGTAGCGCAGGCGGTCGAAGCCCATGAGGTTGGCGAAGGAGCCGAAGAAGGCGGCGCCGAGCGCGCCCTTTGCCGCGTAGACGTCCATGTCGTCGAGGGAGAGCTGTTCTTTGAGAAAGTCGCAAATGTCAGGCGGGAAGTCGGCGGCGATTTCGAGGCGCACGGCGGCGCCCTTGCGCCTTTTTTCGAGAGACTTTTCGACTTCCGCGAGAAGATCTTCGACGTCGTCGCGGATGTCGAGATCGGCGTCGCGTGTGAGGCGGAAGGTCGCCGCCTGCACGATTTCGTAGCCCGTGAAGAAGCGCGCGGCGAAGTGACACAGGATGTCTTCGAGGAAGAGGAAGCCGGATTCGCCCGGCAACTTCCAAAGGCGGTCGAGCACGGGCGCGGGCACGGGCAGGATGGCGAGCTTTTCCTCTTCCTCGCCCGCGCGGCGGAGCTTCACGGCGAGGTTTAGGCTGCGGCTCGCGAGGAAGGGGAAGGGGTGCGCGGGATCGACCGCCATGGGCGTGACGACGGGATAGATCTCGCGCTCGAAGAGCTCGGCGAGCCAGAGCGCGCGCTCGCCCACAAGCTCAGCGGGGCGCAGGAAGCGGATGCCGTGCGTCGCCAGCTCCCCGATGACGAGCGCGAGACAGCGGTAGATCGCGCGGTACTGACGATGTGCCTGGCGCGAGATCGCGAGCATTTGCTCTTCGGGACTGAGACCGGCGATGTCCCGATGCTCGATGCCGCTCGCGACGAGGTGCTTCACGCCGGCGACGCGGATCATGAAGAATTCGTCGAGGTTCGAGCAGGCGATGGCGATGAAGCGCAGGCGCTCCAGGAGAGGATTCGCCTCGCGCGTCGATTCCTTGAGTACGCGCTGATTGAAGTTCAGCCACGAACATTCACGGTTCAGGAAATAGGCTCTTTTCAGCATGTCCATCTTGCTTCCTCCTCATGCCCGGCAGAGAACGGGCTCGATGCCGAAGATTTCGCGGAAAAGCGCGGCGGCGCGCGCAAAGGTCCAGCGGATCAGCGCGATGTCCGCCTCCGCCTCGAAGCGGACGATAAGCTCCTCCTTAGAAAGCTCTGCTGAGAGGCGCTCGATCTTGCTGCTGTGCCCCTGGTCGAGGGCGTCCGCCAGGCGCAGGATGGCGCAGAGTTTGAGCATTGTGACCTTCTGCTCATGCGACAGGCGCGCGTAGTGGCCGTCCTTGCTGCCGGGATTTTCGCCGCTGTAGTAGTAGGCGATGTTGGCGACGATCTCCTTTTCCGCCTCGGAAATACCGAAGAAATCGGTGCCGCAGATGATTTGATACGAGTGGCGGTTGTAATGGCGCAGGTTGATGAATTTGCCCGTCTCGTGCAGGATGGCGCCGAGGCGAAGCAGCAGGAGGGCGCGCGGCGAAAGCCCGTGTGCGCCGTCGAGGGCGCGAAAGAGCTTCGTCGCCGCCTGCTCGACGCGCGCCGTGTGCTCAAGGGTCGAGCCGTACTTCGCCGCCGTCGTGCGCGCGAGCTGCACGATGCGCTCCTCCTGCTCGGCGAGGCAGGGTAGAGCCGCCATCTGCGCGCCGCGATAGGCGCTGTAGCTCGCGAGGAAGGTCGTGCTCATGAGGAACATGCCCTTGACGCGCGTCGCGCGCACGACTTCGCCATAGAGCAGGAGCGTCGGCAGGAGGAGGTTGGCGCGGTTCTCGGTGACGGCACAGCGCGCCATGAGCTTTTGCGGCGTGAGCCCGGCGAAGGAGTCGAGAAAGCGCAGGAACTCCTCGGGCTGCAGGAAGGTGTAAGGCTCCCGGCTTTTTGGTGCGAGAATCGCCGCGACGGTGCGCGCTTCGAGCCCTGAGAGCACGAGGTAGCGGATCGCGTGCTGCTCGATGCTCGGCCAGAGCGGCGAGAGCGTCGCGTGGATGTAGTCGCGCACGGCAGAGGGGAAGGACAGGCTCTCGCGCTCCTGCTCGCTGAAGTGCTCAAGGATGCTGAGGCTGCCGCTCGCGACGTTCTGCTGGAAGAGCAGCCTTCCTGCGTGCCAGCCCGTGAGCCCGAGCCCGCTTGAGGTGATGTCCATGAGGAGCACGGGCTTTTCACCGAAGTTTTTCGCGTTTTCCAGAAGCTCGTGGCTCAGAGCGAAGAATTTGTAGTAGATCTCCTGCGTCATGTCGGCGACCTCGACGGCAAAGCCCGTGCGGATGCGGATCTGATCGAGGATGCCGAGACGGTTTTCGGCCTCTCGGAGAACCGAGGTGCCGATGGCAAAGACCTTTTCTACACCGTAGTCGTCCAGGAGCCGCCGAAAGCCCGCGAGGATCCGGCAGAGCTCGCGGATGGAAGAAAACGAGAGACGGCCGTGGCGGAACACCTCTTCGCCGAAGCCCGTCTCCTTGCGCACGCGCTCGATGATCTCGATGTCGTCGAGCGCGGCGAACGACACGATGAGGAGACTCGTATGCACGGAGCCGATATGGACGACGCCGTAGGTGAAACGCTCTCTTTTCATGGCGGACGCGCCGCCTCCCTTCATTTTTTGTTGACTCCCTATATTATAGCATACTATGGGCGGCGATATAAGCGACAGATGCCTGCGAGGTCGTAGAGCGGGGTGGAGGAAGGAGGCTTTGGAATTCGGTGCTACGTCGAGGATTTGTCGACGACGAGAGGACAGCGCAGATGTGTGAAGATGGGCGGCTGAATTTATCAGTGATTCCCTAAGAAAGTATACAGGAGATGGAAGCTACTGTGTCGAAATAACTTGCGAGGAATTTTTCAGGACAGCGCGGATGCGTGAAGATGGGTGGTTGAATTTATCCGTGTTTCCTTCGGGAGGCGCTTTGCATCCCGAGCGTTTATCGTGTGCGGTCATAGGAGTTTAGGAGGCAGCAAAATGACAAAAGATTCTGTATACATTGGGCATCTTGATGAGGAAACAGGACGCGAGCAGCTTTTGCTCGATCATCTGACGGGCGTTGCCGAGCTCGCCGAGCGCTTTGCGGCCGCCTTTGGCGAGGCGGCGTTGGGGCGGCTCTTGGGGCTTTACCACGACATCGGCAAGTATTCGCAGGAGTTCCAGGCGTACATGCGCGCGGACGAGGATAAGAAGAAAAGGCTGCGGGGCAGCATCGACCATTCGACGGCAGGAGCGCAGGAAATCGTGAAGCTGGGGCAGGGAACGGGGCAAGGGAAGAACAGTCGGCTGAGCAGGGGCATGGCGCAAGTGATGGCGTTTTGCATCGCGGGTCATCACGGCGGCATACCGAATCAGGGGACACAGGCGAATGTCGGGGAAGAGGGGACGCTTTTGGGGCGGCTCAAGCGGCGGAATTTGCCGGATTGCCGCGCCTATCATGAGGCGAAGCTGGAAGATGTATTGCCTGCGTCGCGTCTTTTGGAGCAGGTCGCCCGCGCCCCGTTTTCCACGATGCTCTATACGCGTATGCTATTTTCCTGCCTCGTCGATGCGGACTTCCTCGATACGGAAAAGTTCATGGCGGCGGGGAGCGTCGAGCGCGAGGGCTTTGCGTCTATGGAAACTCTGTTTGCGCGTTTCGAGGCGAGCATCGAAAAGAAATTTTCACCGAAGCCTTCGACGAGCGGCAAAGAAGTGTCGCCGCTCAACAAAAAACGCTCGGAGCTCCTTGCCGAAAGCATCGCTGCGGGCAAAGAAGCGGCGGGGAATTTCTACCGCATGACCATCCCGACGGGCGGGGGCAAGACGATTTCTTCGCTGGCTTTCGCCCTGCATTATGCCCGTCATGCCAAAAAGAAGCGCAAGCGCATCATCTACGTCATCCCCTACACGTCGATCATCGAGCAAAACGCGGCGGTGTTTCGAGATCTCCTGGGCCCGGACAGCGTCGTCGAGCATCATCAGAATGTGGACTATGACGATGTGCAGGATATGGATATGAACCGCAAGCGATTGGCGACGGAGAATTGGGATGCGCCCGTCATCGTGACGACGAACGTGCAGTTTTTCGAGTCGCTCTTTTCCAATCGCCCGTCGAAATGCCGCAAGCTGCACAATCTTGCCGAGAGCATCGTGATCTTCGACGAGGCGCAGATGATTCCGCTTGACTATCTGCGTCCCTCGCTTGCCGCGATCGAGGCGCTCGTGCGCCACTACGACTGCACAGCGGTGCTCTGCACGGCGACGCAGCCGCCCCTCGGGCAGTTTTTCCCCGCCGATTTGCAGCCCATCGAAATTTGCCCGGCGCTTATGGAAAATGCTGACTTCTTCCGGCGCACGACGATCCGACTGCGCGAAGAAGCGATGACGGAAGAGAGCCTTGCCGCAGAACTCGCGGCGCAGGAGCGGGTGCTCTGCATCGTCAACGTGAAGAAGACGGCGCAGCGTATCTTCGATTTGCTGGGGGAGCAGGAGGGCACCTATCATCTGTCCACGAATCTCTATCCCGTCCATCGCGAGCAGGTATTGGAGGAAATCCGCGAGCGCCTGAAAGACGGCAATCCCTGCCGCGTCATCTCGACGAGCCTCGTGGAAGCCGGCGTCGACCTCGATTTCCCAAGCGTATACCGCGAGATCAACGGCCTCGACAGCATCGTGCAGGCGGCAGGCCGCTGCAACCGAGAGGGGCGAGGGACGGCTGAAGAAAGCGTCGTGCATGTATTTTCGCTGGAGAAACTGACGAAAAATGCACAGCTTGCCGCTGCGATCACGAAGAATGTGGCGCGGAGCTTCGGTGAAGATTTGGCGAATCCCGAGGCGATTCGCAGCTACTTTGCAGAGCTTTACGATCTGAGCGGCAAGAATCGTCTGGACAAGAAAGACATCATGGGGAAGTCGGGAAAATTCGCCTTTGCCGATATTGCAGACGCTGTTCGCCTGATCGAGGATCGTACCAAGCCGATCTTCATTCCGCAAACCGAGGAGGGACAGGCGCTCTTGGCGCGGCTGGAACAAGGAGAGAGATCGCGTTCGCTTATGCGAAAGGTCGGACGCTACATCGTGACTGTCTATACGGGATATGACGAAGCGCCGTTCGAACAGCTTGCCGCGCAGGGAAAGATTCGCATGCTCGACGAAAATCTCGCCGTGCTTGTGGATATGGCGGTATATGACTCAGAAAAAGGATTGTCGAGTAATGTTGGAGAGGGCGAAGGAATGTTCCTGTAGATTCGCTGCATGAAATCGTGCTTCTCCGCACAGACGAAAGCGGGGAGATTTGAAAAATCTCCCCGCACTCGCTCATGCATGTGACCTAACAAAAATTTCAATCCTCGTGAGATATAATCTTCACGACAACATCATTTTATTATTTCTATGTATCTCTGTCAATTTTCTTAGTGATTTATAGAATTCTGGATTGACAGGTGTAATTATTTGTGATATTCTTTAATCAAAAGCTACCTAACAAAAGAAATGAATATGGAGGTGATTTTATGGCCTATGGCGTTCGCCTTGAGGTTTGGGGCGAAGCGGCGTGCTTTACGCGGCCGGAGTTGAAGGCGGAGCGCTTTTCCTACGCGGTCATGACGCCGAGCGCAGCGCGAGGGGTCTTGGAAGCCGTGTTTTGGCATCCTGGATTAAAATGGAAGATCGACCGCATCTATGTCCTCGCCAAGACACAGTTCACGAATGTCCGCCGCAACGAGCTCAAGGCAAAGATTCCTGCGCGTACGGTGAAGGCTTTTGCGGAGAAAGAGCGTGGGGAACTCTATCAGTCCACGAAGGAGGATATCCAGCAGCGTGCCGCCACCATCTTGAAGGAGCCGCATTACATCATTGAAGCGCATTTCGAGATGACGGAGAAGGCATCGTCATCGGACAACGAGGGGAAATTCCGTGAGATGTTCTGCCGACGCGCACGCAAGGGACAGTGCTATCATGCACCGTATCTGGGCTGCCGCGAGTTTCCCGCGCGCTTCCGGCTGTACGAGGAAGAAACGCTGCCGCCGACAAATGGGGAAACGAAAGATCTGGGCTTCATGCTCTATGATATCGACTACTCGGATTCCAAGAATCTTCAGCCGATGTTTTTCCAAGCACAGCTTGTGGACGGCGTGCTCGACCTTAGGGATTGCGAGGTGTATCGCTGACACTTGAATAATGTTCGTCAACCCGCTATTTTGAAGGGTTGTTTTTTTATTTGTCTGCATTTTGTCTACAAAATGCCTTGTCTACAAGTGATTGCTGGAAAATGTTAACTGTTTCCTTCTGCATGGCTTCGGTGTCATGCGTATATAGATTTTGAGTTATTGTTGCATCTGTATGCCCAAGTCGGGCGGCTACAGCAACGGGCTTTGCACCATTTTCGATGAGTTGCGTTGCATGTGTGTGCCGAAAACTATGAGCATTAAGTCCACGGATACGCAAAAAATAATTTACGGCACTGTAGTGGATAAATCTACCCCGCATATCTGTACAGATAAAATCGCATAGGGTGTCGCCATCGCGTAGGGGCAATGCAATAGAGGCCGTATATAAGAATCCATCTTTGTCTTTGTAAACTAATTGATAATTACGATCTGCTGTACGTTTATTTTCTTCTTGTTGCTCTTTCCATTGTTGCAGATCAGATAACAAAAATTCATCGATCAGGATACTTCGGACACTTGTCTTCGTCTTGGGCGTATCTATATATGCATGACGGCTTTGTCCAAAGGTAGATAAAGTTTGCCGAACATAGATGGTTTTTTTCTCGAAGTCTACGCATGACCATTCAAGACCTAAAACTTCGCCGATGCGCATACCGGTATGGTATGCCAACATAAGCGGCATATAAAATTTTTTTCCGAAACTCTCTTCATCGATTATTTTCTGGAATTGTTCGGGGGAAATGATCTCTCTTTTTACTTGTGGAGTGGTATCCGCATTGCGTGGAATTGAGATGTTTGATATTGCATTAGATGAGATGATTTCAGCGGGATATATAGCATACTTTAGGGCTAGAGACAGAACATTCTTTGCTATTCTAATAGTAGTTCTTTTCAGTCCCCGGTCAACAAGTTTTTGGATCATATTGGCGCAGTCACGAGGGCGAAGGTCTTGCAAATAGATTTCCCCGATATAAGGAATAACGTTGTTATGGAGCGAGTAATAATAATTTCTATATGTCATTCGTTTGATTTGCGGGCGAGAAATATTTTCCAACCACGACACAAGATACTCTTTTAATTTTACACGTTCTGATGTAAGGCCAATATTGCCACTTTTCCAGTCGATATAAGCGGCAGTTCCAGCATCGAATGCTTCTTGTTTTGTGGCAAAACCACCTTTTTCGATAACCTTGCGCCGTCCAGTTTGGGGATGT
>ERZ772957.2588-NODE-2588-length-10318-cov-2.758842_pt1 | contig 10318 bp, 13 predicted proteins | sample MGYA00580682_ERZ772957 | MGnify/ENA primary metagenome ERZ772957 (study PRJEB29015, sample SAMEA2737921) | human oral metagenome | biome: human oral; feature: human-associated habitat; material: dental | place: China | collected 2025 ...
CCGGCCCCCTGGTTCGCCGTCTGAGCCATCTGCGCCGCGGCGGCCATCTGCTGCATCTGCGCCTGTTGCTCCGCGCGGCGGTGGCGCATCTCCGCCACGGTCTCGTCGCTTCGGACGATCGCGGCGGGCACGCCCAGCATCCGCGCATACTGGTCCACCGCCTCGTCGGCGTCGAACTTGTCCAACACGTCGGGATTGAGCTGCGCAATCTCCCCGGCGTAGGTCGTCAGGCGGTCGATTCCGCCCAACCCCACCATCTGCTGCGCCTGCGCCAGCATCGAGATGTACTCGATCTCCAGCTCCTGTCCCGCCAGCTCCTCGGGGACGGGCGGGATAAGCCCCATGCGATCCATGATCCCGAACGTCCGCCCGATGAACGGGTCCAGCAGCTCGTGGTCCAGGCGCTCGTACACAGGCCCGATCATCATCATCTGCTCGTTGTTGATGGCGTTCACCTGCGTCGCCGTCATGTTCTTGTTGTCGCTCATTATGATGGCCAGGAACAGGTCCGCAAAGAAGATGCGCCGGATCGTCTCCCGGCTGTCCTGCATCGCCGCGATCTGGCCGGGCAGGTCCGGCCGGACCTCGTAGAGCGGACGAAAAACCTGGTTCGGGTCGGCCCCGTCCACGTAGGTGACGCCGTTGGGGCGCAGGTCCCGGTGCGTGCCCCGGAGGGAGTTCGGCCCCACCATCGGCGGCTGTATCGCCATCTTCTGCGCCACGAGGTAGTCCTTCCGGAGTTCCTGCAGCGTCTTCGACTCGCCCAGCGCGTCCCACCCCGGGCCGCGCCCGTAGAAGTCCCCGCCGACCACCTCCCACCTCGGGGCCACGATGGGGAACTCCGCATACCCCGACACGCGGAGGGGCCTTTCCGTCTTCCCCTCCTCCCAGTACACGGAGCGGTACGGCTTTTCCTCCGGCCCCGCGTCGTCGTCCTCGAAGATGAGGTGCGACACGCGGAACCACTCGTCGCGCCGGCCCGACGAAAGCGCGTTGCGCGCGCCCTCGGAAAGCGCCACCTCGCCGAATCGGTCCCGCATCTGCACGGCCGTCATCCAGAAGCTGCGTCCGAAGGCGTTGGGCAGCCCGGCCACGTCGTAGGCGACGCAGTATTCCCCGACGGTCATCGTCAGGCCCCGGACGACGTTCCGGGGATCCTCCTCGATGAGCATGCACCCGATCCCGAACGCCCCGACCTCCTGGTATAGGATGTGCAGGCAGTTGTAGAGGTTTGACTGGCTCAGCACGTGCATCATGCGCCGCTCCACCTCGTCGAGCCACAGGCGCACGGGCCCGTAGTCCGCGAGGTCGGAGTCCGACACTCCCAGCCGGAACCACGGCCGGCTCGGGGAGGTCAGTCCCCCCTGGAGCCCCGCGGACAGGACGTGCAGGGCCTGGAGCGGCGTCGGGTCCAGCAGGTGCTTGTCCTTCCGCTCCCCCTGATTGGGCTTCTGTTTGTCAAACGCCCCGCGGCCCGGGGAGATATACTTCGCGATCTCCTGCCAGACGGGCATCTGCCGCGACCGGGCGTCCTCCATGTCCTTCAGGCGCTTCGCCAAAGCCCGCAGGTCGGGCGGCTCCCGAGGGGGACGCCTCTGCTTCTCCTCCTCCCGGTTCGGCATCTCACTGTCCCAGGAGCGTCTTGCGCCCACTGCCCGACGCCCCCTCGGAGAGGAGCGTCGTCCGGGAGTTCATGGCCCCACGCAGACGTTTCCGCTCGTCCTGACGGGCGACGACCGCGTCGTCCGTCTTTGCCTGTTCCAGTGTCGGCGGCGGCGCAGGCGTCTCAACCTTCGGTGCTTTCGGCAAACACATTGCAAAGCATCTCCTTTCGTTTTCCGTTCACCAGGTGAACGGGCTATAATCCTCCAGCCCCCCGTGCATCGGCTCGCGCTCCGGGATATCCGCACGCCGAACCACCGGCGCGGCGAACGTCAGCGCCAGCGCGTCCCCGTCGTCCGGGGAGGGGAGACCGCGGTCCTTCATGTCCTCCTTGCTCTCCAGCTGCAGCTTCCCCTTGGTGTTGTAGAAGTACTCCGGGGCGCACAGGTCGTCCTCGATGTCCTGTGCCCCCGGCCCCTGGGATGGCAGCGCTCCGCCGTCCCTCAGCCACTTCGCCACGGCGTGCCACATTTCTGAGCGCCGGTTCAGGTACAGGTCGTCCCGGATTGCGCCCTGGCTGAAGTTTATGCCCATGACCACGTGCCCGAACCCCAGGTGACACAGCCGGTCGTAGACGGGAGCCCCCATCGCACCCATGTCGATGAATGCGGCGTCCGGCTCGTGCTCCCGCATCAGGGACGCCAGGCGCTCCGCGAACACCATGCTGTCCGGCGTGTGGCGCTTGTAGAGTCGACGCGCAAGGAGCCCCTGGCGCAGCCACACGGCGCTCTGGTCCGCGCCGCCCCGCGCCACGTCGATCCCCATGACCTTCGGCGCCCCGGCGACGTCCCGCTCCTGCAGCTTCCGTTCCTTCGCCTTGCGGACCAGCTCCGCGGAGATGAGCTGCGTGTCCGACGCGTCGGGGAATATCCCCCGCACGCGCACCTTGACGAAGTCGCTCTCCTCGCCGTAGTCCGTCACCCACTGGTTCAGCTGCGCCTTGTTGGTGATGGCCGCGGTGCGGCTGTCCACGTGGATGTGATGCCAGCGGTCCCGGTACTTCCGGAAGCACTCCCGGAACCGTCCGGTGTTCCGTGTCGGGTTCCCGAACGCCAGCCAGAGTATCTCCGTGTCGCTGTCCGTCAGGGCCCCTTCCGTGACCTCCCATATCGTGTCGTCGATGGCGCTCGCCTCGTCGAATACCACGACGATCCTCTTCCCCTGGTTGTGCAGCCCCGCGAACGCCTCGGTGTTGTTCTTGCTCCACACGGCGGAATCGAACCGCCACGTCGCCTCGTGCCCCTTCTCCCGGCAGGACAGGGACGTCGCCGCAAGCTCGAACCAGTGCCGGGCGATGAAGCGGTTGTACCACTTCGCCAGCTCCGCCCAGGTCTTCGTCTTGAGCTGGGAGCCGGTGTTCGCCGTCACGATCCCGCGCGTGTCCGCCCCCGTCGAGAGCGACCACAGGATAAGCCACGCCACCAGCGCGCTCTTTCCTATCCCGTGCCCGCTGGCCACCGCAACGCGCAGGGGGGCCTTCCGGGACAGGTTGTCTCGGACGTACTCCAGGACGTCCCGCTGCCATGCGTCGGGGCCGCAGCAGCCGGAGAGCTGCCCCTCGCCCCAGGGGAAGGCGTACCGCACCCACGCCAGGGGGTCTCGGCTCAGGCGTCCCATGTCCTTCGCCATCTCCGCGTCGAAGTTCAATCTGTTCCCTCACCTCCTTCCGCGGCGCGTGCCCGCGCGGCCTCGATGCTGTCCGCTATGGACAGGTTCACGTTCACATCCGTGTTCGTCAGCCCCAGAATCTCGGAGAGTTTCGCCAGGGCCGCCACTTTGTTGTGGCGCTTGATTTCAATCTCGCCTTTGGCGTTGATTTTCACCGACTCGATAGCCGCCGTGACGTGCCGGGGGCGGGAGGGCAGCGCGCGGATGACTTCCTCCCCGAAGGGAAGGTACTGCTGCGGGTCCTCCGGCAGCGGCTGCAGGTCGTCCTGGATGTTCGAGAACGCTATGGCTTTGAGCTCGGAAATAATCTGTTCCCGGCTGACCTCGCTATCCTCCCTCCACTCCTTTTCAAGTTCTGCCAGGCGTTCGCGGATGTTACGCTTTGCCCGAAGCTCGCAAGCCGTTGCGCGGGCACGCTTTTCGGAGTACCCCGCGGCGATGGCGGCCCGCGTTCCGTTCCTCAGGACGAGGTATTGCCGGCAGAACTCCTCCTCCTTCGGCGACAGGTTCTCCCCCTTCATCCTTCCTCACCCCCTTCACCCCAACAGATCACCCCAGTACAAGAGAGGACCACCCGGCTGGGGCGGTCCTCTCTTAGTGGTCTCTGCGGTCTCTAGCGACAATTCTTGATGATAGCAAATATACACCGAAACAGGGGGGATAAGCAATGCCAAGTTATTCACAAATTATCCACAAAGTTATCAACAATCAGGGGACTCCTCTTAACAAATAGGCGACTGCCGCAGTCTCCCGTACCCTTTCCCGGTCGCGCCAGCGCTCGACGACCATGTGCACCTTCAGGCAGGAATCTCGAAGGACCTCCAAAGCCTGTTTTCGCCTTCTCCATGCGTTCCGTTCCGACACGTCCTCCTCCATAGCTGCGTCGGCAAGAGTCGCCCCCTCGAAGTAAAGCATCCGCACCAGCTGCAGGAGCGTATCCGGCAGATCCCGCAGCCCCCCTCCCACCGATTCCGTCACGGCCTCCAGCTCGCAATACTCCACGTCGCCGTTCTTCATGTCGCAGAGAGATTCGGGACCGCTCAGCTTCTCGCCGCCCTCTCTGCGAGGCCCGTCCCCTCCGCTGCGGGCCATCGCCTCAAGATAGCGCTCCCGCTCCGCCAGGGCTACGCAGATGCGGGGAAAGTCCCTCAGCACCCCCTCCACGGCCGCGAGGGTCGCCCGCCTCATCGCGTCCTCTCCGCTATGGGCGCCGTCGTGGATGCCGTCTCCGGGACGGCGTGCCCCCAGTCGTCGAACATCCGCAGCTGCTCTGCCTTGGGCTCCGGCTTCTTCGGCTTCGGCCGGAACCCCGGACACTCCCGCGTCTTGCCGTACACCCGCCATGCTTTTCCTGCTACGCAATAATACGTATTTTTGTCCTTTTGCTGCGGACAGTACATGCAAAAGAAACAGAGGTATATTTTCCTCTCTCTCATAAACTCAAATTCTTCGGGACTGATAGGCTGCATCGCTCCGGACGCTCCTTTCCGAGGGCAGACAATATTTTTTTATCCGCCTTGTGTCCGCCTCTTTGTCCGCCATCCGAACCCGCCTGCGGCAATGCTTTATATTGCATGGCGGACAGAGCGGACTAAAGTCTGACAAAAAATCTTAAAAAAAAAGATAAAAAATATCAAAGCGCGCGCGCGTGAGAAAATTTTTCCGGGTTTTTGTGTCCTTTGTCCGCTGATTGGGTATAAGACATTCATTGGCAAGGTTTTTTCGTGGCGGACAAAGTGGCGGACAAAGGGCGGACAGACTTGTCTTTGTCCGCCGCTCTTCGTCCTCTAAGGGCTGTAGCCGTTCCTGTGTGGCATCCAGTAGCACCGGTCCCGCGCCTTTCCGCGGCGCTCGGGATCGCGGCCGGTCAGCTTCCGCAGCACCTCTCCCGCGCGCCGCACCTGCATCTTCGTCGGGTTCTGCATCCCACAGGACTTCAGGATGGCCGTCGCGTTCATCCACCCCCCAAGGTTCGCCTCGAGGTCCCGCTCGTACTCGTCCCAGTTCCAGCCGCCGGCAATAAGGTCCTCGATCTCGTCCCCGGCCTCGAAGTAGCGGTTAAGGTCGTCCAGGTCCGCCTCCTCCTCACGGGTCAGCCACCAGGGCTCCCCGGCCCGGTACAGGGAGAGCGCCTGTGCCCAGAGCTGCTGGAGGTCGATCCCGTGCTTGTAGTTTATGCGCCGGCAGGGCAGGCACCACCATCGGCTGTTCCCCGTCGTGTCCACCAGGAACTCCGCCTGGTTCACCGAGGCGCAGAACACCGTCCGCCGTGGGAACGTGCTTATTTTTCGGGCGAACGGGGTACGCATGATGTCCACCGGCGACGTGATGAACCCCTTGAGCTTGTTGATGTCCGCCTTCTTGAACGTCGCCTCCAGCTCGCCCAGCTCGATGATCCAGTGGCTGATGGCCCGCTTCACGCTGTCCTTGTCCTCCGGGTCCAGAGCCACCCCGTCCAGAAACCACCCCGAGCCCTTGGGGACCAGTGCTGCGAGCCAGCTCGTCTTTCCGATCGACTGATGCCCCTGCAGCACCAACACGCCCCGAGCCTTGAACTCTTCCCGCTCGAAGCACGCCGCCACGGCGGAGATGAGCCAGCGTTTCAGCAGCAGCCGCTTCATCCGGTCCGGGAACCACTCCGCCAGAGTCAGGGTCTCCGTCAGCTCCCCGATGCGGTCCCTCTCGTCCCAGCCCCGTATCCGTATCCAGTCCCGGACGGCGTTCCGGCGTCCCATGTCGGCGATCGCGTCCAGAAACAGCGGCAGGTTCGAGGTCGGGAACCTGTGCTGCTCGCACAGCGAGACGACCAGCGCAAAGATGGAGTTCGCCCGGTTGTCCTTCCCGAACCGCCCCTCCTCGATCTCCGGAGGCAGCTTGTAATCCACGTCCTTCTTCACTTCATCGTACCAGACCCCGAGCCCCGCGTGGGCCATCAGCACCTGCAGGTTCTCCAGCGTCCCCATCGGGGCCCCGTTCTTCCTCTCGTGGACCCAACGCGGCCAGGCGTAATGCTTCTCCAGCTCAGGGACCCTCCGGTTCTCCTCCAGCCGCAGGAAGATTTCCTCCGCCGTGCGCTCGATGCCGTGCAGGGCCGCGTAGTCGTTCCAGTCGCTCCCGGTCTCGTCCGCCTCGAAGACCGGCGACGCGAACGGGATCCCGAACTGCTCCGCGAGCTCGAACGCCGCCGCCAGGCCGGGGTTCCCCGGCGTCCTGTGGTCGTTGTCGGCCGCAAGGACCAGCCGCCCCGGATGCCGGGGCCTCAGCAGCTCCGCCACCTTCGGCAGGTTCCCGCAGTCCCAGGCCACAACCACCGTCCGGCCCGTCGCCTCGTGCACCGTGGCCCCGGTGGCGAACCCCTCGCACAGGAATACCTCCCGGTCTCCCCCCTCGAGGGGTTCATACGGTCCAGGGCTCTGCCCTGGGATCACGAAGAACCCGCCCGCCTTCGGCGCCCCCGGATGGAAGCGCTTCTCGCCGTCCGGGCCGATCGTCTGGATGTTCATCAAGCCCCCGGAGACATTATAGATCGGCAGCACCAGGAGCTTCCCCAACTGGCGCGCCCCGTGCGCTCCAGAGAGCCCTTTCTTTTTGAGGTACGGATGTTCCGGCCTCGGCTCCGTGGCCGCCTCCCATTTTCTCGCCGCCTCCGCGCTCGCCTTCGCCCGCTCCAGCTCCTTCTGCCGTGCGGCCGCGGCGCGCTGCGCCTCCATACGCTTCACGTACTCGCGTTTTTCCTCGTCGCTCCAGGGCGACTCCCCAGGCTGGTAATACGTCCACACGGCGTATTCCACGCCGTGCTTGGCACTCCAGCTCTTTGCCCAGCCGCCGGGGCGATCGTCGCAATAGATGCAGTATTCGCCATTCCGTGTCGTGCCACGGTCCCCGGCAATTTTATAACGATGCTTCTGCCCGTCCAGCAGCAGACACTCCCCCTCGGCCGGCGGGATCCCCAGGTCGCAGAGCCACCGGACGAAGGAATCCTCGACCTCGATCGGCGACCAGCTCATCGCGAACCCTTCTCCGCCCGCCGATCCCTTTCTTCCCCAATCAACTCGGCCATTGGGTCTCACCCCAATGCTCGGAAGCCCCGCCCTCAACCGTCCCATCCTCGAAGAGGATGAGCTTCCCGGTCTCCCGGGCGTGTTCCACCTCCATGCGGCAGCCCTCCGAGCGCTCCCAGTCCCCGAACACCCACAGCTCGTCGGCGACGTCCAGCAGCGCCAGGCACTGCCGCATCACCCAGTCCTGCGGTCCCAGCGGGGACACGAAGTCGAACGCGTGGATCGGCGAGAGGATCAGCACGTCGGGGTGTTCTTCCGCCACACGCCGACAGAGCTCCGTGACGCGCGCGACGTTCCGCTCCACCTCCGCGATATCCAGCCGCTCCCTGCGCAGTGGGTGCGCGATGTAGACCTTTCTCATCTTCCTGCCACCTTCTTCGCCCAGCACTTCCAGAACAGCTCCACCACGTCGCCGGGAATCTCATGGTCGTCCCGGACCAGCCCGGCTCGTTTCGCGCACGTCGGGTGTGCGAATGTCGTCGAGAGCTCCCCCGCCTTCGGGTCGTAGCTGTAGAGGATATAGACCTTCAGCCTCGGCACGATCTTGTCCCCACACCTGCAGCACCGATTATGCGGGGCCTTCACCTCGGGCATCATGCTCAAGACCTCACGCATCCTGTTCCCCTCCTGCCTCTGCTATAATGAGCGGCAGGGGGCCGTTACCCCCATCACCGCTCTGATTTTTCTTTTTCGAGGCCGGGCGCGAGGGCGGCTTTTCAATTGCCCCGCACCCTCCGGTTCCAGGTTTCAATAGCATCGACCGAAGAGGAAACATGGGTACTGACCCCACACTCGTTGCACTGCACGAATACCCCATTCAGGTATTCGTACCTCTCCTTCGCTTTGCCCCCGCAGAACGGGCACGGCTTCAGATCAGTCATTTCACACTCACCATCCTCTCCAATTCATGGCGTTCCGCCTCCTCCAGCAGCCCTCGCACCTCGCGCCAGACTACCCACAGCGCCCAGCACCACGCGCCCAGGATGATCACTTGCTGCAAGATGTACGGCCACGTCCACCGCTCCATCACGCACCCTCCTCCTCCGGCAGCCGCCCCACGACCTGCTGCCGCTCGATCCAGGCGTCCAGCATCCGTATGTCGTATCGCACCGCTCCGCCGATCTTCAAATAGGGAATGGGCACGAGCCCGCCCTTTTCCAATGCGGCCTTGAACGTCTCCTCGGTGTAGCGCACCGGCGTGATGGCCCGAAGCTTTTGCAGCGTATGCGCGGAGAGGTTCAGGTACGCCTCCGCCTGTTGCTCCACCAGCAGCCGGGGGACGATCGGGGCGACCGTCTCCCTTGCCCGTTCCATCTGTTTTTTCCGCGGCTTCCCCGCCATGCCCCTCACCCCTTCCTCGCCTCCCTCTCGCGGTACAATGGCCGCGGAAAGGAGGTGATTCAAAATGTCGGATCGTTACTTTGACCGTTTTCTGAGACTTACCAGAGAAGACTTCGAGATTCAGGGACTTTGCGTCAAACTTCCTTTTATGGATTCCTTTGTCCCCGTTCTCGATGTCAAAACCGTTCCGGAGGACCCCGATATGCTGAAAGTTGTCATTGCTTCTGCGGGGCATTCTATTTATCCTCCGGGACTGAGCTCGGATGCTTTAGGGCCACGGGATGCGTGTCTCCAAAACTACTTCGTGCATAAATCCCAAGTAATCTTCAGGACCTGCGAGCGTCAAGGATATTCCTCATAACCACTGCTCCAGCGGCGCCGGCCACACCCGGCGCCGTTTCTCGCATTCCCCCATCAATTTCCGAATGTCCCCTTCTTGCCCCAAACGCTCAATCTCTTTCAAGTCCCGAATGGCGCTCTCAAACGCTTCTCTCGCCGCCGCTTCGTCCAGCGTCTCCCCGACGGAGAACGCCACTGCAACGCATACACCACACCGCAAGGCCGCAGGCTTGAGATGTGAAATTGACGAGCTGAGATAAATATCCAACCCCGTTCGGATCTCTGTCCTCACGCCCCCGCCTCCTTCCATTTTTCCTGCTGCGCCCAGGCCTCGTCGAACCGCGCGGCCATTTCGTCCAGCATCAGCTTTTTTGCCTCCTCGCGATTCAGGTTCGCGGTCTTGATGTTGACCATCGCGGCGATGCGCTGCGGCGAGACGGACATCACGCGCTGCTCCGGCGCGTTTGCCGCCATGTTCAGGACCTCCATTCTCAAATCCCCCTCTCTGTCGTAAATCAAGGTGAACTCCCGTGTCTCCTCCGCCGGGCCATTCAGCAGCTCCGCCTCGCTGACTCCCAGGACCTCGCAGAGCTTGGCGATCTCGGAGGCGCGGGGCTCTCGCTGACCGAGTTCCCAACGGCGGATGGTGTTTTCATGAACCCCCGCTTTTTCCGACAACTCGAATTGGGATAGCCCCGATTTTGTTCTCCAGTCTTTCAGTTTCATGCTCCACCTCCAAGAAACAACCTGTTTGTGTTGAAATGATACAACCCATTTTGGGCTTTGTCAAGAGGATGCGACACAATTGGGTCTCAATAACAACACCTTCGGGCGACCCAAACGGGTATATTGTGTTTGGAGGGGAATGGCATGGGCCTTGAGACAAGATTGAAAATGCGCCGCAAGCAAATGGGGTTGTCACAAGAGCAGCTGGGGAATTTGGTTGATTTTCACGTCAATACTGTTCGCCGTTGGGAGAATGGTAGCCGGTCCCCAGATGCTGGCACGCTTCAAAAGCTCGCCCAAGCCCTCGACACCACGACCGCCTATCTCCTCGGTGAAGTGGATGACCCTGCGAGGCTGAGTGCATCCCCGCCCACCAGCAAGACGGTGGCATTGCCAGAATCCAATGCCCATGAAACAAGTATTGTCTGGGTCCCCGTGGTCAGTTCTGAGGTGAAGGTTTGCTGCGGAGAAGGTAACTTGTATCCTGAGGAAGTCACCTGGGAGGAAGTCGGGCGATATCC
>ERZ772957.2590-NODE-2590-length-10314-cov-4.363388_pt1 | contig 10314 bp, 9 predicted proteins | sample MGYA00580682_ERZ772957 | MGnify/ENA primary metagenome ERZ772957 (study PRJEB29015, sample SAMEA2737921) | human oral metagenome | biome: human oral; feature: human-associated habitat; material: dental | place: China | collected 2025 ...
CGCGCGCGTACGCGCTGCGGCCGCCGTTGCTGGAGGCGTGGGTGAACAGGCCGCCCAGGTAGATGTGCTGGCCGGTGACCCGGGCCGCCTTGACGGACACCGCGCCCGAGCGCAGCGCGTTGCGCAGCTTCAGCGTCCACGAGGAGTCGATGGCGCCCGTGGCGGTGTCGATGACGACCGTGCCCACGTGCTCCTCGCCGTTGACCCGCGTGAAGTCGCCGACCGCCAGCAGGCGCGCGCCCGGCAGCTCGACGAGGTCCTTGACCTGGTTGTTGAAGGCGAAGGACTGCCCGTTCCACTCCCCCGACGACGCGTCGAAGCCCGCCAGGGCGGAGGTCCGCGCCTTCGTCGAGCCCACGCGGGCCACGCCCGTGAAGTTACCGCCCACGTACATGGTGGAGCCGACCTGCTCGAAGGCCTGGACCTGGGCGTTGCCCTCCGCGTAGGAGCCGTTGAGGTTGCCGGTCACGCCCCACTTCATCGGCGCCGCGTACTCGGAGACCGTCGGCGCGACGGCCTGCGCCGGGGTTCCCGAGTCCGCGATCCGGGCGTAGGCGTCGTCCGAGCGCAGCTGCGGGCGCAGGTACACCTCGGCGTAGGGCTCGACGGTGAACCCGGCCTTGCGGAAGAAACTGGTGTCGGAGGTGTCCGCGTTGAGCAGCGCGCCGGGGCCGTAGCCGAACCCCACCCGGTACTTCGACGTGGCGGTCGCGGTCATGTCGACCATGCCCCATGCCAGGTCGTCGCCGAACTTGGACCAGATCGGTTCGCCCGTCGTCCACTCGCCGCCGTCGATCGAGTAGACGACCGGGTGCGCGGACTTGAAGGGCCACACGAAGTCCGCCATCTTCGGCAGGCGCATCTTGATGGTCTGCCAGGACGTCCCGCGCCCGTTGTAGGCGCGCACGACCCTCATGCCGTCGGGCAGTTCGGAAACGGGGGTGGAGCCGAGGAGGCCGTTGACGGCTTCGTGCGACAGCTGCACGGTCCCGTCCGCGGGCCTGCGCTCGCGCTTGGCCAGCGCGGAGGGGGCGCCCTTGCCCTGGCTCCAGGTCTCCCACCCGTCGGTGCCGCGCCCGATGAGGACCCATCCGCCCCCGTCGCTCGTCTGGTCGCAGAAGAACCGTCCGGGCGCGTTCATGGTGGGGGTCTGCAGCCAGTAGGTGCCGTCCGGCGCGTTGGGGTCGTTCTGCTTGATCTCCCAGCACGAGGCGGCCGCGCCCGCCTCGGACGCCGCTCCGGTCAACGTCCCGGTGGGCAGCGTCGTGGCGGCCAGGCCCGGGGAGCAGGAGGGGCAGGTGCCCAGCGGGCTCGTCAACGATCTGGTGCAGAACCCGTTCGACGAGCTCAAGAAGATTCGACTGAGGCCGATGGACGGGGAGGCGGGGCTCGAGATCCAGTGGATTCAGGAGGACAGCATCCTGAGCCAGCTGGGCGTTCGGAAGGGCGACGTGATCAAGTCCGTCAACGGCATCCCCTTCACCAATATGGGGGACATAGCGAACTCCATCAACTCCTTGATGAACAGCGAGCGTTTCGACGTCGAGGTGACGCGGGACGGGAAGCCGACCGCGCTGCGGTACGTCGTGCACTGAGGCGGGGTGCATCCCTTGGCTTCGCGCCGCGCTTTCACTCTGATGGAGGTGCTGGTCGCCGTGGCGATTGCGGGGCTCGTGATCGCGGCAGGATTTCGGCTGATCGCGCTGTCGCTGCGCTCCCTGGCGGAGGTGCGCCTGGAGCGGGAGCTCGCCGTGGCGGCCCAGAAGATCTGGCTGGAGTTCCGTACGAAGGAGGACATGCCGGACAAGGGAGAGAGGGATGGGGTCTCCTGGGAGACGGAGCTCGACTCCGTGCCCGTCGTGGGCGACATGGAACTGCCCTTCAGGAGGGTCCGGGTGACCCTGCGGGGGCACTCGATGGTCCTGTACCTGCCGCAGTAGGGACGATAAAGTTGCGGGGATGAAGTTGCGGTGATGAAATTGCAGTGTGGAGGATGCAGAGCGCCGTTTTTGTGGAGAGACCGGGGTCGGTGGGCGGAGGCTTCGGATTCCGGCAAGGGGGAACGATTCTTTTGAAAAAAATTTATGGAAAGCTTTTGTTGGCGCTGTTGACGTTGTCCCTGCTGATGGGCTTCCGTCCCGCTCTGGCCCTGGCGGCCCCGGAGGGCGGCGGCCCGGTCGCGGCGCAGCCCTCGGACGCGGAGGAGAAGGACCTGATCGCCGCGGCTCAGGCCATGCGCAAGGCCGGGTTGGTGCAGTTCAACTTCAAGGACATGGAGCTGGTGAAGTTCGTCCGGTTCATGTCGGAGCTGCTCCAGGAGAACATCATCGTGCCCCCGAACATCTCGGCGAAGATCACCATCATCTCGCCCCGTCCCTCCTCGCTGAGCGAGGCGCGGCAGATCATGCTGTCCACCCTGCAGATGTACGGGTTCTCGCTGCAGAACATGGGGTCCTACTCCATCGTGCGGCAGGGTGGGATCAGCCCATCGCCCGGCGTGGAGCGCGGCAAGGGCGGCCCCGGGTACGGAGAGGAGACGGTGACCTACATCGTCCCGCTGGACTACGTGACCGTGGAGTCGGTCGTCCAGGCGCTCCAGCAGGCCTTCGCCCAGACCGTCGTGGTCCTGCCCGTGGGCAACGGGCGCGACGTGATGCTGCAAGGTCGGGCGACGGACGTCAACAAGGGCGTGGACCTTCTGCGCAAGCTGGACACCCCCTCCAGCGCGCGGGTGAGCCGGACCTTCGCCCTGAAGTTCGGGGATGCGGCGACGGTGGCCGCGCAGCTCAACGCCATCGCCCAGACGGGCGGCCCGCTCCAGGGGCTCTCCGCGGTGGCGGACCCCATGAGCCGGAAGGTCGTCGTCGTCGGGGACCGGGGGGCCATCTCCCGCGCCGCGACGATCGTCAAGGAGCTGGACGTGGACTCCAAGGCGGGTGACTTCCACGTCTACAAGCTGAAGAACATCGATGCGGAGGCGGCGGCCGAGCAGCTGGGCAAGGTCCTGGCCGCCTCGGCGATGCTGCAGCCGAACCAGGAGGGCAAGTACCCCGCCACGGTGGTGCCGGACCTCACCACCAACAGCCTGATCTTCGCGGCCACCCAGAAGCAGTACGAGGCCCTGACGGGGGTGCTGGACGCCATCGACGTCCAGGCCAAGCAGGTGCTGATCCGCGGGTTCATCGCGGAGGTCAACGTGACGAACCTGAACCGCGCGGGGATCGACTGGTCCATCGTCGGCGGTCAGATCTGGGACAACGTCATGCTGGGCGGCATGGGCCAGCTGGGCGAGGGATCCATCCCCTCCCAGTTCATGGGCTGGTTCTCGGAGCTCTCCAAGAAACAGGAGCTGATCGAGCGCAACGGCTCCACCTACTCCGTCACGAACTACAAGCCGCTGGCGCTGGTCTACGCCACGATCGATATGCTGAAGAAGTACGACGCGGTGAACGTCCTCTCCGTGCCGCGCCTGATGTGCACGGACAACCGGGAGAGCGCGTTCCAGGTGGGGCAGGTCATCCCGGTGCTGAAGGGGTCCACGTCGGACCTCTCGAACCCCGGCGCGCTCCAGCAGAACTTCGACTACAAGGACACGGGGCTGACCCTGACGGTGACGCCCCACATTCGCAGCGGCAACGTCGTGGCGCTCGACATCAAGCAGACGACGGAGGACGTCCTGACCGCCACGGGATCGGTGACCCCCGTGACGGCGAAGCGCGAGGTCAAGACCTCGGTGATCGTGGGCGACGGGGAGACCATCATCCTGGGCGGGATCGTCAAGGAGACGGAGAAGTCCCTGCGGCGGCGTGTCCCCGGGCTCTCCTACATCCCGCTGATCGGCAGCCTGTTCCAGAAGGTCTCGAAGGAGAAGGAGAAGATCGACTTTATCATCTTCCTGACGCCGCAGATCATCACGAACTCGCACCAGATGCGGCAGGCGACCCTCCAGGCGGCGGGCGTCCCCTCTTCGGCCGACCTGGCTCTCACAGTGCCTGTCAGCTCCGACCGGGACCTCGAGCTGAGCCCCGTGGAGACGGAGGTCGACCGCCGGTTCCGCGAGCTCTACCGGGACAGCCTCAAGAGGCGCTGATATGGTTGCACCGGAGACCCTGAGGGAGGAGGTCCGGCCCCTTCCTCCCGCCGAGGCGGCCCCGGCCGCCGACGGAGCCCTTCCCCCGCTGCCGGAGGCCTCTGCGGTTTCGGAGCTCCTGCCGGAGGGCATGGGGCTCGACGTGCTGCGCTCCGGACGAATTGTCCCGCTCCGGGTCGAGGACGGGGTGCTGATCGTCGGTGCGTCGGAGCTCGCGGCGTGGCCGCGCGCCCAGATGCTCGGGGTGGCGCTGGGGTTCCCGGTGGACCTGGAGCTGCGGACCGAGAAGGAGGTCTCGGACCTGCTCCACACGCTCTACGACCTGCGCAGCGTCGCGGCGGATGAGGCCGCGAAGAGGATGGAGGGGATCGACGACATCGACGACCTGAACCGCGAGGACGTGCTGAGCGACTCGGTGGATGTGCCGGTCATCCGCTTGGTGAACGGCCTCTTCGTCGACGCGCTCAGGCAGCGCGCCACGGACATCCATGTGGAGCCCTACGAGGACGAGGTCCTGGTCCGCTTCCGGGTCGACGGGGTTCTTCAGGACCGGCTTCGCCTGCCGCGGACGCATCAGGCGCCCCTGACGAGCCGCATCAAGGTCATGGCCAAGATGGACATCGCGGAGCACATGGCACCCCAGGACGGCCGCATCGGCATCACCCTGGGCGACCGCGCCGTGGACATCCGCGTGGGGCTCGTCCCCACCCAGCACGGCGAGCGCATGGCCATGCGCCTTCTGGACAAGGGCCACGGCCTGCTGACCCTCGAGGACCTGGGGATGGAGGAGAACGAGCGCGCCGTCCTGGAGGGCCTGATTCGGCGGCCCCACGGGATGATCCTCTTCACGGGCCCCACGGGATCGGGAAAGTCGACGAGCCTCTACGCCATCCTCCAGGCGCTGGCGCGGCCGGAGGTCAACATCATCACGGTGGAGGACCCGGTGGAGTACGCGCTGCCCGGCGTGGCCCAGATCCAGGTGAACGAGAAGGCGGGCGTGACCTTCGCCTCGGCGCTGCGCTCCATCCTGCGGCAGGACCCGGACATCGTCATGATCGGGGAGATGCGAGACTTCGAGACGGCGCACATCGGCGTGCAGGCGTCCTTGACCGGGCACCTGGTGCTCTCGACGCTTCACACGAACGACTCCATCGGGGCGATCGTCCGTCTGGTGGACATGGGCATAGAGCCCTACCTTGCTGCGAGCTGCATGATCGGGACGGTGGCCCAGCGCTTGGCGCGCCGCCTGTGCCCGCACTGCCGGCACGAGGTAGAGCCGCCCGCGCTGATGGCCAGGCAGGGCGTGGAACGGGCCTGGGCGCCCACGGGGTGCCCGGAGTGCCACGGTACGGGCTATCGGGGTCGAATTGGCCTCTACGAACAGTTCGTCGTGGACGAGGCGGTGCAGGAGGCCTTCGTGAACGGCGCCTCGGCCTCGAAGCTGCGGGAGGTGGCGCGCGGGAACGGGTTCCGCACCCTGTGGGAGATCGGCCTGTCGGCCGTCGCCCAGGGCAAAACCTCTCCCGAGGAGCTGGTCCGCGTGGCCGGCGAGGATTAGAGAGGGGAAAATGCCGTACTTCAGCTATTCGGGCTATGACGCGAAGGGGAAACAGACGAAGGGCACGATCGAGGCGTCGTCCTCGGTCCAGGCGGTGGAGCGCCTGACGGAGCGCGGCGTCGTGGTGGTGGACGTGGCCGTGGCCGAGGATCGCAAGCGGGCCCAGGCGGTCCAGCCGCTCTCGCTCGAGGCGCACATCTTCTTCTGCCGCAGCCTGGCGTCCTATCTGAAGTCGGGGCTGCCCCTGGCGGACTCCCTGAAGATCATGGCGCGCCAGACCCGCGACAAGCACATGAGCGCCGCGTTCGCGTCGCTGCTCTCGGCCGTGGAGGGGGGCAAGAAGTTCCACGCGGCCCTCTCGGAGAGCGGCGCGTTTCGGGAGAGCCTGTGGCGCGTCGTGGAGTCGGGCGAACAGAGCGGATCGCTGATCTCGGTCCTGGAGCAGGCGGCCGGCCAGTTCAAGCTGGAGGACGGACTGAGGCGCAAGATACGGAGCGCCATGACCTATCCCATCGTCATGGCGGTGGTCGGGGTCGGGGTCGTCGGCTTCATGCTGACCTACGTCGTCCCGAAGATCGCCGCCCTGTTTGAGGACATGCACCAGACGCTGCCGCTGCCGACCCGCATCCTGATAGCCATGTCGTCCTTCCTGACCTCCTACGGGCTCTGGCTGGCCCTGGCACTGCTGCTGCTCTGGCTCTGGATGAAGCGCAGCGGAAAAAAAATATCCCTGCCCTTCATGCGGGGCGTCCGCGAACGATTGACCCTGGCCCTGGTGACGTCGCACCTGTCCACGCTGCTGCGTTCGGGGATCCCGCTGGTCCAGGCGCTTCGGATGACGTCCTCGATGGACGCGCACCCGCAGCGCTGGCTGGACGCGGCGGAGCTGGTCAAGGCGGGGCACCGCTTCGACCGCGCGCTGGAGAAGCAGGGGTTCCCGGAGGAGGTCGTCGTCGTCATCCGGGTGGGAGAGATGGGGGGCGAGCTCGCGGAGGCGCTCTCCAACGTGTCGGAGCAGTGTCGGGAGATCGCCCAGGCCAGGATGGAGCGGATATCGACGCTGATGGAGCCGGCGATGGTGCTGATCCTGGGATTCTCGGTGGGGTTCATCGTGCTGGCGATATTGACGCCGGTGTTCGACCTGGCGGGGATCGTGAAATAATAAAACGAAAAACGACTGCCGGGGGCGCCGCCCCAGACCCCGGCGCCCCGATTACGTTTCTGCTCTGTGTGGAGGTGGCCTGAGTGCCTAAGGTCAAGAAAAGAGTCCTGACAGCGGATACTCTGAGAGAAGAGGCCAGGCGTTTTTGTGAGGAGCAAAGCGTCTTAAATCATGAGGCGCTGATTGGGGTAACGGATGGTAAGGCGGTTGGCACCTATATAGAGCATCTTTTTCAGGAGAGTCTTGGGAAAAAGTATATCTTTCTTCAGGGTAACAGCGCCAAGGGTATTGATTTTCCGGAAGAGGAGCTCAACACGGATCTCAAGGTGACATCCGTCAGGCAGCCTCAGAGTTCTTGCCCTTTCAAAAGCGCCAGGCAGAAAATTTTTGGCTTGGGGTACAATCTTCTGGTGATGGTTTACGACAAAAGAGATACTCGGGATCGATGTGAATTGTCCTTCTGCCATTGCGTCTTCGTCTCTCAGGAGCGCACTGCCGACTATACGATGTCCAGAAGGCTCATTGAGATGAAGGCTGACGGAGCTAATTTGGAGGACATCGTCGCTTTTCTCGGTGACAGGAATTTGCCGGGAGATGAGGTCGTCCTCAGGGAGCTTGCGGAGGAAATCCTTGAAAGGGATTTGACTCAGGGTTATTTAACGGTCTCGAATGCCCTCCAGTGGCGACTTCAATACGGCAGGCTGCTTTCACTCAAGAATCGTGTGTTGGGTGTTATCAACCATGACTGGGATCGATAGCGTTAAAAAGGAATTTGGCGATTACCAGACTCCGGTATCCTTTGCCGAAGAGGTTTGTCTTTTGTTAAAATCGAAAACAGACTTTGTGCCGGATCTTATTCTGGAGCCTACCTGTGGAGTGGGAAATTTTCTAAGGGCAGCCGCAGAATATTATCCCGGCGTTTCCATGATTGGGGTGGACATCAATTCCAGCTCCCTCGAGAGGGCGGCAGCATCTCTTCGAGGGCTCCCCGTTCGTCTTATTCATGAAAACGTCTTTGATTTTGACTTTGCCTCTGACTTTGCCTCCTTGAAGGACGGGGCAGGACGAATCCTGGTGCTTGGCAATCCTCCGTGGGTCACCAATAGCGGGCTTTCTCAGTTGATGGGCACAAATTGTCCTCGGAAAAGCAACTTTAAGAGACTCAGAGGGTTTGAAGCCATAACGGGCAAGTCCAATTTCGATATCTGCGAGTATATCATCCTCGACATGCTTCATCAGCTGAAATCAAAAGAAGTGCTTCTGGGGATGCTCTGTAAGACCTCGGTAGCCTATACTGTCATACAGTATCTTTATAACAGTGGAGCGATCCCCCTCTCCTTTGTCGAGGTGGTTCATTTCGACGCAAAAGAGGTTTTCGGAGTTGCCGTCGATGCCTGTCTGCTGATTTTAATGCTGGACGCGCAGATGCGCTGGGAGGGAACCTTTAAACGTTCCTTTATGGGAGGACAGACTTTGAGGTGCTCGGAGTCGGAGAGTCTTTCTGCTGGATTTAGGGAGGGGCGTTTTTATACGGATCTTCGGATATATGATGCCGGGATTGATGGCGATAGCTGTGTGGAATGGCGGCAGGGGCTGAAACATGATTGTGCGAAGGTTTTTGAGCTGACTTTAGAGGAGGGGGGGTTAAAAAACGGCTGGGGAGAAGTCGTGTCCATTGAACCTGAGCTCGTTTACCCCCTCATGAAGAGTAGTCACGTAAAAAGGTATGTGCCGGGGCAGCCGTTTGAGACTTACGTCCTCGTAACCCAGCGTTCCATAGGGGAACCTACGGACAGGATTGCCTGCTGTGCACCGAGAGCTTGGAGTTACCTGCAAAGATACGCAAAACTTATAGGAAGCAGAAAAAGTTCCATTTACAAGGGATCGCCGCCATTTTCAATTTTTGGGATCGGCGCTTATTCCTTTGTCCCATACAAGGTGGTGCTTTCGGGGTTCTATAAGGAGCCTCTTTTCAGGCTGGTTCATGCCTGTAAACCTGTGATGGTGGATGATACCTGTTATTTTATTGGATTTGATAATTTTGATGATGCGTATGTTGCGGAGTGCCTCCTCAACTCCAGCGAGGTCAGGAATTTTTTGCGAGGCATTGTAGACCTGTCGGCGAAGCGTCCCTACTCTAAAAAGATCCTGGGGCGGATAGATTTCGGAAAACTGACGGAGCGTCTTGACTATGGAACGTTGAAGGGGCAGGAAAGATCGGAGCAGGGGGCTGTTTTGACGGAGGGGATGTATCATTCTTTTTGCGAGAAATATTGCCGCAGAGACTTTGTGCTGAATTTTTAAGTGTTTTTCAGGAGGTTTTTTTATGAACGGCAAACACAGGACAATACGGCGTATGGCCCGCCGGGCGGGCTTCACCCTGATCGAGATCATGGTGGTGGTGGTGATCCTGGGCCTGCTGGCGGCGCTGGTGGTCCCACGGATCGGTTCGCAGGTGGACGAGGCGAAGCGCACGACGGCGCGAACCCAGATCAAGGGCCTCGAGGATGCGGCGGAGCTGTATCGGCTGCACAATGGCTTCTACCCCAGCACCCAGCAGGGGCTCGACGCGCTGGTGAAGGCGCCGACTACCTCGCCCGTCCCCAAGCGCTACCAGGAGGGCGGGTACATCAAGAGCGTCCCCGACGACCCCTGGGGCAATCCCTACATCTACCGCAACAAGAACGGCCGGGTCCAGATCGTCAGCACGGGCCCGGACGGCGAGGAGGGCGGGGAGGGGAACGACGCCGACATCACCAACGACGATTAGCTCTGCCTGGGGAGTATAAAGGGGACGAAAGACGCGCGTGGGACGCCTCGATAAAACCCAAAAAATCAAAAATGGCCGATCGGCATTCACGCTCATAGAGATCATGATCGTGCTGGCGATCGTCGGCCTGCTGGCCGGGATGGTCGTCCCGCGCATCTTCCGCTACAGGGAGCCTCCGGCCGTCCGGCTTCAGCGCACGGTCGAGGAGGCCTCGAACTATGCGCTCTCCGGGGTGTCCATCCGCCTGAAGCTGGAGCCGGTCGAGTCCGGCGGACACGGCAGTGTGCGCCGCGGGCGGATCGCCGCCGAGGTGCTGGCCAAGACGGAGGACCCCGCCACCCCCGGCCGGGAGACGCTCGCCTGGTCGCCCGTCAGGCTGACCTACCTCCCCGAGGGCGAGGGCTGGCGCCTCGACCCCGAGATCGTTTATTTTTACACGGACGGTTCCTGCACGCCCGCCCGCATTTCCTGGACGCAGCCTGGCGCCCCGGACTCGGATACCGAGACGTTTCTGCTGACCGTCACCGGCTACCTCTTCGAGCAGGAGCGCCGGAGATGACCCCGTCTTCCGCCATTCCGGAGCGGGCGGGGCTGGAGGCCGATATGTCCGTGGCCCTGCCGGTCCATGAGGACGGCATCATGCTCCGTTCCGCGGGAAAAAAATACTCCCTCGACGACCTCCTGACAGGCGACTCCCAGCAGGGACCGGAGGAGAGGGCCTGGACGGGACGGGT
>ERZ772957.2592-NODE-2592-length-10311-cov-9.243370_pt1 | contig 10311 bp, 7 predicted proteins | sample MGYA00580682_ERZ772957 | MGnify/ENA primary metagenome ERZ772957 (study PRJEB29015, sample SAMEA2737921) | human oral metagenome | biome: human oral; feature: human-associated habitat; material: dental | place: China | collected 2025 ...
TCATACCGTCTTCAAAGCCAGGGATGAATTGATTTGAGCCGATCTGAAGGACGTAGTCCTGCGCCTTGCCGCCGTCGAATGGCTTGCCGTCCACGAAGCCTTCGAAATCAAATTTTGCAAAATCGTCTTTGGCTAGAATTTTTTTATTGGTTTTAGAAAGCGGAGCGATCATCTGTAAAAATTCCGCCACTTTCTCGTCGATCTCTTTTTGTGTAACGCGCGGGCTGCTAAATTTAGGAATCAGCTCCTCGTATCCCTCGACGCTAACTTCTGGTCTGAAAGAAATTTCGATCTCGACATCGATATCGCCTTCTTTTTCGTCAAATTTAGAAAAGACCGGCTCGGATAAAATTTCCTCCTGTTTTTTCTTTAAAATTTTAAGAGACTCGTCGATCATATTTTTAAGAAGCTCCTGCTTTGCATCGCCCTCAAGCTGCTTGCCGTATCGCTTCAAAACCACCGCGGTAGGCACTTTGCCCTGTCTAAATCCGTCGATTCTTAGCTGCTTGGAGGCCTTTTTGGCTAGCTCTTCTACTTTGGCTGCGATCTGCTTTGCTTCGATTTTGCTCGCAGCTACAGCATTCGCGGCGTCTTTCATTTTTGCTTTTACTTCCATAAAATTCCTTTAGAAAATTTAAAAATAGCTCGTAATATATCAAAAAATTTCTTATTTAAAGTATAAATTTCCAAAATTTGCCGAGCCTAAGCGGTTTGCATTTATCAAAATCTCAAAATTTTAAAAGCCTGCCTTAAAATTTAAAGCGGGCTTGAGGTTAAAATTTTACCGATATGTTAAACATAAACTGCCGCGCGTAGCCCATTTGAATAGGTATCACGCTCGTGGTCGTGCCGGTTGAGGATGAGGTGTAGTATTTTTTGTCGGTCAAATTTTTGACATTGAACGAAAAATTCGTATCATAGCCCGAAATTTTAGTATCGTAGCTCACGAAGGCGTCATAAACCACGGCATGAGGCAGCTTAAAGGCCGTTCCTGCGGGCACGTTCGGTAGGTTCGTGCGCATATAGTAGGTGTACCACGAGCCGAAGTATCGCGCGCCGCCGCCAAGCCTAAGCCCCTTTGCGCCTAGATGCGCGAAATCGTAGTTGGCAAATAGGCTTGCTTGGTGCTTCGGCATCGCTTCCAGCGGTTTGCCGATTAGTACCGCAAAAGCGCCGTCGTCTTCGCGCACCCTCGTTTTGGTGTATGCGTAGCTTGCCGACATGCTAAGCCCCTGCGTCACACGCCCGTTTATATCGAGCTCAAATCCTCGCGAGCGGGCCTTGCCGATCGTCTCGCTTATATTATTTACCGTTCGCAGGATGTTTCTTTTATCGATATTAAACACCGCCGCGCCCGCAGTGACGCGATCGTTTTGAAATTTAGTGCCGAGCTCCACGGATTTGCCTTCTTCCGGCTTTAGATCGCCGCCTATCGCCTCACCTATAGACATCTGCGGCGTGAAGCTTTGCGCGTAGTTAGTATATACCGACCACTGTGGGCTTAACAGGTACAAAAGCCCGCCCTGATAGGTCGTAGCGGCCTTTTTCTGATCGGTGTTGTTCGGTCCTTGCCAGCTTTGTTTGGCTACTTGATCGTAAAATTCCCTACGCACGCCCAAAGAAAGTATCAACTCGTCGGTTAAATTTATATTATCTTGGGTGTAAAGCCCGATCGTTCTTAGCTTTTGATATTGTATTTTTGGCTCTCTATCGTTCGTTAAGACGGCACCCGAAGCGGTCTGTCCGATAAGCATATTGATGCGTCCTGCGGTGCCTTTTAGCGCGCCCGGACGGTATCTGTAGTAGTTTTTGTAATCTGTGCCGAAAAGGACATCGTGCTTAAGCGGACCCGTTTCAAATTTGCCGTTTAGCGTGACGCTTGCTGCGTGCGTGCGGTGTATGAAATTATCGTAGTAGTTATACGATCGCGTCGTGCCGGTAAGGCCTTGGGGAGTGAATGGATTGTTCGGACGGACGTAGCCGTATTCGTGCTTGCTGCGCGAGAAAGCGTAGGCGCCTTTTAATATCCAATCCTCGCTAAATTCCTTCTCAAAGCCCAAATCAACCGTATCGAGCTTGCTTTGTAGTTTATTTACCGGCTCGTCGAAGCGGACTTTGCCGCTGCCGTAAATTTTACCCGTACTCGGCACCAAAAACGCGCCGCGATCCACCGGATCGGTAGAGCGGCTATGGGTGTAGCCTAAGCTTATCGAATAATCGTCTCCTTGATACGCAAGCGACGGCGCAAAGAGCGTGTTTTTTATACCGCCGAAATTTCTCCAATAATCCTTCGCGTAGTAATCGAATATAAATCTATACGCAAAGCCGCTATCTGCGATCGGTCCCGTGGTATCAAATCCCGCGTCCCAATAGTTGCGATTGCCTAGCCCGCCCCAAATTTCATTTACAAACTCATACTGTGGCTTTTTGGTTACCATGTTTATGACGCCGCCCGGTTGCTGGGCACCGTAGAGCATGCTCGCGGGCCCTTTCAGAACCTCGACGGATTGAATGGTTTTGTTGAAATTGTGCATCACGGCGCCCGGCACGCCGTTGCGCATAATCGAGCCGTCGCGACCCTCGCCGAAGCCGCGCTTGATGATCGCATCGAAAATATTTCCCGTCGTATTTGCGTAGCTTATGCCGCTTACGTTTTGTAGCGATTCCGCTAAGGTTTCTGGCTTTTTGTCCTTTAGATGCTGCTGCGTTACGACGTTTACGGTCTGCGGAATTTCTAAAATTCTCTTAGTCGTCTTGCCGATCTCACTGCGTACGGCGCGGTAACCGTCGTCGTTATTCGCCCATTCTACGACCTCGATATCGCCTAAGTTTTCGCCCGAGGTGGAGTTTGCTGCGGCGTTTTGTTCGGCGCAAGCAAAAGAAAAAAACGCCAAAGCCGCGCCAAAACTCATCTTAAATTTCATTACCGAACTCCTTTTGGATAAAGCTTATCGAAACGGCGGATTTTAAACAAAAATTTCTTAAATTTAAATATATTATCATTAACATAATGAGATTGATAAAATTTCGCGCGGAATTTTAAAATTTATCAGCGTTATAAAAGGCGTTTTTGAGTAATATCGCGCATCGATCTTTAAGGAATTGCTAAAAATGGACGAAAAAAGCCGAGCTAAATTTGAAAACTGCGTGTCGCAGATGCTTGAAATTTTAGGCGAGGATCCGAAGCGAGGCGGGCTCGTAAAGACGCCCGAGCGCGTAGCCAAAGCCTATGAGTTTCTAACTAGCGGCTACGAGCTGGACCCAAAAGAAATTTTAAACGACGCGCTGTTTGAGAGCAGCAACAATGAGATGGTTTTGATAAAAGATATAGAATTTTATAGTCTCTGCGAGCACCATCTGCTGCCGATTATAGGGCGCGCGCACGTCGCGTATATCCCGAATAAAAAGGTCGTGGGGCTTAGCAAAATTCCGCGTATGGTAAATATTTTCGCGCGCAGGCTGCAGATCCAAGAGCAGCTTACCGAGCAGATCGCAAGCGCAATCCAAGAGGTAATCCATCCGCTCGGCGTGGGCGTGGTGCTGCAGGCGCGGCACATGTGTATGGAGATGCGCGGCGTGCAAAAGATCAACTCGACCACGACTACGTCGGCACTTAGGGGGCTTTTTATCAGCCGAAACGACACGCGCAAGGAATTTTTCGATCTAATAAATTCTCCGAAAACTTTTGGTTTTTAAAACGGCAAGCGTTAAAGAAAAATTTAGCAATTATGTTATATTATCGTGCGAAATTGATAAAAGAGCGAAATTGTCTGATTAAATTTCAGACAAATTTTAGAAAGGAATTTTATGCAGCGCGTTTATTTGGATAATAACGCCACTACGATGGTCGATCCCGAAGTTTTTGAGGAGATGAAGCCGTTTTTTTGCGAAAAATACGGCAATCCAAACTCCCTTCACAGCTTCGGCAGCGAGACTCACCCTGCGCTAAGAACTGCGATGGATAGGCTCTATGCGGGGCTTGGCGCTGCGGATGCGGACGATATCGTCATCACGAGCTGCGCGACCGAGAGCAATAACTGGGTTTTAAAAGGAATTTACTACGATAAAATTCTAACCGGCGAGAAGGATAATATCATCATAAGCTCCGTTGAGCACCCCGCAATCAGCGCGACCTGTGCTTTTTTAGAAAAAATTTGCGGCGTAAAGATTACTCGCCTGGGCGTCGATAAAGACGGACTAATCGATCTTGACGAGCTTAGCGAAAAGATCGACGACAAAACTGCGCTCGTTAGCGTGATGTGGGCAAATAACGAAACCGGCACGATCTTCCCCGTAAAAAAAATCGCACAAATCGCACACGAGCATGGCGCGCTATATCATGCCGACGCGGTGCAAGCGATAGGTAAGATAAAGGTGAACGTGCGCGAGGCGGACGTGGATTTTTTGAGCCTTTCCGGGCATAAATTTCACGCTCCAAAGGGCGTCGGCGCACTCTACATAAAAGATAGTAAGCCGCTTATGAGCCTACTTCACGGCGGCGAGCAGATGGGCGGGCGCCGCAGCGGCACGCTAAACGTCGCAGGCATCGTGGGGCTCGGTAAGGCTTTAGAGCTAGCGAATAAATTTATGGATTTTGAGCGTACTCAGGTAAGCAGACTTCGCGATAAGCTGGAGGATGCGCTTTTGCAAATTTCAAACGTCAGCGTCGTGGGTGATCGCAGCATTCGCGTGCCAAACACCATCCTCGCCTCGATCCAAGGCGTCGAAGGAGAGGCGATGCTGTGGGATCTAAATAAAGCGGGCATAGCCGCTTCTACTGGCTCTGCGTGTGCGAGCGAGGCGCTCGAGAATAACCCGATAATGGAAGCGATCGGCGCAGATAAGGAGCTGGCGCATACGGCGCTAAGACTTTCGCTGTCGCGCTTTACGACGGAGGCAGAGATCGATTATGCGATCGAACATATTGGTAAAGCTATCGCTCGTCTGCGCGGGATTTCAAGCACGTTTGCTTACGCGCCACAAGGTTATGAGAAAAATAAAGGATAAAAAATGGCAAAAAATAGTTTGATAAACGGCTCTATCTGGGAGCAATACTCGCAAAAAGTGCAGGACCGCATGAATAATCCTCGCTATATGGGCGAGATCACCGAGGAGGAGGCGAAGGCTAGAGGCGGCAAGCTCGTGGTCGCGGACTTCGGCGCCGAGAGCTGCGGCGATGCGGTGCGGCTGTATTGGTTGATAGATCCTAAAACCGATAGAATTTTAGACGCTAAATTTAAAAGCTTTGGTTGCGGTACGGCGATTGCGAGTTCGGACACTATGGCTGAGCTTTGTATCGGAAAGACCGTCGATCAAGCGGTGAAGATTACAAATTTAGACGTAGAGCACGCGATGCGCGATAATCCCGATGAGCCTGCCGTACCGCCGCAAAAGATGCACTGCTCGGTCATGGCATACGATGTCATCAAGCAGGCTGCAGCGAATTATAAGGGCGTCGATCCCGCGCATTTCGAGGATGAGATCATCGTGTGCGACTGCGCGCGCGTGAGCCTCGGCACGATCAAAGAGGTAATCCGCCTAAACGACCTTCACACGGTCGAGGAGATCACGCAATACACAAAAGCAGGTGCGTTTTGCAAATCCTGCGTGCGCCCGGGCGGACACGAGGAGAAGGATTACTATCTGGTCGATATTTTAAAGCAAACCAGAGAGGAGATGGAGCGAGAGAGACTTCAAGCTCAAGCCAATGCGAGCGCCGCTACTAGCGCGAAAGCGGGAGCGGAGATGAGCTTTGAGCAGTTAAATTTGATCGGTAAATTTAAAGCGGTCGAAGGGGTGCTTGACGAGGATATCCGTCCGATGCTTCAGATGGACGGCGGCAATCTCGACGTCATCGATATCAGGCCTGCAGACGACGGCAAAACGGACATATATATCCGTTATCTTGGCGCTTGTAGCGGCTGCGCCAGCGGTGCGAGCGGTACATTATACGCGATCGAAAATGTTTTGCAAGAAAACCTTAGCCCAAACATCCGCGTAATGCCGATCTAGGGCTATTATTGCTACGGTTTGCATCTTGGCATAGTTTTTAGCGAAATTTTAAGAGCTTGAGCTTTTGCGCAACAGCGGAGCTAAATTTCGCCCCTTAGCTAAATTCGCAATTAGACGCTAAATCTGCGTAGAATTTCGCCGTTTGCTTTTAAAAATATCGCAAATTTCGCTAAGGTTTTTCTAGCGTGAAATCCATCCGTAGATTTTGTCCATAAAATTTAATTAAAAGCTTTTTATTTCGCTCGTGTAAGTTTTTTATGAGATTTCGTTTGTAAATTGGACATAGAATTTCTCCGCGAATTTCATCTTTTTATAAATTTAGATGAAAATGCGCCATAAATCGCAGAATTTTAGCTGGCTATAATTTCTTTTTATTATAATTGCGCCTTATTTCAACTAAAAGGGGAGCAAATGAAAGTATTTGTTTTGGCGGCTCTGCTACTTGGTTTTCTATCTGCAAATTCTTTGGATCAGATCAAAAAAGATAGGCTCGTTCGCATCGGTGTATATAACGATCAGCCGCCGTTTAGTGCGCTCGTAGACGGCAAATACAGGGGATTTGAGATTGCTCTTGGCGAAAAGCTCGGTAAGGAGATTTTCGGCGATAATCCTGGCAAGGTAAAATTTATCCCGATCACGGCTTCAAGACGCATTAGCGCTTTACAGCGCAATGAAGCGGATATGGTGATTGCGACCTTTACTCCTACGCCCACGCGAGCGAAAAAAGTAGATTTTTCGGAGCCTTATTTTAAGGTGCAGGTAGGTGTGCTAGCAAAAAAAGACGAGAATATCACGAGCTTCGATCAACTCCGCAAAAAGAGGATTTTCGTCATCAAACACTCTCCTATTCACAATTTCTTACGCAAAGCGGGCTTCAGAAAGAATTTGAATTTCTGCGCCAGCTCGGCTAAATGCTATCGCGCTTTCAAAAGGGCGAAAAATGCCGTGCATGTCGATGATAATCTAATCCTGCACGCATACGCGATCATTGATAATAAAACGCAGGTTGCTTTGGATGGTCTAGGTAAGCAAACTTACAACGCAATCGCCGTGCAGAAGGGCAATAATGCGCTGCTAGAGCTAATCAATACATCTTTAGCAGGACTAAAAAAAGATGGATTTTTGGATAAGACCTTTGATGATACGCTCGGGATTTTTTATCATGGCACGATCGATAAGAAGGAATTCTTGGTTGAATAAAATTTCGTGCAGAATTTAATTCGTGCGTTTGACTTCCGCGTAAAATTCAGTTCATTGTAATGATGGAGCGAGAAAAATACGTTGCGGGCTTAATTTGCTTTTAGAATTCGGTCTTGATTTTGCTTGCCTCTCCTAAAGCGCAAATTTTATCGGGATTTGTGAGGCTATTTAAAACGCACGCACCGCTAGCGCGAAATTCCATTTTCGGAAGTAAAATTTTAAGCGATTCGGCTGCATTTAAAATTTACGCAACTTTTATAGAGTCCGTTTTAATTTTACGTTCCGTAAAACCCGCGCTAACTTATAAAATTCTATTTTTTTAGCTCTAAATACTTGCTTTTCTGCTACAACTTTATGATTTAAATTTTAAAAATTCCTCTAAAAGGAGCTAAACCCTCAAGCACTATTGCCGCCTCGGTATGGGGGAGCCAAAATTTCGCTTTGTACCAAAGGCAAATCCTATGCAAAGTGCACGCTAAATGAGTAGGCGGAGCAAATAATTTCAAATTTAGCCGTATCTGTCTTATCGGCGCCGCGAAGCTGCATATCACAAAGACGCGGCGAATACAAAAAATGGTCGTAAAAATTTTACCTCAAGAGTCAATCCCGATTTATTTTACTAGCTCGTAATTATACTCTTTCGTGCCGTCGAGTAGATTTGTGACGTTGTAGCCTCGTTCGTTTAAGGCTTTGGCGAGCTTGGCGCTGCGGTTGCCGCTATAACAATGTGTGATCATCTTTTTGTCTTTATTGACCTCAAGCACGTCCTTGTAATTTTCTAAAGGCTCGCCGTCAGGAATATTTATCGCGCCCTTCATATGCCCCGCGTCGTAGTCTTGCTTCTGCCTAACGTCTATAATCAACACGTTCGGATCATTCGCTATTTTCAAAAATCCCTCCGCGTTTATGCTGCCGACCTTATACAGCTCATAGTCGTACTGCTTCACGCCGGGCGCATTCATAAGCACACTGAAGCCTTTTTGTTTAAGCAGATCAAGCGCCTTTCCACTGCGGTTGCCGGTATTGCAATAAAGCACGACGTTTTTATCCTTGTAGGCGTTTATCTCATCCAGCCTGCTTTCAAGCTCTCCAAGCGGGATGTTGATCGCGTGTTTTATGTGTCCTGCGGCGTACTCATCTGCGCTTCTGACGTCGATGACTAGATAATTTTCTTTCGCTCTATTGTCCTCCTCTATCGCTGATAGCGACGCGCCGCTTATCGCGTAGCCGCTAGGTTGCTGCGTCTCGGCGCAGCAAGTCGCGAAAGATCCCAATGCCGCCAGCAAAACCGCGCTTTTTAAAATTTTGTGAGAAATAAATTTCATGTTTTTCCTTTGAATTTTAGCTTTTAAAGCAGGAGATTATATCAAAATTTTATCTAAATAGTGAATTTGCGCCGTTAGCAGATGCGAGCGATCAAGTAGGGGCCGATTGCAAAATCCGAATAGCGATAAAATTTAATAAGGTCGGACTTGCGCCCGACCGGTATCAGAAAGGAGGGGTTAAAATATATAGACCGCCACGATAAATGCTCTTAGGCAAAAGCCGCCCATAAGCACGCCGTATTCGTTATAAACGCAGCTTTTATCTCCTCGCCGCCGCCGTGCACAGAGGCTCGCTCGTCACGCCTGCTCGCCGCCTTAGCCTGCGAAGTCCGCGCTTGAACTATAAAATTTTAACCTCTAGCTCGAGCGTGACGCCGAAGCGCTGCAAAACCCGCTCGCGAGCGAGCTCTATCAGGTTCATCACATCCTCAAAGCTCGCGCCGCCGAAATTTATGATGAAATTGGCATGCTGCTCGCTAAATTTAGCCCCGCCGATCGCGTGGCCTTTAAGCCCCGCCGCTTCGATCAGCCTGCCCGCAGCGTCATTCGGCGGATTTTTAAAGCAGCTTCCAAAGCTAGCTCCCTTTGGCTGGTTGGCGCGTTTAGCGGCGAAATCCGCGGCGAGTTCGGCATCAAAGCCGCGCGAAATTTTAAACTCGGCGCCTAAAATCGGCTCCTCGATCCCGCTTCTTCGGTAGCCGAAGCTTATTCGCTCGCGCTCTACCCAGCAGCGAGTCAGGCGCACGGCAAGCAGGCTATCGCTAATGCTAGCGCCGCTAAGCCCTGCGTTCATTTTGATTAGCCCGCCGAGCTGCCCTGGGATGTTGCGCAAAAACTCAAAGCCGCCGAGGCCCTGCTTTTTGGCGAAGTTATAAATTTTACCCGACTTCGTCGCAGCCCCGATGCTAAGGACATCGTCGCTTAAGCTTATGCGATCGAACTCCTCGCTTAGCATCGCAAGGTGCGGCGGCGCGGGCGAGATGAGTATATTATTGCCGCCGCCGATGATCGCGCGCTCGCAGGTACTCTCAAACTCCGCAAAATCGGCCTCGTCCTTTAAAATTTGCACCGTGAAGCTCCCGCCGATGCGCACGGAGGTGTATTTGCTAAAATCTATCTGCTTTGTTTTCAAAATTTTGCCTTTTAAATTTTATTTCTAAATTTTGCGCCCGCCGCCCGCCGCTTTAAAATTTAGCGCTGCCGCCGCGCCGCACAGTGCGAAACGCGAACACTATTTCAAAATTTAGCTCGCTTGCGATACATTTTCAGCAGCGCACTATGTCGCACACACAACTCGCACTCTGCGGTACAAAATACAGCCGCGCAATGTAGCGCCGCGCTGCAAAATTTCATCGCCGCATAGTCGTAAATTTAAAGCGGCACATTACGCGGCGACAATTAACGCCACAGCACGCGGTCGATTGACGAGCTTGGCGACGATCCGCGGCAAACTCGGCGTTAAATTTTGCGCTAAATTTTAAACTCGCTATGCTCCGCGGCTAAATTTCAAAAGCGGCGATACATTACCGCTACGGCAAAAGCGATATAAAATTCTACCGCGCGTCTGCTCTTACGCCGAAGTAAAATTTTCGCCGAGGCATAAACCCCTTAACGCCTAGAAATTTAGCCGAAACGAAGGGGCAGTGTTCCGAGCAAAATTCACCCGAAACAAGAGCCAAAAATTTAATCTAAAATTTTAATCTCGCTCGGCCTTACATCGGGTTTTGCCCGCCGCAGTCCGCAAAACGGATCTCGTTATATTCGCGCGGGATAA
>ERZ772957.2593-NODE-2593-length-10310-cov-50.568698_pt1 | contig 10310 bp, 8 predicted proteins | sample MGYA00580682_ERZ772957 | MGnify/ENA primary metagenome ERZ772957 (study PRJEB29015, sample SAMEA2737921) | human oral metagenome | biome: human oral; feature: human-associated habitat; material: dental | place: China | collected 2025 ...
CCCTGCTCGTGCGCACCCTCGCCCTGCGCGTCGCCCTCCTGGCAACCCTGAGCGCGGTCACCGCGATCTCCACCCAGGCCCTGGCTGCCCACCAGATCGTGTGGACCCTGTGGACCTTCGCCGCGTACGTGCTCGACGCGCTCGCGATCGCCGCCCAGGCGCTCTCAGGATTCACGGCCGGCACCGGCGAGCACGGCGCCATGTGCCCACTCCTGCGCACGCTCTCGCGCTGGGGCGTCTGCTTCGGCGTGGCCGCCGGCGTCGCCCTGGCGATCACCGCGCCCTGGATCACGCGCATGTTCACGACCGACCAGGCCGTCATCGACGACGCGACCGTCGCCATCATCGTCAGCGCGTTCTTTCAGCCGGTCGCCGGCTACGTGTTCCTCCTCGACGGCGTCCTCATCGGCGCGGGTCGAGGCCGCTACCTGGCCGTCGCCGCCGTCATCAACCTGGTCGTGTACGCGCCCCTCCTGTGGGTTATCGCCCACTCCACATCGCTCACGGCACGCCCCTCGCTGGCCCTCGCGCTCGTGTGGCTTGCCTACTCGGCCGTCTACACGGGCATGCGGGCACTCACCAACGGGCTCGGCGCCCGCTCGCTGTAGCCGATCGACGAGGCCGGGGCCGGCCTCGTCCCCACCCCCGGTTTCGCGTGGGGTTCGCCTTCCCGGCGGGGTGGGCCCAGGCCTCGTCCCGAGGAGCCCAATCGTGACCGGAAACCCCCTAGCGAAGACGCCCCCACCCGTGTAAAATAGGTAGCTGGACTATCCGCACCCGCGGACCGTCCAGCAGGCCCCAACGGGCCATACGCAACGCCCTCCTGTCACGGACCGTCCGTGACCGTAAAGACCATAGGAGGTGGGAACCAACGTGCGTAACTACGAACTGATGGTGATCCTCGATCCTTCGATCGACGAGCGCACCGTCGCCCCCATGATGGAGAAGTACCTGGCACCCGTGGGTGCGGGCGGCGGATCCGTCGAGAACGTTGACGTCTGGGGCAAGCGCCGCCTTGCTTACGACATCCTCAAGCGTTCTGAGGGCATCTACGTCGTCATCGACATGACCACGACCCCCGAGGTCGCTCTCGAGATCAACCGCCGCATGGGCATCGACGAGACCATTCTCCGTACGAAGCTCCTGCGCCCCGACGCTCACTGAGCCGACACCACACCCTCTAAGCCCGAGGAGCCGACATGGCCGGAGATACCGTCATCACTGTCATCGGTAACCTGACCGCTGACCCCGAACTGCGTTGGACGCAGTCCGGCGCCGCGGTCGCCGATTTTACGGTGGCCTCCACCCCCCGAACCTACGACCGTAACGCCGGTGAGTGGCGCGACGGCGACACCCTCTTCATGCGCTGCTCTGTGTGGCGCGAGACCGCTGAGAACGTCGCCGAGTCGCTGCGCAAGGGCATGCGCGTCATCGTTCAGGGTCGCCTCACCCAGCGCTCGTACGACACCCAGCAGGGTGAACGTCGCACGGTCGTTGAGCTGCAGGTCGACGAGGTCGGCCCCTCCCTGCGCCGCGCACGCGCGCAGGTCACCCGCACCGCCCCGTCCGGCGGCGGCTACCAGTCCGACAACCGCGGCCAGCAGCAGGGCGGCTACCAGCAGGCAGCCCCCCAGGGCGGCGGTTATGGCGGCGGCCAGCAGGGTGGATACGGCCAGGGTGGCGCCAACTACGGCGCACCGACCGGCGGCTCCCCTGAGGACCCGTGGCGCACCGCCCCCGCTGGCGGCGCTACCTCCTTCGGTGACGAGCCCCCGTTCTAAAGTCGAGCGCCCCGGCACCTACGCCGGACGCCACGTCGAAGACACAACGCTTGGGGCGGCACAGTCCGCCCGGATTCACTAGGAGACCATCATGGCGAAGCCCCAACTTCGCAACAAGCCCATCAAGAAGAAGGCCAACCCGCTGAAGTCGGCCAAGATCGACAAGATCGACTACAAGGACACCGCGCTGCTGCGTAAGTTCATCTCGGACCGCGGCAAGATCCGCGCTCGCCGCGTGACCGGTGTGTCCACGCAGGAGCAGCGCAAGATCGCTCGCGCCGTCAAGAACGCGCGTGAGATGGCCCTGCTGCCCTACTCCTCGACCGGCCGCTGATTAGGGAAGGACACAGCTGATATGGCTACCACGAAACTGATCCTCACCCACGACGTCCCGGGCCTCGGCCACGCCGGCGAGGTCGTTGAGGTCAAGGCTGGCTACGCCCGCAACTACCTGGTTCCGCGCGGCTTTGCCGCGAAGTGGACCGCTGGCGCCCAGAAGCAGATCGACCAGATCGCCGCGGCCCGTCGCCGCCACGAGATCGCCACAATCGACGACGCTCGCGCGGTGCGCGACGCCCTGCAGGGTGGCGCCGTCGTCGAGATCACCGGCAAGGTTGGCAAGGCCGGACGCCTCTTCGGCGCCGTTTCCGCCGCTCAGATCGCTGACGCGGTCAAGGAGCAGCTGGGCCAGACCATTGACCGTCGTCGCGTCATCATCGCCTCGCCCATCAAGGCCGTCGGCGACTACACGGTGACCGTCGGCCTGCACCCCGAGGTGTCCGCGAACCTGCGCGTCCGCGTGTCCGCCACGAAGTGAAGGATTTGCGCATCGGTTGAATGCTGAGAGGGGTGGCCCCCGCCGTCTGGCGGGGGCCACCCCTTTTTCGCGGTTGTCGCACCGAATGTGTCGCTGGGAGGCTGGTCTCTCGTCGCGCCGGCGCCGCAAACGCGCTTCTTAAGGAGACGAGCAACCGCCGGGTTGCGCTGGACAGGGCGGCCAGGGCATCGAAAGGAGGCGCTGCACCCGTTCGGGAGCAATACACCCGATCAGAAGGGGTGTTATGCATACGGATCGGGTGTACAGCGTCAACAAGCTTGATCGCGGGCGGGCGTACCGGTAGTCGCGCGTCGGACAAAGGCACGCCGCGACCTGACAGCGGTCAATCAACACGCTCGCCGCCCGCTGTTTCTTCGCCGCCCGACCAAACTCCACGTGGGGGCGCGCCGTGCAAGTTGCGCAACCACCGTGGAACGCGCCCATCCGGCGCACCAGAGCCGCATCCTGGCGTTACAAGACACTCTGCACCGCAGTGCGCCAAGCACCGAATGTGCCCGGTGCGACCTACCCGGAGCGTCCTGCGAGCCGCGTTTATGTCGATCGGAGTGCGTGTTGCCGGGGTTGCGGACGCTGCGTGCCCCAAGGAGACCTTGGGGCACGAAACGCGGGATGGACGGGGGATCAGGCCTGCCTAGCCTCTTCGGTTGTTGCCGTTCCCGTTGCCGTTGTTGCCGTTGCCCGGCGGGTTCCCGTTGTTCCCATTTCCGTTGCCATTGTTGCCGTTCCCGTTGCCGTTGTTGCCGTTGCCCGGCGGGTTCCCGTTGTTCCCATTTCCGTTGCCGTTGTTGCCGTTGCCCGGCTCCTCGGTGGGCGTCGCGGAGGGAGTCTCGGTGGGCGTGGGTTCGGGCGTGGGCTCGGCCGAGGACTGCGGGGCCTCACTCGTCGCGGTCGGAGCCGACGTCGGCCCGTTGTTCTGCGCCCGGCGGCTGGAGCTCACCTTCCACGTGAAATCCGTGTCCTTCAGGTTCGCAGTCGCGGGCTTCATGTAGTCAATCCAGACGTCGACCGGCCAGTCGCCGCCGTGGAACTGGTTGACGCCACCGACGTTGTCGAGCGGAACGGAGTTGCCATCGTCATCCGACTGGTACATCGACACGGCGGTCACCATGCCGGGAACGAAGCCGATGAACTGCGCCGACAGCTGATCCGACGAGGTCCCGGTCTTGCCCGCGGTCGTCAGGCGCGGAATGGAGCGATCGACGTTGCTGGCCGTCCCGTCGCCGCCGGTCACCGCCTCAAGCGCCGGCATGATCGAGGAGACCTCCTCCACGTCGAACACGCGCTTGGGCGTCACGTCCCCGCTGTACAGAAGCTTGCCGCGCGAATCCTCCACCTTCTTCACGATGTGCGCATTCACGCGCTCTCCGCCGTTGGCAATCGTCGAATACGCGGTCGCCAGGTCGATGTTGTGCGGAGAGGCCGACCCCAGGACGTTGAGAAGCTCGTCGTTCAGGCCCAGGGTGTCCTCGGGAATACCGGCATCAATGGCGGCCTCAAGGGTCCTCTGCGGACCCACATCCAGGTTCAGCGCGACGTACGCCGTGTTCATCGAATACTCGGTGGCACGCACGAGCGTCACGTTCCCAAACGAGTAGCCGCCGTCGTTGGAGACCGGCACGCTCATGCCCGGGAAGTACTGCGGAGACTTACCCGAGTACGTGTCGTAGACCGATCCATCCAGGCGAGCGTTGGCCAGCAGCGCAAAGGGCTTGAACGCCGATCCGGCCATCGCGATGTCCTGAGTGACAGCGTTCTGCTGGCGCGCCAGGTAGTCGGCGCCCGCGTACTCCGCAAGGATCTCGCCGGTGGCCGGATCCAGGGACGACAGGGCGACGTGCTGGTGGGTCGGATCCCATCCGCGCACCTCGTTCATGCCCTCGGCGGCGGCAACGGCCTGCTCCTGGTGCTCCTTGACGATCGTGGACGTGATGCGCAGGCCACCCTGGCTGATCTTATCCTCATCGAACTGGCCGGACTTGATCAGCTCCGACCTCACCTGGGCCATCAGGTAGCCGTTCGTGCCGGTCATGGATTCCCTGTTGAGGGTCTCCGGGTCGATCGTCTCGGGGAACACCGCCGCATTCGCCTCGGCCTGCGAGATCCAGCCGTCCTCGACCATCAGGCCCAGATCGCGGTCCCACCGCTCCTTCGCCTTCTCCGGATTCACCGCCGGATCCCACGCGGAGGGCGCGGGAATGACCGAGGCCAGGAGCGCCGCCTCGGGCAGGGTCAGCTCGCTGGCACCATGCCCGAAATACGCCTGGGCGGCCGCGTCGATTCCATAGGCGCCGCGCCCGAAGTAAATGGTGTTCATGTAGGCGCCGATGACCTCGTCCTTGGACTTCTCTCGGTTGATCTTGATCGCCAGGACGGCTTCCTTGAGCTTGCCGCTATACGACGTGGTTTCACCGATGTAATAGCGCTCGACATACTGCTGGGTGAGCGTTGAGCCACCCTGGCGCGCGCCGCCCCGCAGGTTGTTGACGAGGGCGCGGGCGATACCCTTCAGGTCCACGCCCGAATTCGTGTAGAACGTGCGGTCCTCGGAAGCGACGATCGCCTTGGAGACGTAGTCGGGCAGCGTCGACGTGTCGATGATCTGGCGGTTGATGTCGCCCAGGGTCCCGATCTCCGTCGTGCCGTCCGCGTAGTACACCGTGGTCTTCTGAGCCAGAGCCAGGTCGTCGGGGGCCGGCACGGCCAGGGTGTTGTAGAGGTACAGGAAGACACCCATACCGGCGATGAAGGCACCCAGAATGAGGGTGAGGATCGTGAAGCCAATGCGCTTGGGCCAGCGCCTCTTCTTCTTTGCGGGCCCCTTCTTGGCATCGGACGAGGCGGCCGCGGCCTTCCTGGATGCGCGCGACCCCGGAGCGGAGCGCACCGAACGCCGCTTGGGCAGGTGGCCCTGCCCCGACGCGCCTGATCCCTCCGACCCGACGATGTCGTTCCAGTCCGTATGTCCGTTGTGAGTCGCCACGTGCTCGCCCTTTCAGCGGATAAGGTTGTACCCCTAGCGTAACCGTGTTTGCGGGAAGATCCCCAAAGTATGTGCTGCGACACAGGGAGTGGGTGCGCAGCCGCTCGCCCACCCCCCGTGCGATGTCCCGCGCGTCCCGACGCTCAGGACCACTGCTCCTCGGGGCGGCCAGGCTCGGCCCATCGCGTGTGGAAGACACCTTCCCTGTCGATGCGGCGGTACGTGTGGGAGCCGAAGAAGTCCCGCTGACCCTGGATGAGGGCCGCCGGAAGGCGCGTCGCGCGAATCTGATCGAAGTACGCCAGCGAGGACGCGAACACCGGAATCGGGACTCCGGCCAGCGCGGCCTGGGAGACGATGCGACGCAGCGCGGGCGTGCACTCCTGGAAGCGGGTCGCGAAAGGCTCGGCGGCAAGCAGGAGCGGCAGGGAGGGATCGGCCTCGTAGGCGCGCGTGATGTCATCAAGGAAGGCCGCGCGGATGATGCAGCCGGCGCGCCAGATGCGGGCCAAGGCCCCCTTGTCGATGTCCCAGCCGTACTCGGCCGCCCCCGCCTCGATCTCGTCGAAGCCCTGCGAGTAGGCGACGATCTTGGAGGCGAAGAGGGCGCGTCGCACGTCCTCCACGAACGCGGCCCGGGCCTCGTCCGTCTCGATGACGAGGGGCGTGGCGTTGCCGGCGAGCTTCTGCCCGGCCGCACGCTGAGCGGGTTCACAGGAGGCGCCGCGCGCGAACGTCGCCTCGCCGATCGCGGTCACGGGGACCGCCAGATCCAGGGCGGTCTGAACCGTCCACTTGCCGGTCCCCTTCTGCGAGGCCGCGTCGACGATGAGATCGACGAGGGGCACCCCCGTGGACGCGTCCACCTGGCGTAGGACCTCGGCCGTGATCTCGATGAGGTAGGAGTTGAGCTCGCCCTCGTTCCAGGCCGCGAAAATATCCGCGATCTGGGCGGGAGTGGCCCCCAGGCCCTCGCGCAGGAGGGTGTACGCCTCGGCGATCACCTGCATGTCGGCGTACTCGATGCCGTTGTGGACCATCTTGACGAAGTGGCCCGCGCCGTTGGCCCCGATGTACGTGCAGCAGGGGACGCCGTCGTAGGTGGCGGAGATCGCCTCGAACATGGGGCCGAGGCGTTCGTAGGAGGCCCGGGTCCCTCCCGGCATGATGGACGGCCCCCACAGGGCGCCCTCCTCGCCGCCGGAGACGCCTGCGCCCACGAAGTGCAGGCCGCGCTCGGCCGCCCACTTCTCGCGGCGGATCGTGTCGGCGAACAGCGAGTTGCCGCAGTCGACGATGATGTCGCCCTCGTCCATGAGCGCGGCGAGCTGTTCCGTGACGGCATCCGTCGCGGGACCCGCCTGCACCATGATGATGGCCACGCGGGGTGCGCGCAAGGATGCGACGAAGTCCTCCAGGGTCGAGGAGGGAACGAAGGTCGCCTCCTCGCCGTGCTCGGCCATGAGCTTGTCGGTGCGGGCGGGGGTGCGGTTGAAGACGGCTGTCGCGTAGCCGTTGCGGGCCAGGTTGCGCGCCAGGTTCGCTCCCATCACGCCCAGTCCGTACACGCCGATGTCGGCCGACGCCTTCTCGGGGGTAAACGTGCTCATCGGGAGAGCCTCCTTAGGATTCGTTTGGTTGTCACCAGCCTACGGCGGGGCACCGAGGGGTGCACCGCGCGCAGGCGTGAGGATGGTCGCGCGAATGCGCCGCGAGCGGCCCCTACTGGGCCTCGCGCGCGGCCTTCGCCGCCGCCTTGCGCGCCTTCTTCTGCGCGACCTTCTCCTCCCAGCGAGCCTGCTGCGCCTGGTACTCCTCGGCCAGCGCGCGCACGTCCTCCGACGCCCACCAGTGGAGCAGGGCCTCGCGCGCGTCCTCCTCGCCGAGGGGGCCGCGCTCCATGCGTAGCTCCAGCAGGTAGTCGCGGGCGATCTTGACGGCGCGGGAGGGCCGCAGGCCCAGGATCTCCATGATCTGGTCACCGTCGAGGTCGGGGCGGATCGCGTCCAGCTCCTCCTGCTCGCGCAGGGCAGCGATGCGCGCCTCGAGGTCGTCGTAGGCCGCGGACAGGTAGGCGGCCTTGCGGCGGTTACGCGTCGTGCAGTCGGCGCGCGTGAGGCGATGCAGCCTCTCCAAAAGGTCTCCAGCGTCCGCGACGTAGCGCCGCACGGCGGAGTCCGACCAGGCGGCCTCCCCGTAGCCGTGGAAGCGCAGGTGAAGGGCGACCAACGTCGAGACGGCCTCGATGGTCGCCTTGTCGAAGTGCAGGGCCTTCATCCGCTTGCGGGTCATCTTCGCGCCGACGATCTCGTGGTGGTGGAAGGACACCGACCCGTTGGCTTCGAAGCGACGGGTGGCGGGCTTGCCGACGTCGTGCATGAGGGCCGCGAAACGCAGAACGAAGTCCGGGGCGGGGACAGGCCCGTCGGGTCCGGTCTCTAAGTCGATGGCCTGTTCGACGACGGTGAGCGTGTGCTCGTAGACGTCCTTGTGGCGCTTGTGTTCGTCAACCGTGGACACGAGGGCGGCAACCTCGGGCAGGACGATGTCTGCGACGCCCGTGTGGACCATTAGCTCGATGCCGCGACGCGGGTAGGGCGAGATGATGAGGCGTTCGAGCTCGGCGCGGATGCGCTCCGCCGAGACGATCTCCAGGCGCGAGGCCATGGTCTCCATGGCGTTCATGACGTCTTCGTCGACGTCGAGGCCCAGCTGTGCGCTGAACCTGGCCGCCCGCATGATGCGCAGGGGGTCGTCGTCGAAGGACTGCTCGGCAGACACGGGGGTACGCAGGTTTCCGGCGGCCAGGTCGGTCAGGCCGGCGCAGGGGTCGACGAGCGCCATCTGCGGCAGGCGCATCGCCATGGCGTTGACCGTAAAGTCTCGGCGCGTCAGGTCGCCCTCGAGCGTGTCGCCGAAGGTGACCTCGGGCTTACGCGAGCCAATCTCATACTCGTCGGTGCGGTAGGTCGTCACCTCGACGACAACGTCCCCTCGCCGCCCGCCGATCGTGCCGAACTCCTTGCCGATGTCCCAGGTGGCGTTGCCCCACCGGGACAGCAGCTCCTCGGTGCGCTCCGGGCGCGCGGAGGTCGCCATGTCGAAGTCGTGGGGCGTCACCCCCAGGAATGCGTCGCGCACAGGCCCCCCGACGAGCGCCAGCTCCTCCCCGGCGTCGCGAAAAATCGTGCCGAGTTCCATAATCGCGGGCGGGAGCGCGGCGAAGGTCCTCGTGGCGTTCGCCATGAGGGTAGGAATGTCCGTTGTTTCGCCGTTTTGCGTGCTCACGGTGCCGTTTCTGGGGGAGGCTGACTGAGTACTCATCGCTCCTAAGCATGCCAGGAAAGCCCCCTGGTCGACTACCGGGGGCCACCCAACGGCTACAGTGGAGTCATGCCTGCACGTTCAGTTGACCGCCGAGCCGGGGTGCCCAGACCCCCGCGTCGGTCCGCTTCTGTGCGCGTAGGCCGCTCCCACCTGCCGATTTCCGCCGAAACCAGCGCGGGTGGCATCGTCGTTGACGTACGTGACGGAATTCCCTATGCCGCGTTGATCGCCCGGCGCAACCGGGCGGGCCGCGTCGAGTGGTGCCTGCCCAAGGGCCACCTGGAGGGTTCGGAGACCCCGCAGCAGGCGGCGCTGCGCGAGGTCGCCGAAGAGACCGGCATTCACGGTCGCATCATCCGCCACCTTGCCTCGATCGACTACTGGTTTTCTGGCAACGATCACCGCGTTCACAAGGTCGTTCACCACTACCTCATGGGCTATGAGTCGGGGACCATCTGCGTCGACGGCGATCCGGATCACGAGGCCGAGGAGGCCGCGTGGGTCCCCCTGAGGGACGTGTCACGCCAGCTGGCCTACCCCAACGAGCGCCGCATCGTGCGCATCGCCTTGGACCTGCTGTATCGGGATGGCCGTGACTAGGCGGGCGGCATGGCTTGCCGCCCTGTGCGCGGTCGTTGCCCTTCCCTTCGGTCTCGGTATCGACGAGGCCGGGGCCGCCCCGGTGCCCGCTTCGGCGTCGGGGTCGAGCGAGTCACGTCCGGCCGTCATGGGCCCGGCGTCCACGGAGTCGGGACTATCCGTTTCGATCGACTCTCTCTCTCCGAGAATCATCACGAACGAGAGCGAGCTAGTCGTCTCCGGCACCGTACGAAACGCGTCCCCAACGACGCTCGCGTCCGTGTCCCTCGAGGTCTTTGTGACCAACGAGACGCCCATCTCCGTCGCCGCGCTGACGACCGCGCTGACCGAGGATGAACCCGACGCCACGCACGCGGCCTCGACATCGCTGTCCAACGTGGCCAGGGGCGCCACCGTCGCCTTCGAGATCCGCATACCCACCTCCGCGCTGCCGCTGACCGACACCGAGGAGTGGGGGCCTCGAGTGGCCACCGTGACCGCCACCTCCGGCGAGTACTCGGGCAAGGACCGTTCCATCATCGTGTGGGATTCGGGGACGCAAGTCTCCGCGTCACGCATCACCACGCTCGTCCCGTGGACGTCGGCCAGCGCCTCTCAGGACCAAGCCGAGCGCTCGGCGGTGCTCACTCTTGCCGCAACCGCGGGCGTGACTCTTGCCGTCGATCCGCTCCTGATTCCGCGCGGCCCGCAGCCCACGGCCTCGCCGAGCCCGTCTCCCGCGCCCGAGCCGGGCCAGTCTGGCCAATCGGGGGACGACACGCAGTCCGACTCGCCGACGGCCTCG
>ERZ772957.2595-NODE-2595-length-10307-cov-7.471420_pt1 | contig 10307 bp, 7 predicted proteins | sample MGYA00580682_ERZ772957 | MGnify/ENA primary metagenome ERZ772957 (study PRJEB29015, sample SAMEA2737921) | human oral metagenome | biome: human oral; feature: human-associated habitat; material: dental | place: China | collected 2025 ...
TAATAGCAATGCCTGTCTGGTCTTCTCTCGGGAAGACACGGCCGGAAAATACTTTTTCTCCTTTATTGATGAAAATTTCAAAAATCGATTTATCGATGAAGATATTGGCAGTTGTATCTTTAGTGTCAAGACTGGTACTGCGGCTGCTTCCGAAGTCTAGGGCATATTGTTCCCCTGCCTGACTGCGGTCAACGGTCACTTGGCCTGCCTTGAGGTCGAAGTTGATGCGTAACCCCTTGCCATCCTTGTCTGCAAAGAGGACGATTTCGTGCTCAGTGTCTGCAGCGAGATTCAGCTCCAGCTCGTAGCTATTCTTGCTCTTATCCAGCGCAGTGAAAGGCTGAGCCTCCGCTCGTAAATTCTTGATGGCTGCGACTGGGTATTGGTAGAGCTTACCGTCTTTCAGGGTTAATTCCTTGACGAGTGAGAAGGTTCCTTGATGGTCGAAGCGGTCAGATGGGTATTCCACATCAGGCAAGCCTAGCCAGCTGACAGACAGCGCACGACCGTCAGGTGCGTTAAAGGCTTGGGTCGCGTAGCACTCAAAGCCGTAGTCCAGATTTTGGATAGAGCTCGGATCAATCATAGCAGCTTTACTTATGTCAAACGATTGACCTATTTTATACATATTTGGATAAATGTTGTCATAGTCTAGCACCTCCTTAGACAAACCTTGAGGGCAATAGAGCAGGACTGGTTGGTCATTGATAAAAACAAGGTTTGGACACTCCATCATGTAGGCTGTCTTGTCATTTGCAAAGTCTAAATCGCCGACGGCTTCCCAGTTGGTATAGTCATTATCAACAGCCTTGTAAAGCTTGACATAGCCTTGTTTGTCTAGATTTTGCCCGCCGACAATAGCATAGAATTCCCCTTTGTAGTTGAAAATCTGTGGATCGCGGAAGTGGTCGGTCGCTTCAGCAGGCTGCTCAATCAGGACCTTGTCAATTTTTTCAAGATTGCCCGATTTATCCAACAGGGCACCGATTTGATAAGGATGGCGTACCCAATTCTCATCACGAACATTACCAGTGTAGAAGAGAAAGAGCTTGTCGTCAAACTGCATGGCAGAGCCAGAGTAGGCGCCGTGGCTGTCCAGAGCAGTATCTGGCAGAACCCGAAGGCCGGTTTCAGTGAAGTGAACTAGGTCATCACTTTCTAATTGAACCCAGCATTTGAGACCGTGTGCTGCCCCGAAAGGAAAGTTTTGGTAGAAAACCACCCACTTGCCATCAAAATAAGAAAAGCCATTGGGGTCATTGAGCAGACCAGTTTGAGGCTCCACGTGATAGGTGGCCCGCCAAGGAGATTTAGCGATATTATCATTAATCTGTTGCAGTTCTTCTGTAGTCCAATCTTCGTAATGTCTGTAGCGTTTTTCAGTCGTCCAAGCCAATCTTTTGTCCTCCGAATCATATTATTTCTTATTACTATAGTAAACGTTTTCTGCCGAAAAATCAACATTTAACAGTAAAAAAACATTTTTTCTGCAAAACGCTTGACATATTTTTGAATCATGGTAAAATGATAGTTGTAGAGGTGTTAAAATCGCTTTCAAAAAGTTAAAAATATCTATAAGGAGATTTTTGCAAATGACTAATACTGAAATTGCAAAAAAGGTCATCGAAGCCCTTGGCGGACGTGAGAATGTCAACAGTGTAGCCCACTGTGCGACTCGCTTGCGCGTGATGGTTAAAGATGAAGGTAAAATCGACAAAAATACTGTCGAGAACCTAGAAAAAGTTCAGGGAGCTTTCTTTAACTCAGGCCAATATCAAATCATTTTTGGTACTGGTACGGTTAACAAGATTTATGACGAGGTTGTAGCACTTGGCTTGCCAACTTCATCAAAAGATGACATGAAGGCTGAAGCTGCCAAGCAAGGGAACTGGTTCCAACGTGCCATCCGTACTTTCGGTGACGTATTTGTACCAATCATCCCAGTTATCGTAGCAACTGGTCTCTTCATGGGTGTTCGTGGTCTCTTGAACGCTCTTGGAATGACGCTTCCAGATGATGTAACGACCTATACTCAAATCTTAACAGATACAGCCTTCATTATCCTACCAGGTCTGGTAGTTTGGTCAACCTTCCGTGTATTCGGTGGAAATCCAGCCGTTGGTATCGTTCTTGGTATGATGCTTGTATCTGGCTCGCTTCCAAACGCTTGGGCAGTAGCATCAGGTGGTGAAGTGACTGCTATGAAATTCTTTGGATTCATCCCAGTTGTTGGTTTGCAAGGTTCTGTTCTTCCAGCCTTTATTATTGGGGTTGTCGGAGCTAAGTTTGAAAAAGCAGTCCGTAAGGTTGTTCCAGATGTTCTGGATCTTTTGGTCACACCATTTGTAACCCTTTTGGTGATGTCAATTCTTGGACTTTTCGTTATCGGGCCAGTCTTCCACGTTGTTGAAAACTACATTCTTATTGGTACAAAAGCTATTCTTGGCTTGCCATTTGGTCTAGGTGGTTTGTTGATTGGTGGAGTTCACCAATTGATTGTCGTATCAGGTGTACACCATATCTTCAACTTGCTTGAAGTGCAATTGCTTGCGGCTGACCACGCTAACCCATTCAATGCTATTATCACAGCAGCTATGACAGCTCAAGGTGCTGCAACCGTTGCCGTTGGTGTCAAAACTAAAAATCCTAAACTTAAAACTCTTGCTTTCCCAGCTGCTCTTTCTGCCTTCCTTGGTATTACAGAGCCTGCTATCTTCGGGGTTAACTTGCGCTACCGTAAACCATTCTTCCTTTCATTGATCGCTGGTGCTGTCGGTGGTGGATTGGCTTCTATCCTTGGTCTTGCTGGTACTGGTAATGGTATCACTATCATCCCAGGTACAATGCTTTACATTGGTAATGGACAACTCTTCCAATATCTCTTCATGGTAGCTGTATCATTCGCTCTTGGTTTTGCCCTTACTTACATGTTTGGTTACGAAGATGAAGCTGAAGTTGTTACAAATGCTACTACAGAGCGTCTTGTCGAAGAAGAAACAACTGGCAATGTTCCAGCAGCTCTTCAAGATGAAACAATCATTTCTCCAATTGTTGGTCAAGCAGTTGCTTTAGCTGATGTTAATGATCCAGTCTTTGCAAGTGGTGCGATGGGACAAGGGATTGCGATCAAGCCAACTGAAGGTGTTGTTTACGCTCCAGCTGATGCAGAAGTGACGATCGCTTTTGCGACAGGCCATGCCTATGGTTTGAAGACAGCTAATGGTGCTGAAATCCTGATCCACGTTGGTATTGACACAGTGTCTATGAATGGCGAAGGCTTTGATCAAAAAGTTTCTCAAGGCTCTAAAGTTAAAGCTGGCGATGTTCTTGGAACTTTTGATTTAGCTAAAATCGCAGCAGCTGGTCTGGATGACACGACTATGGTTATCGTGACTAACACAGCTGACTACGCATCTGTGACTCCAGTAGCAGAAGGAACTGTTGCTAAAGGCGATGCGATTATTGAAGTGAAAGCTTAATCTTAGCTAGACAAAGTCAACAAAGTAAAACGAACAACTTATGTTTGTTCGTTTTTTACTTGATTGCTAAGATTTACAGAGGAAAATCTAAAATATAGAGCCATTTCCAATAGGGAAATATGCTATAATGGAGTATAAAGAATACAAGAGGTGTTTGAAATGACAAAATTGTACGGAAGTTTAGAAGCCGGTGGAACGAAGTTTATCTGTGCTGTGGGCGATGAAAATTTTAATGTTGTAGAAAAAACACAGTTTCCTACGACCACGCCGATTGAGACGCTAGATAAGACGATTGAGTTTTTCTCTCGTTTTGACAATCTAGCAGGTCTGGCAGTTGGCTCTTTCGGTCCAATTGATATTGACCCTAATTCAAAAACATATGGCTACATTACGACAACTCCAAAACCACATTGGGCTAATGTAGATATCGTGGGAGCGCTTCGTCGCGCTTTAAATGTGCCAATCTACTTTACGACAGATGTCAACAGCTCAGCTTATGGTGAAGTTGTAGCCCGTAACAATGCTGGTGGTCGCATTGAAAATCTGGTTTATTATACGATTGGAACAGGGATTGGTGCTGGTGCTATCCAACGTGGTGAATTTGTTGGGGGTACAGGCCATCCAGAGATGGGACACTACTATGTAGCTCAGCACCCAATGGATGTGGAAAAAGGCTTTAATGGCGTCTGTCCTTTCCACAAGGGTTGTTTGGAAGGCTTAGCAGCTGGCCCTAGCTTAGAAGCGCGGACGGGTGTGCGTGGTGAAAACATCGAGCTCAATAACTCTGTTTGGGATATTCAGGCTTACTATATTGCGCAGGCAGCTATTCAAGCGACGGTGACTTTCCGTCCGGATGTCATTGTCTTTGGTGGTGGTGTGATGGCGCAGCAGCATATGTTGGATCGTGTCCGTGAAAAATTTACTGTTCTGCTCAACGGTTACCTGCCAGTGCCAGATGTGCGTGATTACATTGTTACACCGGCTGTCGCAGGAAATGGCTCGGCTACACTAGGAAATTTTGTCCTCGCAAAAGATATTAGCGAACGCTATGCAAAATAAGTAAACAAGACGTTGAGAGTTTTCAAATAAACGAAGGAGGCTGAGATAGGGAATCCAGCCTCTTCCATTTGAGGTGAAATATGCAAAAAGCAATTGTGAAAGATCCTTTCTTTTTACAGCAAAAATCAGTCCCTGCCACGAAAGCTGATCTATTTTTGGCTCAGGATTTGCTGGATACCTTGTTGGCTCATAGAGAGTCTTGTGTCGGTCTTGCTGCAAATATGATTGGTTCCCAAAAGCGGGTGATTATTTTTATGTATGGTATGTTGCCCATGGTCATGTTTAATCCAGTTCTCATTCAGAAATCAGGAGCTTATGAAACGGAAGAGGGCTGTCTATCCTTAACAGGCAGTCGGTCAACCATTCGTTACCAGAAAATCACGGTCGAATATCTGGATCAGAATTGGCTGAAGAGGACCATCACGTTAGAGGATTTCCCAGCGCAAATCTGCCAGCACGAATTGGACCATTTGGAAGGAATTCTCATATAGGAAATATATCTGGAAAGGATAGGAACAGAATGAAAGTATACCAGCGCGATGGAGCAACATTTTATGCCATAGGCTTTCTCTTACTCTTTGCTATCTTTTTTATCATGGCTTTTGTATCTATGGATAAGTCCTCCCTTGAGTCAACAAGTCAAAATAGTGCTAATCAACTGGTTCATAGGGCTTCTACCAACAAAGAAGACCAAAGAAGCAGGCAGACTACTGAAGAAAGCAACAATATGCTCAACCCGCTCTATTGGGGAATGGGCATAACCGCTATTTTTATGATCGTTCTAGGCTATATTTCGAATCATAAACCACCGATTTTAGAGATGGATGAGATGGGAATAAGGCTGAGAGGCTTATCTGCTAAAAGAGAGAAGTACTTCTTGTGGCAGGAGATTGAGCAAATTGAATACGATATATCTCGACCTAGGATGAGATCTTCCGAACCGACCAGTCGAATTTTATATTTCTATCCTAAAAATCAAGAGGAGAGTGCGGTCTCTTTGGACTTGGATGATGTGAAAAATACTAGCTTCAATGAACTTCATCAAGAAATTTCCAATCTTGCTCCGCATATCAAGTGGCTCTTTCCGTAGAAATATTATTATAGAGTAGAGATTTGCTATTCTTGTTTCGATTAAAAATATTAAGATAAAAAAACTTTGGATTGGTAGAACTGGGACTCTTGGTTCCAGTTTATTTTTTTATTAAAAATAGTTCTCATAGAAACTTTTTCTTGACATCTGCTTTTTATGTGGTAAAATAGTTCTCAGGAAAACTAATTAGTTCTCGCGAGAACCAGTTTAGAAAGGAAGAATTGATGGAAAAGCCTTTATTAGAAATGAAGCGTTTTGGCCGAAAGATTCATCTCATGGTAGAGAAACTTGCCAAGGAGCAAGGGATTGAGTCCATGGCTGGGCCACAGGGGCAGGTCTTGCATATTGTTGCCCATCGTGCGGAAGAAGGCAAGGACACGCTTATCAAGGATATTGAGCAGGAGTTGGATATTTCCAAATCGGTGGCCTCTAACTTAATGAAAAGGATGGAGAAGAATGGCTTTATCCAGCTGGAAGTTAGCAAAACGGACAAGCGGGCCAAGTATATCCGCCTTACTCCGCAGTCGCAGGAAAGAATGAAGAAAATCCGCGACTTTTTTGGTGAAATAGACCGGTCTATTTTGAATGGTGTTTCTGAGCAGGAGCTACTGATTTTTTCACAAGTCATGGCCAAGTTCTATCAGAATATCGCAAGTTTAGAAAATGGAGGGAAAGATGATTAAGCTATTTAAACGGCTGACGGTAAGGGAAGTGAGCATGATTATTCTCAGTGTGCTCTTCACCTTCCTAACGGTATTTTTGGAATTAGAAGTTCCGACCTATATTTCGACGATTACAGAGCTACTACAAACGCCGGGAACAGTTTTAGCAGATTTGTGGGAACCGGGATTGAAAATGCTTAGCTTATCCTTTGCTAGTTTGCTGTCAGCTATTGTGGTTGGTTTTTTTGCCGCTCGTATAGCAGCTAGCTTTACCCAGAGTTTGCGGAGCGATATTTTCAACCGTGTGCTAGACTATTCGCAGACGGAGATTAAGAAATTTTCGATTCCTAGTTTGCTGACTCGGACGACGAATGACATTACTCAGGTACAGACCTTAATCACCATGGGGTTACAGGTGGTGACCAGGGGGCCGATTATGGCGATTTGGGCCATGACCAAGATTATTGGCAAGTCCGAGAACTGGCTGATTGCTGTTCTGATTGCTGTGATTGTCAATGTTCTAATGACAGTAGTTTTGGTTACACTGGCCTTTCCCAAGCAGTCAGTGGCGCAGCGTTTGGTCGATAAGCTAAATAGCGTCACTAGAGAGAGTCTGACTGGGATTCGCGTGGTCCGAGCTTACAATGCGGAGGATTATCAGGATGAGAAATTTGCGGCGGCTAATGATGAAGTAACTCGCCTTAACCTCTTCATTAATCGTCTGATGGCCATAATGAATCCAGTTATGATGGGGATTTCTAGCGGTTTGACACTGGCGATTTACTGGATTGGTGCTTATCTGATTCAGGAGGCTGGTCTGCAGGAGCGTCTCCCGCTCTTCAGTGATATGGTCGTCTTTATGTCCTATGCTATGCAGGTTGTGATGGGCTTCTTGCTCATGGGTGCCCTCTTTATCGTCCTGCCTCGGACCATTGTATCGGCTGGCCGGATTAATGAAGTGCTGGACCTGCATTCTTCTATTACCAGTCCGGAACAGCCTAAGGCAGCAGCGGATAGCAAGGGAGAGGTGGTCTTTCGAGATGTGTCCTTCCGCTATTCTAAGAATTCTGAAGCGGTCATTGAGCATGTCAGCTTTACAGCGCATGCTGGTGATACTGTAGCCTTTATCGGTTCAACCGGTTCAGGGAAATCCACACTAGTCAATCTCATCCCTCGTTTCTACGATGTGACAGAAGGAGAGATTCTGGTAGATGGTGTCAATGTTCAGGATTACCAGCTAGAAGACCTACGCAATAAGGTCGGCTACATCCCGCAAAAGGCGGTGCTCTTCTCTGGTGATATTGAGAGCAATCTGGACTTCGGTCAAAGCAAAGAAAGCCCGCTGGATGAGCAGAAAATGTGGGATGCTCTTGACCTGGCACAGGCTAAGCCCTTTGTCCAAGAGAAGGAAAAGGGGCTGAAAGCTGAAGTGGCTCAAAGCGGAACCAACTTCTCTGGTGGCCAGCGTCAGCGCTTGGCCATTGCCAGAGCCTTGGCTCGTAAGCCAGAAATCCTCATCTTTGACGACTCCTTCTCAGCCCTAGACTATAAGACAGACTGTATTTTGCGCAAGGAACTGGCTGAGCGGACGCAGGATATGACCAAGCTAATCGTGGCGCAGCGGATTTCTACCATCATGGATGCGGATCAAATCTTGGTCTTGGATGCTGGCAAGGTGGTTGGTCAAGGTACCCACCGAGAACTTTTGGCAAATAACGCGGTTTATCAAGAAATTGCCTACTCACAACTATCCAAGGAGGAATTAGAAAATGGAAAATAAGAAGTCTTCATTATTTAACCAGATGCGGCCTTATCTCAAAGGTTTCCAGCTTCCTCTTGCTTTGGCATTTGTGGGAGCTGTCTTGTCAAACATTATCACGGTCTATGGGCCAAATAAATTAAAAGAAATTACTAATCTCATTTCTGATGGTCTGGGTAGCAACATTGATTTAAAAGCTGTGTCTCAGATTGCCTTTCTCCTCGCTATTCTATATGCAGTCGGAGCCCTGCTCAACTACGGTCAGTCCTTTATCATCAGTACGGTTGTCCAGTATTTCTCCAAGCGGCTACGGACGGCCATCGCAGAGAAAATTAACAAGCTTCCATTGAGCTATTTCGATGGTCATTCTCAGGGGGATACGCTGTCGCGCGTGACCAACGACGTGGATACGGTTGGCCAATCTCTCAACCAGAGTTTAGGAAGTGTTATCTCTTCTAGCTTGCTTTTGGTGGCTGTGGTTTTGACTATGTTCTTTATGAACTGGATTTTGGCTTTGGTGACCATTTTGGCTACTGTAGTCGGTTTTGTCTTTGTCGGCCTCATCATGGGCAAGTCTCAGGGCTATTTCACTGCCCAACAAAACGATTTAGCTGCTGTCAACGGTTATGTAGAGGAAATGTACTCGGGGCATAATGTCGTTATCAGCTACAATGCCATTGAACAGTCAAAGGAGCGCTTTGCAGTTCTCAATCACAATCTCTATAATAGTATTTGGAAGTCTCAATTTATCTCTGGCATGATGATGCCGCTCATGTTCTTTACAGGTAATTTGGCCTATGTGCTGGTTATTTTGGTCGGTGCTGCTCTGGCGATTAATGGTTCTATTAGCATCGGAATTATTGTCGCCTTTATGGTTTATGTGCGGACCTTCTCTCAGCCTTTGTCACAGATTGCCCAAGGTATCACTGTCTTGCAGCAGGCTGGTGCAGCACTGGTTCGTGTCCTTGACTTTCTAGCTGAGCCTGAGATGGAAGACGAGCAGCATAAAGAGCAGCAGCTTACTGCTATCAAAGGAGATGTTGCCTTTGAAGAGGTCTTCTTTGGCTACAAGCCAGATCAGACGATTATTCATGATTTCTCAGCCCAGGCCAAAGCCGGACAGAAGATTGCCATTGTCGGTCCGACGGGTGCTGGTAAGACGACCATTGTTAATCTGCTTATGAAGTTCTATGAAATTGATAAAGGGCGTATCAGCATTGATGGTATAGATATTAAGGATATGAAACGCTCCGAGGTTCACGATGCCTTTTCAATGGTCTTGCAGGATACCTGGCTCTTTGAAGGAACTATCCGAGAGAACTTGATTTATAATCAGGAGCATGTCACGGATGAAGCAGTTATCGCTGCAGCGAAGGCGGTCGGTGTTCATCACTTTATCATGACTCTGCCACAGGGCTATGATACAGTGTTGGATGATACGGTTAACTTATCGGTTGGTCAGAAGCAGCTGCTGACCATCGCTCGTGCTCTGCTGAAAGATGCACCGCTCTTGATCTTAGATGAGGCAACTTCGTCAGTCGATACGCGGACGGAGGAGCTGATTCAAAAGGCTATGGACAAACTTATGGAGGGTCGGACTTCCTTTGTCATTGCTCACCGCCTGTCCACTATCCGTAATGCGGATCTTATCTTGGTCATGCGCGATGGAAATATCATCGAGCAGGGCAACCACGATGAACTCATGGAGCAGAATGGCTTCTATGCGGACCTCTATAATAGTCAGTTTGAGGAAGATGAAGTAGCTTAAGGATAGCAATGGAATATTCTGCTATAAAAAATGGCACAGCTTAGGCTGTGCTTTTTTGTAACCAATTTCTTATATGAAAGTTAGAAATTTTGCCTGTTTTATTTAAGGCCGCGCTTTAAAATTTTCATTTGATCTGCTTGGTCATTTTAGAGATTGCAAGGATGCATTTTTACATGAGGTTGATTTCGAACGCTATTTACCAGTTTAGCCAAGTATGATAAAATAGAAAAGTCGCAGTATTAAGAAATTAAGGAGACAATGATGAAAAAAGTATTTAAATACACGGCCTTGCTTATGGCAGGGATGAGCTTAACCGCCTGTGCTTTGCTTCCAAGTCCAAATAAAAAACATTCTGGTAAGCCAAGTCAGGAAACGACTGTCAAAAAATCAGCCAGCAATGGGCAGGTTGATATCCAAATTAAGGATGGCCAGTTCATTATGCCAAGCAACGGATCAGCTGATGCCAAATACTTGGCCTTGTCTTTGGAAA
>ERZ772957.2597-NODE-2597-length-10301-cov-9.757369_pt1 | contig 10301 bp, 6 predicted proteins | sample MGYA00580682_ERZ772957 | MGnify/ENA primary metagenome ERZ772957 (study PRJEB29015, sample SAMEA2737921) | human oral metagenome | biome: human oral; feature: human-associated habitat; material: dental | place: China | collected 2025 ...
GTACCTCTCTTGAGGTAGAAAAGCAGCTTGAATTTTTCTTTTTCCATTGTTTTTTACTTGCAAAATTACACTTCTTTGAGGAACTTTGAACGATGCAAAACATTGATAATGAAAGAGAAAACTCCGTTTTAGTTACCACTTTCAGCCGTCCTTTTCCTTTCATCGTTTTTCGAACGATTTGGTAACTGAACTCCCTCCTTTTCGCTCCCTTTTCTGCCTGTTTCCTATGATGCAACCCTAAGAAGAAACAAGCAATATCCGCTGTATTTCAGTCAGATATGAGTTTTATGCCATTTTCTGCTTTCTACTCCCATACTTCCGCATAAAATGCTGCCAGTTCTGGCACCTTAATAAAGGTTCGGAAGCGCTCTTTTTGGATAATCTCATTGGTGATGGAGAACTCATAGTCAGTCGATTTCTTGGCAAAGACGGCAGCCCATGCGTCAAAGCTGTTGATGCCCTGCTTCTCCAATGCCTGTGGACGCAGGTATTTGAAAAGGAGATACAACTCCGTGAGTGAGTTGCTGATGGTCGTCCCCGAAAGGAAGGTGGCTCCCAAATCCTTGCCCGACCGCTCCTGTATGGTGCGTATGGCAAAGAGCATATTTAAGGCACGCTGTGAGCCGTCGGGATTGCCCAAGCCCGATACACGGTCATGCCGGGTGTTGAACATCAGGTTCTTGAATTGGTGGCTTTCATCGACAAAGAGGTGGTCGATGCCCATCATCTTGAAATCAACGGCATCGTCCTTACGCTCGGCTATGCTGTCCTGTATGTTCTGTAACTTGGCTTCAAGCGTCTGCTTGCGCTTCTCCAGACCTTTGAGCATTCCACGGGAAATCTCCGCTCCCTGCATACGGAGTACTTCGAGGTTTTCCTCCACGGAGTCCATCTCCTTCTGCAAGATAGCCTCCTGTATCTCCAAAGCCTGCGGTATCATACCGAACTGTTCATGCGTAAGTATAATACAGTCCCAGTCGTTGTTCTTGATGTCGTTGAAGATGCGTTGGCGGTTCTGTTTATTAAAATCGTTCTTTCCAGGATAGAGTACCTTAGCATTAGGATAAGCTTTCCTAAAGGTGTCGGCAATGTCGAATACGTTTGCCTTCAGTCCGATAATCATCGGCTTATTGGCTAATCCCAACCGTTTCATCTCGTAAGCTGCCGTACACATGATGAGCGTCTTGCCCGCACCCACCTCGTGGTCACATATACCGCCGCCATTGGTCTTGAGCATCCATACCGCATCCTTCTGACTCTTGTACAGGTCGGCAATGCCCAGTCTTTTTAAGTCAAGGTCGGGAAAAGTCTGATGTGCACCGTCGAAGTTGGGGCGCACAAAACAGTTGAAAAGGCGGTTGTAACGGTCGGATAACTGCTGCTTGAACGTGTCAGGTGTGCGTCCGAGCCAATCGACAAAGCCCTGCCGTATCTCCTCAATCTTGGCATTTGCCATCTGTATGGCATGTCCATCACGCACCTTGATGGTCTTGATTTCTCCCGTAACCTTATCCGCCACTTCCTTACTCTTGTTAATGTCGGGAATGGTATTGTGCAGGGCGTGCTTCAAGAGGTTGATACCGTCATAACGGCGGAACTCCCCCTGCACTGCGTACTTGTGCCAGATATTGGCGTTTTTCCTGTCGCATGAAATGGAATACTCATCCATATTGGAGTGATACGACACGCCTATCTCCGTCCCGAAGAATTCCGAGGCGAACCTGCCATATACCTTTGAGGGTATCCAACGTTCACCGAGGTTGAAGTCAAGCTCGGCAAAGGGAATGGACGTAGGCGTGGCTGCACGCAAGGCGGCAAGGCTTAGTTTGGCTTCCTCGTGGTCGGGATGGTCCAAAAGCCACGACTCGATACGTTCCGCCTTTTCAATCACGTTACCCGAAATGAACTTGTCCGCCACCTCATAACCGCCCTCTTCGGGATTGTAGAAGATGCGTCCCTCCAGAGCTGAAATGATGTCGCTCTCTTCCATATCGGGTAGCAGGGAACTCATATAGTCGAGTTCCACCGAGCCATACTTGTTGAGCGATGCACCGAGTGCTTCCATCGGGTCAGCTGCGACGGTCAGTTCGGTGGTGGCGAATGCCGTGGGATGGTCAAAGATGTCCGCCTTGATATATTTACCGTTCTCGGAACGTTCCAAGAACAGTATCTCCATGCCCGTGGCGTCCATCTTGATGATGTCGGTATTCGTCTTCTGGTTAAAATAGCCCCAGCGTAGGACATAGCCGTCATAAAGTCGGTTGAGTTTCTCGCGTTCTTCCTTGTCCTCTGCATGGTTCTCTGCCTCGTAGTCATAGAGACGATGATAGCACTCCCGTATCTCGATATAGGCTTTGAGACGGGAGAGCTGGGCATACGGCAAGTCCATCGGATTGAAGGTGGGATGCCGCTTCACATCAGAAAGAAAACCGACCTGCCCCTTCTGCACGACAATGGAGCCGTCCCTCAAATGCGAATCGGGCGATGAGAGAAAGGGACGGGGTGAGGAATCAAACTCCTTTTTCACCTCCGCTATCGGTTGTGGTTTTCGCTCTTCGGCTCCATTCATGAAGTCAAAGAGAGATGGCTCACGATATGAGGGGGAGATGATCTTCTTATTGCCCTTTCCTCTGGTTTTACGCCCTGGAGTGACTGTAGGTTGTTTTTCGCTCTCCTTTCCTGCTTTGTTTTCCGGTTGCTTTTGAGCTGTCTGCACCTGCGATTTTGGAGCTTCTTTAATCTCGCTGTTCACGCGCGTTACTTCCTGCGTCCAGAGATTGTATTCCTCCGGAGCGAACAGTGAAGGCTGCTCCGTTTCCTGTCGCTCGTCCATGCCGTTCATCACCGGATGATGGTCATCGTCGAAATAGACCATCTGGCCGTTCATCTCCCGTGGAGACTCCACATCGGTACGGATTTCCTTCACATCCTGCTCATACTGACGGTGAAGAGTCAATGTAGGCACGCCTTCAGGAGCAGGCTCATAGGAAATGTGGTCGATAGCCTGCACGATTTGCCTATTAGCCTTTTCCCTGACTTGCTCCCCAGCCTTTTCTACTTGAACTTCCTCCTTGTCCTCTTCCGTGGAGAGCTTCTCCTCCATTGGCTGAGCCAGAACTGTCGGCTCGGCTTTTTTCTTGATTTCCTCAATAATCGGCTCCTTGGTGTATTGTCCTTGGACAATCTCCTCCAGTTCTGCAATCTCGTGCAGTTTCTTGGGGCTAAAATATAAGTCTCGCTCAATGCCTAACCCATGTATCTTGACTTCCTCCATTTCGTCAAGCGACATATTGCCCAGTTCCCAACCATAGCCCATCGTAACAGCACCGAAGCCGATACGGGTCTTCGGGTCGTACTCCAAGAGGTAAGCCGTATAAGCTCCCATCGGGAAGAAATAACGAGCATAGGCGACTTTATCGCCAATCAGTTCTTTGTCCGTGCTGTACAGTTTGGGCAGTTGCTTTCTGATGCTGTCGGGCATGAGATTATAGGCGTTATCCGCCTCCTTGTCCGTTTTTGGCTCCTCTTCGGGCACATCTACCGTTACCCCTAACTTTCTCAACTGCTTCCCGGCTTCTTTCTGCCGTTCCTCCTCCGTCATCGGTATGCCCGTTTCATAGAGCTTTCGGTCAAAACGTTGTTCCATTTCCAAGGAGAGTTGTGTCCTGATACTCTCCGCCAGATCTTCAATGCTACCATCAAAGTGATACTCCCATGCCGGTTTGCCGTATGGGTCTCTGCCCAACGTGCGTTCGGTGGCAATGGTGCGGTGAGCTATGTCCTTCCATTCACCGTCAAAGAGTGAGTTGTGCTTGAATACGACAGAAGAACCTTCGGCTATGGGAGCGGATATGGATTCTATAAATTGCTGCTCGATGCCCTCGGAAATTATCTTTCCCGACTGCTTTTGCAGGACAATGAGGTCGCTGCCTACTTCCGTCCCTGCATTCTCAGAGAACATACCCGACGGCAGGCGGAGAGCAGAGATAAGCCGGCTGTTTTGCATCAGATAACGGCGTATAGATTCGTTCTTGGGACTGTCTAATACGCCCTGCGAAGTGATGAACGCAAGGAGTCCGCCCTCCTTGATGCAGTCCAATCCCTTTACAAAAAAGTAATTGTGGATGGCTCGTGTGGATTCACGCTTGAGAATGTCCTTGCCCTTGCTGTAATCACGGTCATAGACCATGAAATCACCAAAGGGAATGTTACTTGTTATAAGGTCGTACTTGTCCTTGTCCTCCAACTCCCCGATGGCTTCAAAAGGGGCTTGGCGGACGATGATGTTGCCCTGCCCATAAGGATGAATGGCTTGTGAGATACGGGCAGTGAGCAGGTCTTTCTCCATTGCATCGACCGTACCGGCCTTTTTTGCGAAAGTCTCGGTAAAGGCTCCCATGCCTGCCGAAGGGTCTAAGCAGCGTCTTATCTGCAAATCGGTGGCGGTAAGCGCATCGGAAATGGCAGCAACGATACGGGTATCTGTATAGAAGGAGGTCAATACGCTTGCCTTGATGCTCTCCCAGTACCGCTTGGCAGTGTTGGCATCTACGGCTTCACGGTAAATCATCTGCTTGAGCTGCTGGGTAGGCTCAAAGAGATTCTGCTCTGACTTGCTCCAATAACGTATGTCATCGGGGTTATCCGTGCGGTTGAGTACGCATTTCAAGCCACCGAAGCCCTGATAGTTCCGTAAGATACTTCTTTCAGTTTCGGTGGCTTCGCGGCGTTCTTTCTCTAATCGCAGCACGACACGGATAGCTTCCGTGTTGTCTTGCAAGACTGATTTCTTATTGTATGCCATAAGGTATAACTTATTCTATTATGGGAATAACTACTCTGATTCCAAAGTTTGATTGTAATGTCGGACTTTAGTATCAGAAATGAAGTAGTATGCTATTTCCGTTTCTTGTTTTGTTCAAATTCAAAGGTGGTGGTATAATCGTCTTTCAAAACCAGTCGGGCATTAAACTTTTTGCCGGCCCTACTGGTCAAACCTTTGAGGACGGGCGTCCGACCTGTGGTTATCAAATCTCGGATATTGCCCTCTGTAAGAAGCGTTCCACAGACCTCACGAAATATATGAAAGTCGCAGCCCTCGTGTCTGCATTTGGCGACTTTGGTATAAATGCCCACACTTTCGTTACCACATTTAGGGCAGTGGTAGGTGGGGTAAGACTTCTGCACCTGTGGAGCAAGGGCAAGGAGTTCCTCGCAGATAGTGCCGACGTATGAGTTGATGCCTTGCGCGAACTTCTCCGCCGGCATTTGTCTCGCCTCGATAGCGGCAAGAGCCAGTTCCCAACTGCCAGTCATCTCTGCATTGGCGATTCTCTTATCCTTGACAATCTCATAGACTGCCAGGCCTTTCTCGGTAGGTATGATGGCTTTCTTATCCCTTCGGATATAATCACGGAGAATAAGCGTCTCGATGATGTTGGCACGGGTGGCAGGTGTTCCGATACCACACTCTGCCATCGCTTTCTTACTCTCTGCATTTTCGACCTCTTTTCCGGCGTTCTCCATCGCAGAAAGCAGTGTCGCTTCTGTGTAGAGCGGTTTAGGTTTAGTCTTATGCTCGGTTATTTCAGCAGAAACAAGTGGCAAAACCTCTCCCTCCGTTAGACCAGGCAATGAAGACAAAACCTGTTCGTCATCATATTCTTTCATCTCTGCTTCTACTTTTTTACCTTTTTGTACGGCTTTCCAACCCAAAGAGATTTGTCGGTATGCCTTCCAAGTAAAGGTGTTGGTGCCATCCGTGAACCGTACCTGCATACGCTCTTCCTCGGAATCGGGAGAAAAGGCTTCGACAAAGCGATTGCTCACCATCTGGTAGACGGTCGCTTCATCTGTCGACAATCCTGATGGTGTTTCACCTGTCGGTATGATGGCGTGGTGGTCGGTAACCTTGGTATTGTCCACCGAGTGACGATTAAGCGGATTTGATAGTGGCATGCCTATCTTGCGCAGCAGGACGGGTACTTCCTCGAAGACATCCTCGCTGATGTATCGGCTGCCTGTGCGGGGATAGGTTGTGATTTTCTTCTCATAGAGGCTTTGGGCTATCGAGAGGGTTTTGTCTGCAGAAAAGCCGTGGCGTTTGTTGGCATCCTTCTGCAAGGCAGTAAGGTCGTACAAGAGTGGTGGCGGTGTACCGCCCACCTTTCTTGTGACCGATTCCACTGTAAGCCGGCTCTGACTGCGAAGTGTAGCGAGAGCAGTCTGTGCCGATGCTTCACTCTCATAGTCTTCACTGCCAACGGCTTTCAGCGACAAGCCCTCTTTTTCTGTGTGAACGGAGAGTTTCCAATAAGGTACGGAAGAAAAATCACGATTCTCTATGTACCGACGGCAGACCATAGCAAGTGTTGGGGTCTGTACCCGTCCCAACGAATAGCCTCCCTTGCGTGCGATGGACAGGGCACGGCTGGCATTGATACCCACGAGCCAGTCGGCTTCGCTTCTTGCCTTGGCGGAATGATAGAGATTGTCGTAACAGCTTCCAGGCTTGAGATTAGCCATGCCCTCACGGATAGCCTTGTCGGTAAGAGAACTTATCCAAAGACGGTCGAAAGGCTTTCTACAATCAAGATGTTGGTAGATATAGCGGAAGATGAGCTCACCTTCACGCCCTGCGTCGGTAGCAACGATGATACGGTCTGCCTTGTCAAAGCAGGAGCGTATCACCTTGAGTTGCTTGAGTGCTGCGGGGTCGGATATATAGTCCTTATCCTTACGCACTTGGCGCACGATGAGCCGGAAAGGATTGGGGCGGATGGGCAGGTCTTCGGCCTTATAGGCAGAAAAACCATAGGCTTCGGGCATGGCAAGGGTGATGAGATGTCCCATCGCCCAAGTGACGAGATAACCGCAACCTTCCAAGCATCCGTCCTGCTTACTGTTTGCTCCGACAATGCGGGCAATGTCTCTGGCTACCGAGGGCTTCTCGGCAATAATACAAGTTGTCATAGTCTGAAATCGTTTTAAGGTTACATCTTACGTCCACGGGACTTCTTCTGCTTGTTCTCGTCCTGCTTTTGCTTCTGCTCGGCAGTAGGCTGTGTCTGTCCCGTTTTGAGTGGTTCTTTCACGTTCTTGGTGGCTTCATTCGTCTTACCGTGGTTATTCACGGCTACCTGTGTTTTGTGTTCTTCGGCTACAGCAACCACCTTTTCTTTGCCGCTTTCCTGCTTTTTATCGGGATTCCACTTGTAAAAACGTGGTCTATTTTGTTCCTTGTCCATGCGGACATATGCGTTGAATGGTTGTCCCTGTTTGTCTACCATATTCTTTAGATATAGTGTACGACCGCTATCCAAGGCCTCTCGCTGCTTCTCGGAAAGTTCCAGACCGCAAAGCTTATGTGGGACACTTTGCTGCTGAGCCTGTTTGTGTTCCTGTCGTTCTCTTAAACTCTTGTTGTTGTCAAAGATGAACTCAATGCCCTTTCGCTCGGCATTAACTTGAAGCGTGGCATCAAAGGACTTACCGCTCTTGGCAGTCATACCTTCCACCTTCACGGCTTTGCCTTCCACGAGGTCTTTGTATTGTACATCAGAGAGCGTAACGCCCTTGATTTCCTTAGGGATGTTCACACAGTCGGCACGCAGGGCGATAATCTCATTGGTCTGCGAATCGATAGATACGTAGGCAGAGAAAGGCTCTCCGTTCTTAGGTGTCACGTCAATGGTCTTACCCAGATTACCCGTAGTGAGGAGTTGCTCCTTTTCTTCGGGAGAGAACTTATAACCCATATAGGGATAGTCGAGTTGTGGCTCCTTTCTCAAAGGATGGATAGCCAAACCGATGTTCCCCTCGCCGTCTGTGCGGAAGGCAAGGCGTGCGTCGGTGTAGATCGTAGTGTCGCCCATCGGGATGGCAATGGTTACAAGGTTACTCTTCTGCCAAGAGAGCATCTTTTCTAACTCTCCGCCTTGCTCCAGACGCTCACGGGTAAGACCAAGGTTGTCGAGCTGCTTCCAATCAATCTTCGACTCGTCAATGGCGGTGGCGTTCTTCTGCTTGGGCAGGAAGTCGTCAAAGCGCACCTGACTGTCTGCCAACTGCTGCTTATTCTCAGGCTTCTCACGGTTCTGCAGCATGGTATGGAGGGATGCCACACTTTGCTCCACGTTGTTAGCCACTACCTTGTAGAGTCCAAAACGGGACGGCTCATTAAACTGCTTGAGGAAATTGGTCATGAAGTTCTTCAGCAAGCCGTCTTTGTTGTTGAACTTCAAGAAGGCTGCCTGATGCACATCTTTGGCTTCCGTTGTTTGGAGTTTGCCCTTGTCATCAATGCCAGAGACTACTGAGAGCTTTCCTGCATCATTCTCGTTCTTCACTTCCGTGCGGTCTTCCAATACCAGCACATAATTGTCGTTGCTGTTTGATTCCATTTTTCTAAATTTTAATATGGTGAATACTGTAATCAAGCAGCTAAATTATAGGTATATGAAGAGATTGAAAAGCTTTTGGGAAAAGCGGGAAATACAGGGAAAAAACAAGAATCCATTATCCGAATCTGTATGGAAAGCGGATAATGGCATGTTATAAATAAATATGAACGTTTCCGGTAGAGGAACTTATTTATTTATTTCCTCCTTTTTCGAATATTCTTTTTCTATCAATAAATTGATGAGAAATTTCTGCAAGTCTTGGTCAGTGGGTACATTGAGTTTCTTGCGGATATGGTTACGCGTCACGTCAACGTTGTTTTCGGTTTTGTCGAGTAGCAGGCCGATTTCGCTCCGCTTCTTTCCTGCGAGAATGAGGCGGCACACATCCGTTTCTGATTTAGTCAGACAGGGAAAGTGGTGCCCCAGATCGCAGTCGTCCATCAAGTGTTTTTTCAGATGCAGGCGCACGGCGTTGATAAGGTTGCGTTGCGATTTCGGTTTGAGCATGGAAAACAGGCGGTCCGTGTCCTCGGGCGGCGGGTGGTCGTTGCCGCTCATGCGCAGATAGACCTCTATCTCCTGCCTGTTCAGCCTGACGGCGTGCATCAGTGCTGTCTCACGGTGATGCAAATCGGTATTTTCCTTCGTTACACTCATCACATTATATCGCAGCAGTTCGCCCAGCGTGCAGAGGAAAAACTGCACGAAGAGGAAGAAACCGAACAGGCGCCAAAGCGAAGGCTCTTCAAGATATGCTGCCACACAACCATAGCCAATCACGCTGATGGTGGAGACGATAAAGGGGGTAAACCGGACAAAGCTTATCACAAGGAAGAATACCGCCAACAATGACGCTATCTGATTGACGAGGATGAGTTGTAGAAAATGGTCGGGACGCACGGTGGCAAAATAAAAGAAACGCATGACGATGGTACACTGCGCCACGAGCACCGTGAGTGAAAAAGCCTTGGAAAGTGTCAGCCACTGCGTGAGGTAGAGCAACAGCGAAAGAAGGCATGTCGCAAGGTGTATGCCGCTCATGGAAAGCGGCAGCCAGTCGTGCGAACCTCCAAGCCCCATGAACTGTAGTGAGATGACGGAAACAACGAGAAGGGAGTGGAGCAAATACACGATGATGCGGTGCCGCCCGATGGTGTTCTCGGCACGCGACCGCAGGAATACCGAAACCTTTTCGCTGAGAGAATGGGTGACCATGCTTGTCGTTTTTACTTTTTATAACGACTGCAAAGATACGTTTTTATTTTCTCTTTGTCAAGTTTTTTATTAAGTGTTTTTAAGGGGTGTATTAAGGTTTTTAGGGGATGGGAACGCTTAAAAAATTGTCTTTTTCTTAAAAATCTCAAGTTTACAACTCGTTTTTTGTTATTTTTGTGTGGTCTTTTGCTGTTTTCGCGCAAATGTTCTTCGCAGAATTGTCCGGAAGAGAATCGTCCTGCATGCGAAATTCAGCGGACAGGAATGTGATATGAGAAAACGAGAACATAGAAATATTTTTAATTTACAATCAGCGAAAAGAATTATTCATAAAGTGAATGAGATTATGGCAAATGAAAACAACAGACATCATTCGGAGGCTCTACCTCTTCTTCTTCGCCCTGATGCGAGTGGAGCCGACAGTGGTGGAGGCAGCCTTACTCCACATGAGTAGTGCATCCGATACATTTTAGGAAAATAGCTCAAACAGGGCAATCGTTGCTACAACCTGAGGGATAAACTTTAGGGAAAAGGGCAAGAAACCTGTTGCGTCTATGAATCTGAGAAACTGAAAATATACTGGAAATGAAACATTTTATCACCTTGCTGTTTGTCATTACACTCTCCGTAGGAGAAATGTATGCCGCCACTCCGGCAGACTCCATCCGCAAAGAGATGAAGCAC
>ERZ772957.2601-NODE-2601-length-10287-cov-2.830043_pt1 | contig 10287 bp, 8 predicted proteins | sample MGYA00580682_ERZ772957 | MGnify/ENA primary metagenome ERZ772957 (study PRJEB29015, sample SAMEA2737921) | human oral metagenome | biome: human oral; feature: human-associated habitat; material: dental | place: China | collected 2025 ...
CCGTTGAAAAAACTATCCGTAAGCCTTTTGAAAATAGTGGTGCCGGATACAAGGCACTGGGTATACAACATCCGCAGGCGTACTTGCTGTACGTCGAGGATTGTTGTGTACTCAGTAACGCCGTAGACGGTATGCATATTTTCGAAAGGCCGTCCTAGGAGGACTGTATGAACGTAATTGAACGATTGGAAAACATCAAATTGATACCGGTCGCCGTACTGGACTATGCCGAAGCTGCCCGTCCGGTCGCAGAAGCGCTGATAGAAGGCAGCCTTCCGTGCGCGGAAGTAACGTTTAGAACGGATGCCGCCGCCGAATCGATCTGCATTATGCGCGCGGCCTTTCCCGATATGCTGGTCGGAGCCGGAACGGTGCTGACGGTTGAACAAGCTGTGCGCGCCGCCGAAGTGGGAGCGCAGTTTATTGTCAGCCCCGGCTTTAATCCTGAAGTAGTGAAGTTCTGTATTGACCGGAAGCTGCCGGTTATTCCCGGTGTTTCCTCTCCGACTGAGATAGAAGCAGCGCTTGCCTACGGCTTAACCGTCCTGAAATTCTTTCCCGCCGAAGCGCTCGGCGGCCTTCCGATGATTAAAGCGCTTTCCGCTCCGTACGGTTCGGTGCGGTTTATCCCGACCGGCGGCGTCAATGAACAAAACCTGACCGCTTACTTAAAGCACAAGGCGGTACTTGCCTGCGGTGGCAGCTGGATGCTTCCGAAAGACGCGATTACAGCGGGCGACTTCAAGCGGATTACTGCGCTGACCGCCACCGCTGTACAAAAGATTACTGCGCTCAAGCAGCCGGAAGGCGCTGCGCAATCATCAGTTACGTCGGCGTCATGCGCCGGAGCAGGAGGCCGTGCTGCGGGAAAAGCTGCGGCTCCCGTCTCCTATCCCGAACACCCGCGGGTTGTTACTTTCGGTGAGATTATGCTGCGGCTCGCGCCTCCCGGTTATACGCGCTTTATACAGACTGAAACCTTCGGCGCGACCTACGGCGGCGCGGAAGCAAACGTCGCTGTTTCGCTTGCAAACTACGGCATCGACGCCTCGTTTGTAACCAAACTCCCCGCGCACGAAATCGGGCAGAGCGCCGTCAATGCGCTGCGCCGCTTCGGGGTTGATACCGGCCGTATTGCCCGCGGCGGCAGCCGGATCGGCATCTACTATTTGGAAAAAGGCGCTTCACAGCGCCCGTCAAAGGTTATCTATGACCGGCTGCCGTCGTCGATTTCCGAAGCGGAGCCGTCAGACTTTCAGTGGGAAGAAATATTCAAAGGGGCTTCATGGTTCCACTTTACCGGCATTACTCCCGCGCTCAGCGGGAAGACGGCACAGCTGTGCCGGGACGCGTGCCGTGCGGCAAAGGCGCTCGGATTGACGGTATCGTGCGATTTGAACTACCGTAAAAAGCTCTGGTCAAAGGAGCAGGCGCGGGAGGTGATGCAGGAGCTGTGCGGATATGTTGATGTGTGTATCGCCAATGAGGAGGATGCCGCCGACGTGTTCGGAATTGTTTCAAACAACACGGACGTGCACTCCGGTAAACTGAACCGCGAAGGGTATGAGGAAGTCGCCGCCGCGCTTTCGCAACGGTTCGGCTTCCGGAGCGTTGCAATCACGCTGCGGGAATCGCTTTCCGCAAGCGACAATAACTGGTCTGCGCTGCTGTATGAAGGGGGCAAAGCCTACTACAGCAAAAAATACGCTGTTCGTATCGTTGACCGGGTCGGCGGCGGCGACAGCTTCGGCGCGGGACTGATATACGCAGCGCTCAAAAGCTATGCGCCGCAGGAGCGGATTGAATTTGCAACCGCCGCTTCGTGTCTCAAGCATTCGATAGAGGGGGATTTTAACGCTGTCTCCGTCGATGAAGTAACGCTGCTGGCAAAGGGCAACGCCTCGGGACGAGTACAGCGGTAATCGTTCTTTTGGATTGGAGATGATATATTACAGAAAGATATTGACGGTGCTGCTCGGCTGGTCGCTGTTTTTTGTCCTGCTGGTGGATGGTGTGCTGTTATGGCATACGCTGTCCCGCGGGAGGCAGCGTTTTGAGCAGGAGCTTGACGAAAAGATGAATCGTATTGCGGAATTTACGGATTCACGGCTTGTGACGAATCAGCTGCGGACTGCGATTATCTCGTCGTCGGATGCCTTGTACCGGTATATCAGTGCGGAACAGCCGCAGGAATATCATCTGCTGGTCTTTTCAAATTATATCAAAAGTCTCTATACGGTAACGCCGACGCAGCAAAGTCTGTTTGCCGTTTCGTATCTGTCCAATGATTACGCGGTAACGACCGATTACAATACCGATATTGCGACAATGTTGCGGCTTTTTTATATGACGCCGGAGCAGCTTGAAGCGGTAACCCGTTATTTTGACGAGCAGTTTAACGCGGTGTGTACGGTGGTTCCGACGCGGCATGAGGAAACAAACTATATCGTTTTTATCCACTGTGCGAAAAATTGGCATGCGCAGCCGGTGTATTTTTTTTCGTTGTATACGGAAGATCAATTTTTTGATACGGCGGCAATCGGAGCCGGTTCACTCAGGCTGTATCAAGGAGAGACGCTGGTCTATACGGCGGAACCGCGCGGCAGCGGACGGCATTTGCGGCGTACCGCCTCCCGAATAAAGGTTTCCGAGACCGCGCTTTTCCGGTACGAGCTGACGTATCCGTATCAGACGCCGTTTACCGCTTCCGCGGCGGCGATTGTGTTAACCGGCATTGCAGCGGCAGCCGGTATGGCGGCGTTGATGTACGGTTTTACCCGCAAATTGTATAAGCCGATTGAAAACATCCTCCGGCTGACCGATATGCCGGATTCGCCGGTGCGCGCCGAAGATGAATTCGCCTGTATTTCCAATACCATTCAAACGCTGAACCAGGAGGTTGATACCATGTCGGATTCGCTCCGGCATTATGATCAGCTGCTGGAGCGGACATTCCTGCGTGAACTGCTCTGTAACTATATGCCGCTGGAGCAGGCCGAATCGCGCGCGGCACGGCTCCGGCTGACGGATATTCCGGCTCCGCTGGAGACGGCTGTTATCCGCTACGGTAGCGCCGATGAAAGCAATTCGGCGGGAAACGAGATGCCGTACAATGCCTGTTTTGTGCTCAAGCAAAAATTGGAGCAGGTGTTTATCGCCGAAAGCAAGCGGTTTGCGTTCTTCCGCATTATCGATGTGTCTTTTGATACGCAAGCGCTGATTGTATCGGCTGTAGGCGACAACGGGCGCGCGGTCAATACGCTGAAGACGCTTTTATCGGAGGTGTTGGCGCAGCAGGAGTTGACGGAGCAGTTCGGTGTTTGTGCGGCCATCGGCTATGAGGTGAGCGAACTGTGGAATATCGGCGCATCATACCGGAACGCGCTGTGGCTGCTGGAAGTACGGTCGTATACCGCAAGCGGCGCGCCCGTTCTTACGAATGCCGACATCAGTCAAGCGGTCATCAAAACGGCAGCGTATTATCCGCTTTCGGCGGAGCAGGCGCTGATCAATGCGGTCATTCACAAGAAGATTGAATTGTGGCAGTCCGTACTCGCCGATGTTTTCCTGGAAAACCGGAAGCGGGAAGGGCAAAATACGGCGCAGCTTGCGCTGCTTTTAACGGCAACCGTTCAGCGCATTTTGGACGGTGTGCAAAAAACGCCGGAGCAGATATTCGGGGCGGACACCGCCGTATTACTGACGATGAGCTCGTGTAAAAAACTGGAAGAGCTTTACGCGGCGGTAAAGTCCGTGCTTATCCGCATTACGGAGCATCTGCGCGCTGCTCCAAAAACGGCTAATCCTATTCTGATTGCGCAGATGGAGCATTTTATCAAAAAGAATTACACGCGGAATATCAGCCTTGACGATTTGGCGGAGGCGGTGAATCTTTCGCCGAATTACGTGTCGACAACGTTTAAAAACAACTTCGGTCGGAATTTTAAAGATTATTTGAATTACTATCGATACGAAGCGGCGTGTGCGCTTATCCGGGCGGAACCGTTAAAAAAGGTAAAGGAAGTGGCGGCGGCGTGCGGATGCAGTACCGATATCCTCACCCGGCTCTTTTTAAAATACGGCAACATGCTGCCGACGGATTTTCAAAAACAAGTACACACGCTGTAATTGCGGGGGGCGGTGTCTCCAAATTTTATAATACGAAAGACATGATATGGAAGACTTTTAATAATTGACGATACCGGTAATAGATGATAGAATTATCGCTATGATAATGGTTTTCGCTGCAGCAGTGTTCATTGTGATCAGTGTGATATGCAGTATCTTCTTCAGCATACGGATAATACAACGCAAAAAGACAACAGGTAACATAACACGATCCGATATACTCGCGCTGATAACGGCGCTTGCGTTTGTAGTAGCGGGAATCATATTGCTGGCGGTGCCGTTTCCGCTGCTTTCGGTTGGGCTTGGCGGTATGTGTTTGGCGCTTCTGGCGGTGATTGCGGCCAATGACGCCGAATATAAAAAAAACTATGCGGCGCTCAAGGCGCACACGGAACAGCTGCAGGAAGAGCTGTTACAAGCGCAAAAACCCGATGAAACATCTTTGAGAGTAAAAGAACTGTTACCGGTCGGCAATACGTTTTTGATCAAGGCGGCGGAAGCGATACGGAAAAAAACCGACAGCGGCGGAATCCTCGATTTTATCAACAAGATCATGATTGACCGGCTTTTTGCGGACGGAGGAGTTATTCTCACCATTGCGGAGTTTGAGGATGCTCTCAGCGTCAAAGCCTACAGCGGAAATTATCCGCCGCCGTATAAGCTGCCCGATGACGTTCCACACAAGCAGGATAGAGTCGCAACGAATTTTAAATATGCGGAATTTCCGCTCGGCAATTCTTTTTTCGGTGAGGCCGCCCGTTCGGCAAAACCGCTCTTGATTGAAAATGCACAAAACGACAGCCGGATTGTGGTCAATGGATCGGAACCGTTTCTTATTCCCGGCTCCCTTTTGACACTACCGATGATTTACCATGATACGCTCGCGGGTATTATTTCACTGTCGCGGAACGCCGGACGTGAACCGTTTACCGCAGCGGATATCGAAATCGGAGAAATCCTTACGAGCTATGCGACGGCAGCGCTCAAACTGGTCTACGACCTGCAGGAAGAAACGGAATTAAATACGATAGAAAACGAAACGGATACGGCCGGACGTATTCAGAAGCTGCTGTTGCCGAAAAAGCTGATCGACACGGCGGGGCTGAATTTTTCGGTACTCTTTAATCCGTCCCGGGGTGTCTGCAGCGACTACTATGATATCATTCAAAATCAGAAAGACCGGCTGTTCTGCGTGGTAGCGGATGTCGCAGGCAAAAGTATCCACGCCTGTATCGTTATGGTGATGATCAGGTCTTTGCTGTACCTGATTACCAATACGCCGCAGCCGACGCATAGTATTCTCGATAGTTTAAACAAGGGGATTACCGGGAAAATTTCGATTGACCACTATGCAAGCGTGTCCCTTTTAGCGTATATTCCAGCCGAAAAGGCGATCGAATATGTGAATGCCGGGCGGCAATCGCTGTTGCTGTGGAAAAATAGCGCAAAGAAATTGATGCGGCTTGAACAAAAGTCCGATCCTATCGGGATTGATAGTAAATCGGTGTATACGGCGAAAAGGATTCAGGTGGAAAAAGGCGACATTGCCGTCCTTTTTACCGACGGTATTGAAGAAACGCTCAATGACCGTGGCGATGCATTCGGATTAAAAGCCTTAGCGGAGCTTTTAGCCGATTATGCAAAACTTCCTGCAAAGGAAATCACCAAAAAAATAAATCAGCAGATAAAAGCATTTATGGGAAAAACCTCACCGCATGATGATCAGACTGTTATGATTATCAAGGTAAAATAGCACATAAGGAGAAGCGATATGGAACTGAAAATGCGGAAAAACAAAGATGTATACATTGTAGATGTCAGTGGAGAAATGGATTTATACAATTCGTATAAGCTCAAAGATTTAATCGCAAAGATGATTGAACGTCAAGTAAAATGTATAGTCCTTAATCTTGAAGAAGTGGAATATATCGATTCTTCCGGTATCGGCGCATTGATTTACATCTGTACAACCTTGAAAAAAAAGAACCTGCCGTTGTATATCACGAATATTCACGGTTCGGTAAAAAAAGTTATTGAATTGACCAAGCTGATGGGCTTCTTCCCGATTACAAATAGCCTTGAAGAAGCGCTGCAAAAGCTGGCAGATACGCAATAGGAGAAACGTTACAGATGATTAAAGAATTACGCGTTGACGGGAAAGACCCGCTCTTTGATAAGACCGGTATGCTCTACAAAGAATTCCCTTCCGATTTCCGCCAAATCCGTTATTTTACGCTGCTGATTGTGCAGTCGGCTCCGTTGGAAATTAAAGGGATTAACTTACTTGAGCAGCAAATCAGCGAGATTATCAAAAATGCCGTAAAACATGGAAATAAGTGTGATCTGAAAAAAAAGGTGAAGGTGTGGTATGAATTTAGCCCGGAACATGCCCATCTGATTATCGAAGATGAAGGGGAAGGCTTTAAAGACCTTGAAAAATGGAACGAATTTAACCGAAAGCGGGTGGAATACCTGCATAATCAGGATTTTACCAATCTTGAGGCGTATGTTTCGTTTAGAAGCTCCCATAGCGATGATAACGACGGCGGGAATGCGCTATTCGCGGCCCTTGAATATTGGAACGGCGGGTTCGTATTCGGCGATAAACGGAATTCTATCGCGATGCTCAAACAGTATCCTAAAAAACGTCACGGTATTGCCATTGAATAACCGCACACGGTAAGGCTACGCGCCCCTGCCTGTTTTCCCCAGTGTAAGACAATAGGCGGGGTTGTACTTTTCGTGATACACATGCTCATATAAAAATCGTTTATCTTCTTCAAAGATATCTTCAAACAAAAAACCGACCACTGCCGTATTACTCTTTGGAATAAAATGAGAAAAGAGGCTTCGCCCTTTGGCGATGCGGATTGTCCGATGTGGAAAGTAGAGCGAAAATCGTACCGACTGCCGCCGTCCGATCGACACGGCGTAGCTGTCTTTGCAGCCGCAGATGAGCATTTTGCTGTCGACAAATAAGGCGTACATGCCGTTCTTTTTGAGCGGATTAAAAATTGCAGCTGGTTGCTGTTCAAATTCATACAGCCGGTACAAAAACAATGGAAAAAGCGTTTTATTCCCTGCCGACTGCCCTTCAGCCATATACTGCAGTGCAATCTGGTAGGCGGACGGTAAAAAATCCGTGAAAGAAGGCGGCTGCATGTCGGTGTGGATTATTGAGTCGAGCGGAAACGCTTCGTGTTCTTGCGCGGTAATCGGCGGTATTTCCGGTACATGAATTTCCGCAACTACTCGCTCTTGCTGCATATCGGGATCGTATTTGTATGCAATGTCGGGAAGGCTTAGGCAACAGCGGCCGTCGCTGCACGGCTGAATCACCGTATAAAAGGCGATACTCCGTTTTTTATGATCAAAAAATACCGAGGCTCGTTTCCCGATAAATTCAGCCGGGGCATGGAAATATATCTTACTGTGCTGCATGGTATACGCGGATGGCTCCAGCGTATAAAAAAGCGTACCGGCTTGCAGCAAGAGCGGCGGCAGGGTTTCTATAAAGGTTTCAAAAACGTAATCGTACTCAATCCTTGAGAGCGGAATCCGCATATTCAGCCCCCTTTAGATCAAGACTGGTAATTTTCCATGCGCCGCCTTCCGGCTGCGCGGTGAGTTCTATCATTATAAAAAGCGGCTGCTTATCTGTATCAAAGAGCGCCGGTATTTCGGGATATTTCGGTGCGGCGGCTTTCTGCGCTTTTTTATCCGTCGCCGGTTTTGCCGTCTTTTCCGCGGTAGAATCGCTCGATTGTGCACTGTGGGCATTCTGCGCAGTCTCAGACTCCTGACCGCCGCTGTCAGCTGAATGCGCGTCTTGAGTCCCTGCCGGTGTGCCGTGTGGCTCCGTAGCGGCGGCGGTAGCGGATGCATCTTCCGAGCGAGCCGGAGCATCTTTCTTCGCGCTAACAGGAGACGTTTCCTTAGTCTCTGCCGATTCGGACGTTTGTTCTGTTTGTTCCGCCTCCGGCTGTGCAATGCGCTGCTCAGCGCGGCCGCTATCCGCAGGAGGGTTCTGTTCCTCAGGCTGCACCGCCGCATCCGCATCAGACCGGCGTGCTGTTCGCCCGTCCTGCCCGTCCGCTGCCGCAGCGTCTTCATCACGGGCGGCTGTATCCGGGGCATCCATAGCCGTAGCCTCATTACGTACCGCTTTATCCGGAGTATCTGCGGCCGCAGCCGTAGTCTCATCCGCGGTAGCGGTATCGGCGGGCGCAGAGCCATCCTGCTTTACCGTCAGCCGGAACAGGAGGAGCGCGGAACCGTCCTGCTTAAAAGACGGCCTTCCATAAAACGCATAAGAAAACGCCGGTAACCGCTCCACCAGGAAACGTGCCAAATGCGGTAAAAAAGGCTTTTGTGCGGTAAAAAGCTCCGCAGGAACAGAGCGGTCGGTAAGCGCTGCAGCAACAGTGTCGCAAAAACGCAGTAAATCTTCAGGAATATTTTGATAGTCCAGCGTACCCAGCTGCGGCAACGAAGGATATATGCCGCCGTCATCAATTGTATCGGAATACGGCACCGGTTGATTTCTTTCCATTGTATACGCTTCGGGAAGCTGCGGGATAGCCAAGTCCTTCAGTTCTTCCCACTGCATTGAATCAAAATAGGTTTTGTTTTGACTTCTGATGGATTCAGCAAAAAGCGGAACCGTCAGCATCAATAGGAAAGCAAAAAGACCTGCTTTCCGCCGCGTACACATACACATATCTCTTTTTATACCATACTAGGGGAACGCTGGGCAAGTAACCTCCAGCCCTATAACAAGACCGAAAGGTGTGCTATGCTGGCCGCATGAATAGCACCAACACAACAGACACTCTTTCCCAAGCGGAAATTTTTAAACGGTTTGCCATCTACGGCGATTTAGTCTCGTTCAAGCCGTTCGGCGGCGGACATATTAACGGCACCTACCTTTCGGTCTGGAACCAAGCGGGTACGCAGGTACGGTACACCCATCAGCGGATTAACAGGCGTGTGTTTCAAAACCCCGCCGCGGTGATAGAAAACATCCGGCGCATCACCGAACATATCGCCGCCAAGCTGATCGCCGAAGCGGAACCTGCTGCTACTATCGCAACCCAGCCCACTCCGCAGCCCGGCACGGCGGCCGTTCCCGTCTCGCGGCAAGCGCTCACGCTCATCCCCGCAAAAGACGGCCGCTTCTTTTACCTCGACCCAGCGGGCGAATACTGGCGCACCTATCTCTTTATCGAAGACGCCGTCACCTACGAACGCATGGAAAGCTCCGCTCTCGCCCGCAAAGCCGGAGCCGCAATCGGCGCATTCCAACGGCAGCTTTCCGACTACCGCGGCCCGGCCCTCCACGAAACAATCCCGGACTTTCACAACATGCACAGCCGCTATGACCAGCTCGACCACGCAGTCGCTCACGACGTTGCCGGCCGCCTCGCAGAAGTACGCGCCGAACTCGCCTTTTTGGAAGCCAACCGCGCCCGCGGCATGATCCTCAGCGACGGCCTCGCTCGCGGCACCCTTCCGCGCGGCATCACCCACAACGACACCAAACTCAACAACATCCTCTTCGATGCCGCCACCGGCAACGCCCTCTGCATTATCGACCTCGACACCGTCATGCCCGGCACCGTCCTTTTCGACACCGGCGACCTCATCCGCACCGCCGCCAACACCGCCTGCGAAGACGAACCCGACCTCAGCAAAGTCCGCTTCGACACCTCCCTCTTCGCCGCCCTCATCGACGGCTACCTCAGCACCGCCTCAAGCTTTCTCACCCCCGCCGAAAAAAGCCTCATCGCAGAATCAGGCCGCGTCCTCACCCAAATCATGGCCGTTCGCTTCCTAACCGACTACCTCAACGGCGACCGCTACTACAAAATCAGCCGCCCCACGCACAACCTCGACCGCGCCCGCAGCCAAATCGCCCTCATCCGCTCCATGGACAGCCAATGGGAGCGCATCCTGCACATTGTCGGCCAAACATCGTAGCGCCTTTGTAATATCAATGAAAAAAATCGCAATAAAAAGATAAGATTTTGGGCGTTGCGGAGCGTTTCGTTCATCCGAAACGCTCCGCCGCTCTGTACGGGGCTCCGCTCTCGCTCCGGTATTTTTGCACGGAAATTACCGTGCAAAAATGTACTGCGGAATAATTGTTGCAACAATTAT
>ERZ772957.2604-NODE-2604-length-10282-cov-5.185489_pt1 | contig 10282 bp, 15 predicted proteins | sample MGYA00580682_ERZ772957 | MGnify/ENA primary metagenome ERZ772957 (study PRJEB29015, sample SAMEA2737921) | human oral metagenome | biome: human oral; feature: human-associated habitat; material: dental | place: China | collected 2025 ...
ATTAGCAACTTTATCTGAAGATGAATTAAATACATTTCAAAGCAAATGCTTTGAATTGAGCATGTATCTGCAGGAACATATGTCGAACGAAGAATAGTATCAACGTATTGTCTGAAGGGGGATGAAATGATGATTTCAAATAATGGATTGACAGCGGAATATCGAAAGGCTCTTTCACGCCTAGAAATAATCATTGAGCATCTTGAGGAAGCCGATATGGAAACGATTAATTATCGATTTGAGCGAAAAACCAAAAAAATGCAGATTGACTATTTTACATTGTTTGAAGCCGTTTCAGAGTTGAAATCACTATTCCCTGTTGAATTAATGCGTGATGAATGGATTAAGGACAGTTGTCATGACATACAAGAAGAAATAAGAGAGCTACCTACTGATGACTTGAACTTCTTGGCAGATAGTTTTAAAGGAAGATCATCTACTGATATTGATGCTGATGAATTATTAAGAAGATCAGAAGCTGAAGAATTTACAGAAAGCGAATACTTTCAACTTCACCGTATCATAAGAGGAATGGAAAATGCACAATAAATTATTGCAGATACTGATGGAATATCGATGCCCAAAAGACAGAATGAGAAAGATCCTTAAAACATTATTGTTAATTAATGAGAAGTACCGAAATACGTTGATCATACTTAATGATCAGTATCAATTGATCTATAACATGCATGCTTATGAACCATATGTTTATCGCACTGGTGGATCGATCGTCAAGATACCGGATAATAATATGGCATATCAAAATCCATATCTAAAGAAATGGGAATCATTTGCAAGAGACTATTTGTTTGTAATGCATGTTATTCCATACTTCAATGAAGGTCTAAACGAAAAAGAAAGGTGGGTGATCATAAAAAGATATATGAAAAGCCTATGTACTATGACCAATCAAAAGGAAAGATTCTCAGATGAAAAAACACTCTTGAATATAGCAGAAGAAAAATTAATTGAATTATTACATTGTGATTATTATGGACACCAAGATAAAGATATGCCTGGTAGTATTTTATGGAAAAATACGATTGATAAACGGAGAACGGAACGTACTGGGATATCTGGTGGATATGTTACAAAGGAGATCGAATAATGGACGATGAATTAATGGTTATTCTTTCTAAAGATAACAGAGCATTTGAGACTGCTTGGTTTAGCAGCATGAGTGCTGCTAGGAAGTGGGCAGATAAGATTAGAGATACTAGCAATTATATAGTTACGATTTTTAAAGGCTGTGATGATGAACCGATAGAGCAATATATGGTGATATAAAAATTGGGGCAATTTGCCCCAACAATGATGCCACAAAGTAGGAGGAGATTATGAGATGGTGGAAGAATATAACAATTGCAGAAATTGTTATTATGATATGCATGCTGATAGGGATATTTTATATTAAATCTACTGCATACTTTATAAGCATGTGTTGCTTATGGATGGGGGCATTTGGTGTAAGCATGTATTTTGCAAATGTAGAGTATAATTCTATACCTCGTACATATTTGAGGCTTGATAGTTTTATTTCTATATTAGTACTGCTTCTAAATTCGATTTTGTTTGTCATTTTAATTTTGAATCAATTAAGCTAAATGTGATTACTAATTGTGAGGAGAGTAGGCAAAATCCAACCCATTGGATAGTTAGATCAAACATAAACGTTAGGATATGGCTATATTTAGATTCCGGTATTAATTCAGAGAATATATAGGGTTTAACTATATCGAAATATTTTAGCAAAATATTGATGGTGAATGAAATTAATGTCTGGGGGCGTTTCGCCCCCAGGGAAAGGAACAAGTATGATTAAGTTAATTATATTAGAAACGATAAAACTGCTGATTACAATCGGAATACTGTATTACACATTTAAGTATGAAACTTTTCATTCGCCGATAATTATTGGTGGTATTGTAGTTTGCTTTTTTCTAAATGATTCAATAGATAACATATGTGTAAAACCTGTTTTAGAAGATATGATGAGCCTGACAAATCATCAGATTCAAACATTAAATACAATATTACAACTAAGAACTGCTGGAATGATAGCAGTAATTATTGGATTGTATTTAATTCAACTAATATGGTTACTTTTGAAAGATAAATTTGAGAAGAAAAATAAGCCCCAATGCAATTAAAGGTAAGTTATATATTAGGGTAAAAATCACTACAGAAACTTTTTCTTTCTTTGTCATCTTGTTAAATTGCTGAGAGGAAAAAACAAAATACTTATAAATATAAAATGATCCACTTAATAAAGGAAACATCATGAAACCTATAACATAGTTATCTATATATTGAAAAAATGTTCCTATTATTTGAGTGGCGGATAAATACAGTAATGTACAGTTTAATGTGAGAAGTATGATACTTATATTCTTCCTTAAAAAAGGAATAAAATTTAGTTTCTTTTTAAAATAGTTAATAAACCTGATGACTATAACAGTAACCAATAGAATAAGAAATAGAAGTATTGAATGAATACTTGCAGATAGTAGTGTGGAAGAAAGATTTGATAATGTTGGAGAAGAGGGAAAGTTCAAATAAACGGTCAGTAAATGAATGGTAGTGCAAAAAAATAACCAAAACCCGATATATTTCACAGCTACAGATTGTTTATTACGAGATTCTGTATTAAAGGTTTCTGAGTTCAAGTGCGATGAGGAATTATTCACATAAAAATTATAGTTATTATTTATAACGGTTTTGGCATCATTATCTTTTTTGAAGTGGTCTTCAATAGAAAACAAATTTGCAAGTAAGGATATTAAATTGAAGAGAAAATCCATAAATAAAACCTCCGAGATATGACCAAATTATATAAAAATAGAGGTGTGCCGTATAGTCTTTAAGGACTACATATATAGAAAGAGATGAAATTATGATAAATGAAAACCTCAAACAAATATGTTTGAAAAGAGGAATCAGTGCATATAGATTATCAAAGTTGGCGAATATCCCAATAAGTGTTGCTGCAAAAATTATTAGAGATGAAGTTAAAAATCCGAGATTGGACACGATTATAAAAATAGCGGATGCATTGGATGTATCGCTAGATGAGTTGGTTGGTAGAAAAAGGAATTAATGTCTGGGGGCGAAACGCCCCCAAAAGAAAGGATAAGGATATGGATGATCGAAATAGATTATTAAAGTGGCTGAAAGAACATAAGGATATCGGTCAACCATTCAACATTGAAGATCATAGAACGAATGGACAGATATATTGCATACATCATTTTGACTATATAGTTGAAAGCGGGATGCTATATATAAAGATACAAGATTCCACAGAGGAAATAGAACCAATTAACTTGGAACTACTGAACGATCCAGATAAAAATCTAGTTGAAAAAGTAATGAGTAATATATCAAATGAGCTATATGATACTGTTGTTAAAACACTGGTTGATCTGCGTTATTATTGGCAAAATATGCAGTGGCAGGAAACATTGTTTTTATGGAATGTAACTGGGAAACAGATAAAACTTTCATATAACCATTTGACAGCATTAAAAAATACAGATATGCCAATCCATGAGTACCTGCAGCAATTAAAAATGTGCGAAAAAAACAGAACAGAAAAGTTATTTCATTTCATCAAGAAACATCGGGATATACCACTGCTGTTTGGGAAAAATTATTTGAGCGGAATATATTTGAATGGGCTGCAATATGATGACTGCTGTGAAGATACTTCCGTAATTGAATTGTACAGCTTGGATGATGGATGGCAGGCGCTTGTGGATTCTGGAATACCGGATGAGATTGATCGAGAATGCACGATACACATAGATGATGATTGGAAAAGCAAACAAGAAAATACTTTGGACATAGATTATGCATTTGAATATACGATCACAGAAACAAAGCACAATGGAATCAAGATTGATTGTCTTTATTTGTACAATATGAATTCAACGCAATACAGATGGAGCAAGAACTATCTTTTAGGAACGGGAATGATCTGATTTACGGATGATATGGTTGTTATAACACGAGGATGCTGCGTATTTTTATCGGAGTTTACAAATGTTTTCCATGCACCGAAAACTAAAACAGGCTCATAATAATTAAAAAATTTATTGCGAAGCTTAGAATATAGTCCCTTATTGTGACATTTAACCTTTAACAAGAACCGTCTTGTTTCGGAAGTTGTTTCTGCAGGATAGTTGAAATAAATTGTGTGTGTATCATCTCTAAAACAAGAAAGGGTACACTTAATGATTTTCACACCTTCAATGTACTTGATATAAATATGCTCTGTAGCTTCAAAGCAGATCATTTCCCAAATATGCTCACTTCCAAGTAGGGTAGTTATTGGATTGATTATACATGCCTTATAAAGGATTCTTAGGGAAGTAATTTTATTTTTCGACAGTTTGCTTTCAATTTGATCTGAATTATTTGAAACGATTACAGGCAGCGAGTCATTAATGTGTTCATTCGGCTCTGTGGAATGACTATTATGATCTAAATTACTGTTAGTTGACTGTGATTTTGATGATGAAATCATATTTAAGAAAATTTGTGGATCAAAAGAAGTGTCATCCAGTTTTGTTTTTAAGTAGTTGCTGTGGTTGTTTGAATAGGAACAATTATCTACATGTGGTGAAGAAGAAAGATTTGCAAAATGTGGAGGGAGATGATTAGAGTGAAATCCCTTTAAAATCATTTTGCATCTACAGTTTGGGTTAGGGCAATAAAAATTAGAGTGTATATCTTTTGCGGTACATTCTTTAGCAGTAACGGGATGATCTGAATTTATATTATAGTTTTTATTTCTGAATGCAAATGATGACATTGTGAATTACCTCCAAGATAGTTATATTATACCGCTTGATTTGACACTAAGAAAGGACAGGGACATGTTACACAAACATATAAAACGAATCTGCAAAGAAAAAAATATTACAGGGTATCAGTTATCAAAGATGACGGGGATTTCAAATAGTCTGCTATATAAAATTTTGAGAGAAGATACAGCAGATCCTCAGATATCAACATTGATCAAAATAGCTGATGCATTGGATGTAACATTGGATGAGTTGGTTGGTAGAAAAGGAAAAATAATGTCTGGGGGCGAAACGCCCCCAGAGAAAGGAAGAAGATGAAAGAAAAATTCTATACAAGATATTTACTTTTAAATACATTGTTGCTGATATTGAGTCTGGCATTTTGGTTAGTGATATCTGATCTATATATGAAATGTTTTGTTTTGACAAGTTTATATATTTTTAGTGAAGTAGCTCTACTACGAATAATGTGTGATGACAAGAAAGTATATATATCTCGTTTGCTTTTGGTTACTGTAACAATGGTTGCATATGCGATTGTAATGACGATTTTATTTATGAAAGTGTATCCTTTAATTTTTGAATTTTGTGAAAATTATCCTCAGAGGTGAATATAACGATATGAAGAGAATAGGAATTCATACAATAAAGAAGTATTGATTGTACGTTTTTTTGTATCCTTCAAATTGCAAAATAATTATAGAGGTGATGAGAATGCTGATAAAGTGTAATGAATGTGGATATGAATTTAGTGATACAGCTAAAAAATGTCCGAAGTGCGGAATGCCTAATTATGAACTGATTACTAAAACGATGCAGATTGAAGCTGAAGAGAAGCAAAGACAACAAATTTATCAAGATAGAGTAAATAGATATAATAATTGGCTACTTTATTCTGATTTTCAAAAAGAAAAAATGATGAGATTTGTATTTACATTTATTTGGTTTTTATTGGGAATGGTATTTGGATATTTTGTTGAAGGACGTAATCTGAAAGGAACGTTAAGTGGTGGTTGTTTATTTGCTTTCTTTGCAGCATTACCGGTGCCATTTGTGCTAAAGCCACGATTAATTTTAGGTTTCTTTATCTTTGCGATTGCTGCAGTGATTTTTAAATGGAACGCGGCATATAAGGTGTTTGATTGGATAACCTATGGAACAATTACTGTATTTGGGGTTATCGTTCCAATCATATCTGCTATCCGATTTTCAAACGCAAAGAAACAGATGGAATTGATAAAGCAAGAAGGAGAAAATAAATAAGATATTTTCTGGGGGCGTTTCGCCCCCAGACAGTAAAGTTATAAAAAATATAAAAGTTTCACCAAATTTTCACACAAAAAAACAGATAAAAAATGGTAAAAAACAGCACTTTTTGGGCTAAAAGTAAAAAAATGCGATTTTTGAGGGAAAAATGGGTATTTCTTGCACATTTTTAAGACATTTGCATGTGTTAAAATATGTATGATGTTAGAAGTGTAAGTAAAAGACAGATGTCAAAAAACGCTGTCTCTTTTTCTTACTTTTAAAACATATCAAAGGGACATCACATACGTGTCTGGGGGCGTTTCGCCCCCAAGGAGGAAACGACATGAAAAACTTATTCAACAGATTAAACGATCGACAAAAGAAGTCAGCCAAAATCATTGCTGCTATGTTGATAGTTGCAGTGGTACTATTTGCAGTTCTGCATGTTTTACCAAAACCAAAGACAAACAATTCAGAAAAGTACGAAACGAGCAGCGAAACTTCTACACCCAAGGAATCATCTAAGAAGAATGACGATAAAAAGAATCAAACTTCTAAGAAAGATGATAAGAAGGATAACAAACAATCCGACAAGAAAGATAGCAAGAAGGATGATAAAAAGGAAGATAAGAAAGAAGATACTTCCACTACATCCGAAACACCAACTACAGGTACAACCAGTACTGAGACACAGAACAATAACACTGGTTCTTCAGTAACCAATACTCCAACAACGAATACAACTCCATCTCAACCAGAACCACAACCGATCTATCAAACGATCCATCATGAAGAGGTCGGACATTGGGAAACCCAAGTTGTTCAAGAGGCTTGGGATGAGCCAATCTATGAACGTAAGATTATTGGTAATCAGACGGGTACTGTATATAACTCTTTAGATGAGTGGGGAAATTCAGAAGATGGCAGTTATCACGTTGGTGATGTTCAAGTAGGTACAACTCACCATGATGCGGTTACTCAGCAAGTTTGGGTAGTAGATCAATATGCTTGGGATGAAACAGTAATTGTAGGTTATAGATAAGATACAAAAATTAAATTCAGTCAATTTTCTCCTTGATAAGGCGATAGATGTAAAAGTCTACCGCCTTTTTTGTTGAGGGGAAATAGTTAAAACAACATTGCCTATTTTTGGTTCTACTGAAGGGAATAGGCGATGAGATATAGCATCATAACAACAAGCTTCATACAATACAGAAAAAATTCATATAGGAGGAATGAAAAAGCCATGAATTTAAATCATTTAAAAAGAAAAGCCATCACACTTTTCAGCATGATGGCAGCCTTTTTACTGGCACTTGTGATTCCGATGGGGATCAAACTGTTGCCAGTAGAGGCAAGTATCACTAACCTAGATACTTTGGAGGTTGGGGACACGTTTTCAGGAACACTGGGAACATCCAATACAAATACAAGTACTGGAGTTACTAATTTTACCATTGATTATATCGATGGTCTTTTAGGCAGTGCATCTGGACAAATTATAAACCAGTTGTCCGTGCAATGTCTAGAACCTGGTCACATTGGATTAACTTATAAAACTGCTTATGAGTCTGGTAGTAAGACATATTATCCTTACAATGCTATTGTTACAGATGTACAACCAGATGGAAGAGTTACAATCCAAATTGATGTTCCACGTTATCTCAATCCATATACAGGACAAGAAGCTACAGGATGGAGTGCTGGATTAGGTATAGTTCCATATCAAAGATGTGGAGCTACATGGGTTATCCAAACGGCTCCAAGAAATATTACTGTTAATCTTACTTTAGACAAGTCAAATGGTAATCCTGCAATGACACAGGGCAATCCTGCATGTTATGCCCAAGACTTATCTGGTGCAGTGTACGGAGTATACTCAGATGCTGCATTAACAAATGAAGTAGGACGTATTACAACAGATGCAAATGGACACGGTGAACTAAATGGTATTATCGTTCAACGCAATGCAGTCTTATATACAAAAGAATTGATAGCACCAAGAGGATTTAATCTTGACTCACAGGTTTACCGTCATGCATTCACTACAAATGGTGAAACATACAATGTGCAATCTACAGATCAGCCGCTTAATGACCCATTAAATATCGAATTAAATAAAGTTAGTGCAGATGGAAATGTAGTGGTAAATCCAGCGAGCCTTGAAGGTGCTGAATTTACAGTACGATATTATGCTGGACAATATACAATGGATACATTGCCAGCTACAGCTACACGTACTTGGGTAATTAAAACAATTAGAGCAAATAATGGAAGTTATAGGGCATGGTTAGATAATAATCATCTTGTATCTGGTGATCCATTCTATTTAGATGCAGGCATTCCAACATTACCGCTTGGTACTCTAACTGTGGAAGAAACTAAAGCTCCAGCAGGATACACACTGGACAATAAAGTTATTGATGCATCTAACTCTCCAGCACCAAATATCAGAAATGGCGTAGTTCTATTTAATATTGTAGATGACAATTCAACTGCTAGAGTAGTTGGCGGTAACGAATATACAGTTGTGGAAGGCGTTGTACGTGGTGGATTGGAGATTCAAAAGAAAGATGCAGATACAAATGAAAATGTAGGTACTGCAACATTCCAAATTGTTAATAAGAATAACTATGATGTTGTGGCAAGAGATGAAAACGGTGATGTTGTGGCTACAGCAGCTGCTGGTCAAACATTGCCTTATACAATCACAACAGATGCTAATGGTTATTGGAAATCTAATGATGCTTTCTTACCTGCTGGTGATTATGAATTAGTAGAAGTTACTGCACCTGCTGGATACTATTTGAATACAAATCCAAAACCATTTGAAATCAAAGACAATGGAGCAATCGTTAGTCTTGATTATGCAGACGATAAGATTGTGATTGATGTTGCTAAAACAGATGGTAAGGGCAACAATGTAGCTGGAGCTAAATTAACATTGATTGAAAAGGATACTGGAAACGAAGTTGCTACATTCATCACAACAAAAGAAAACACAGATATTTCTAAGTTTGTCGCAGGTGGAAAGACTTACATCCTGCGAGAAGATGAAACGCCATTTGGATTCAATAAGTTTGAGGATATCGAATTTACTGTAACTGGAACACGTCAGCATGAACAAGTAATCACGGCTGTAGACACACGTAAAGTGTTCTACGTGAGCGCAATCAAAGTAGATGCTATGGATAACTCAAAGAAGTTAAAGGGTGCAGAATTAACCTTGTTTAAGGCTGATGGTACAGTTGCTTTAGATAAGGACGGTAAAGAATGCAAAGGCATCACAGATGGCGAAGGAGTTATCACTTGGGCAGTTGAATATGCTGATGATTTAGGTGGTTACTACGTACAAGAAACTGCTGCACCTGAGGGCTATAGAATCAATCACGATCACTTCAAAGTTGAATTGAGTGAAGATTATGATTTTGCAGTTAATAACGCAGTGAAGGTGGTCGTAAATGATATGGCATTACCTTCCGTTAAGACAGGTGATACATTCAATGTAGCATTGTTTGCATGTATGTTGATTGGCAGCCTTGGTGCAGCAGTATTCTTATTTCTTAAGAAGAAGGAATTAGTAAAGTAAAGGTATAAATATGCTTGGGGGCGACACCGCAGGCGTGCATAGCAAGCCCCCAGAGAAAGGAGAAGATTGTGAAGGAAGCGGATAAGAAAAAGGTATTGAATAATCCTGCTAGTTTGAATCAAAATACTATTGAAGACCACAGTGATTGTGAAGCTTGCCAAGAAGACTATATATTTGCGATGAAAGATAAATATCATGAATTTAGTATTGGACTACGCACAATCCTAGATTGTCTAGAACTAGCAGAGCAGGAAGGAGCAGTACCTAAATTATCTGAAGAATGGTGGATACAAGTTCAAAATAGGTACGATTAGGCAGATGGATGTATTTAAAAGATTCCCTTATATCAAAGAATCAATAGTAATATGGGTAGCAAAAATGCTTGGGGGCGAAACGCCCCCAAGTTTTTTTGAAGTAGAAGAAATGTTGTAAACAGAGAGAGGTGAAATAAAAATGTGGAACAACAGAGTAATTTTATCAGGAAATTTAGTTAGAGATGTTGAAGTGAAGGTGACGGAAGGAGAAGGCGGCAAGCATGTAGCAAACTTTACGGTTGCTGTGCAACGTACCCGATCCAAGGAGGATGCTGCAGACTTTATCAATTGCGTTGCTTGGGGACAGGTTGCTGATTATTTAGGTT
>ERZ772957.2606-NODE-2606-length-10274-cov-8.353068_pt1 | contig 10274 bp, 9 predicted proteins | sample MGYA00580682_ERZ772957 | MGnify/ENA primary metagenome ERZ772957 (study PRJEB29015, sample SAMEA2737921) | human oral metagenome | biome: human oral; feature: human-associated habitat; material: dental | place: China | collected 2025 ...
GATTTTCTTTCTGTTACTCAACTCTTATCCCCCCTTCTAAAGGATTGGAACCATGCGGCATACCACTGTGACACTTCGTACAGTTTGCATTTCCGTCCTTGCCCCTGTCCAGACATACCGACCCCATAGTCGATGTATGGCAGCGCAGGCAGTTGGCATTCACGATATCCCGTCCGTGATCGGAGATCTTGATATGTACGGGATAGTCGTTCAGCACCTGATGGAGCGTGTCATGCATGCCTGTTTTGCCCTTTTCAAAATAGTAAACGGCAATATTGTCGTGCGGCAGATGGCACTCCACGCAGGCGATGTCCGCATGTGTGGACATGGCATGTGTCTTTGCCTCGTGCTGCATGGCATGGCACATGCCGCAGAACTTCGGCGATGCCGATGCCTTGTCCATGAGCATACCGCCGCCGACGGCGAACAGTCCCACGAGAAACGCACCGATGATACAGCGCAGCGTATGCTCCTGCACATACTGCTTCAAATTCATGTGTCCTTCCTCCCTTCTATGATTTCTTCGGGATCAACTAGAGCTCCGATCCACCTCCTTTGAATGGTCTTACCGTCTGTGCTGCTGCCACGAGACCGCCGAGCGTGACAAGAACACAGGCGAGCCAAAGGATGGAGATGCCGGGCTTCGTACTGACGGCGGCTGCAACGGGCAGCGCCGCCTCCTCCGCAATGGGCGGCAGGATCTCGATCCGCACGTCGCGCTCGTCTGCCGAGACGCCAGTGAGGCGGATGCGGAACTTGCCGCCCATGACCTCGATCGGCTGGGAGGTGCCGCCCGTCTCCGTCGCGAGGATCGTGGGCGCGGCATCATCAACCGCCTCGCCGTCTGTCAGTTCGATCTGCGCCGTGACGAGAGTCTTGCCCCCGCCCTGCGGCTCGAAGCTGATGTTTTCGTAGCGGTAGGCATAGTCGTTGACGCCCATAACCGTCTTGCCGCGCCTGAGCACGAGCTCTGCGCGCTCCGCCGAGGTCGGCGAGGGAGCGATGTAGAGGTCACCCGTCACCCCCTTTGCGATTGCGGGCTCACGCGCCGCATCCTCGCCGTTTGCGCGCAGCTTCGTCACCGCCTCGGTCAGCGCACCGTCCACCTCGTAGCGGTATGCCTTCTCTCTGCCGCTCTCGGCAAAGACCTGCCCGCGGTAGACGACCGTGTGCCCATAGACCTCCTGCGGCTCATCGGGCGTGAGCGTGACGGTCGTCGTCTGACTGCCTGTGCCCGAGAGAATGAACGCGAGGAGACCGAGCCCCGCACCCACGTGCGCGATCATCCCGCCCAGCCCGAGGAAATGCTTTCGATATGCCGCAACCGCCGCAGCCACGGCGAGGAGGGAGAATGTCGCGAGCAGCACGGACGCAATGTCCGTAACCCCGACAGCCCCCGCCGCCGCGCCGCCGAGAATAGAGACAAAGAATATCCAGACGGGACGCGCCACGCGCCCGCCGCTTCCCATCGGTACAAGCACGCCGAGCGCCATCAGCAGCGCAAGCGGAATTGCAAGCGGCAGCGAGGTGCGCACATAGTAGCTCGTATCGACCGCCGCGCTCTCCCCGAGCAGCCCCGAGATCAGAGGCATGGACATGCCGAAGAAGACGATGGCGACAATGAATACGATGAAGAGCATACCGAGTAGGACGAGGAAGGCGCGGCTGCGGTGTTCCTCGTAGACCGCGCCCTTCGGCAGACGCTCAATCCGCAGGATGAGTATGCCAAGCCCCCCGAGAAGGATGAGCGCATTGGCGAGCGCGATGTAGAAGCCGATGTCCGAGCCCGCGAAGGAGTGCACGGAGAAATCGCCGAGAATGCCGCTGCGCGTCAGGAATGTCCCGTAGAGGACGAATGCGTAGGAGAAGACGGCAGCGAGATGCACGAGGTAGAATGCCCCGCGCCGCTCGCGTGCAACCGAGATCAGATGGAGCAGGACGCAGGCGAGCAGCCACGGCACGAGCGAGGAGTTCTCGACAGGATCCCAGCCCCAGTAGCCGCCCCAGCCGAGTACCTTGTACGCCCAGTAGCCGCCAATGAAGATGCCCGCGCCGAGGAAAGCCCATGCGATGAGCGTCCAGCGCCGCATGGGGGCGAGAAAGCCCGCGTCCATCGGTGCCTTTATCATGCTCTCAAGCGAGTAGGCAAAGGGCACGGCGAGCAGCGCGTAGCCTACGAAGATGATCGGCGGGTGCACTGCCATCCACGGATCCTGCAAGAGAGGATTCATCCCGTGACCGTCGAGTACAACCACATCGGCGGGGATGAACGGGCTCTTCATCAGAACCAGCGCCGCGAGCAGCGCCGTGAGCATCTGATAGATGGCGCGCCCCGTTGCCGTCATCCGTCCGCTCTGCGCGAGGAGGATTCCGACAAGCGCGTGAATCACAAGCCAGAGCAGGAATGAGCCCTGCTGACCCGCCCAGAACGCCGAGCATTTATAGAGGAGTGGCAGATCAATCGACGAATAGGACACAACGTATGTATAGCTGAAATCATCTGCAAGGATTATTGCAAAGAGGAATACTGCCGCCCCGAGGGATGCAAGCCCTGCAAACCCGGCACATATCCTGCTGCTGCGCGCATTCCCCTGCACATCAGAGAGCACAGCGCCAAGCGCAAAGAGCAGAACCGCGCCTAAGAGTACCGTTCCGATCATACGTGAACCTTTCCTTTTTCCGCCTCGTATTTCGACGGGCACTTGATGAGCAGCTTATCCGCCGCAAATGCATCGCCCGCATATTTTCCAATTGCTACAATGTGATATGCCTCGTCAAAGTTGTCGGGCTTCACGCCCTTGTAGCGCACGAGCATCGTCTCCCCCGTCTCCTCATCTGCAATCGAGAAGACAAAGGTATCGTTTTCCATGTGAGGTACAACGGCAGCATCCGGCAGCCCCTTGACCTGCACGTTTCGCTGAGAGGCACGCGCATCCGCAACACCGACGTAGGGGGTCACGGAGTCCGCAAAGAAGTATCCCGCGTAGCCGATGAAGCCAAGAATGAGTACCGCAAAGAGATATTTACGCATGACGAGCCCCCCGTTTCATAAGCCAGACATACATCAGCGTCACGTCGAGCAGCGAGAGCATGAGCGTCCCGAGCATGACGGTGTCCATATCGAGCCGCCCCGTGCCGTTGATGACGGGCGACGGATGCAACGAGAAGAACATACGCGGCAGGATAAAGACGAGGAATGGAACCGAAATGAAGGAAAAGAGCGCGTACACCGCCGACGAGGAGGCGCGTGCGCGTTCGTCCTGTATGGTCATACGCAGCGTCACGTACGCGCCGTAGATGAGGAGCAGGACGAAGATCGTCGTCTGGCGCGGATCCCAATTCCAATACGCGCCCCATGTGAGTTTCGAGAAGACTGCGCCGCTCCCCGTCGCGAAAAGGGTAAAGATGAGTCCGAGCACCGCCGAACGCGCGCTCCTGCCGTCGAAGCGCAGCTCGCGCGTCCGCAGATAGCGCGCCCCCCAGTACGCGGCGCAGAAGAATGCGATGACCGAGACCCACGCGCACGGGATGTGAAAGAATGCAATGCGCACATAGTCCCCGAGCCCCTGCGCGGGCGGAACGAGGAAAAAGACAGCATAGAGTACAAAGAGTGTCAAAACGCCGATTACCCCCGCAAGCATTTCAGCCCTCCGATCCATGAAGCTTCATTATTATCAATGATTTTCACTAACGCTCGATCCAGAGCGCATCAAACAGCATCGACGCGCCCACGGTGAGCGCCATATCGTAGATCGCCATACCGCCGAGCAGCACCGGCTCCCCCTCACCCGCCGTGAGTGCAATCGCCGGCAGGAGAATCGGCAGCATGGACGGGAGCAGCAGGACGGGGACGAGCCCCCCGCGCACGCTCGCCCCTGCGGCGACCGCCGCGAGCAGCGTATCCGCCGCTGCCACGCCCCAGAGTCCCAGAAGGAGCGACGCGAAAAACACGGCATCGAGGACAAACGGTGCATCCATCAATACAAGAACAAGCGGCAAAACGATTGCCGCAAGGATCAGCAACGTAACAAAATGCGCCGCCATCTTGCCAAAGAGCACCGCCTGTGCCGGAACGTAGATCCGCAGGAAGAGCAGTGTCCCCGCTGCATCCTCCTCCGCAAAAAGCCGCTCCCCTTGCAGCGTCGCCGCGAAGAAGAGGACGATCCAGAGGAGCGCTGCCGTGAGCCGCATGTCGGCGGATGCACCCGCGAGCGACATACTCATAAAGGCGATCACCGTGAGGGCGAACATGCCCATCGTCACATAGCCCGCACGGTGACGCACGCCGTCGAGGAGTTCCTTCCATGCGACGCGGCGCGCTGCCTCAAAGACTGACACAGACATCCGCCGCCTCCCTCTCCTCCCGATCATTTGTCGCCCACAGGATGAGCCGTCTGCGCTCTGCCGCCTGACGCACCTCTCCAAGCAGGAGCGCGCGCCCACGCTCATCGAGCGCAAGCCCCGGCTCATCGAGCAGCCAGACTTCTGCATCCGAACCGAGGAGAACGGCAAGCCGCACGCGCTGACGCATACCCGTCGAGAGCTGGCCCGTTTTGCGGTTCAGCACCTCCGTCGGCAGTCCCACACGTGTGAGGAGATCCGCCAGATGCGACTCCTCACACGGGGCGCCGCGCACAGACAGGAGGAACGCAAGATTCTCACGCACCGTCAGGCGCGTATAGAGCTCCATCTCCGGCGTCGCCATTGCAAGCATTGCGCGGTATTCCGCGCCCCTGACCTCCACGCCGTCACGGAGCGTCTCAATCGTCCCGCTCGTCGGCAGGATGAGCCGTGCCGCGAGGCGGAGCAGTGTCGATTTCCCGCTCCCGTTCGCGCCCGCGACCGCCGTCACCATGCCGCTGTGAAATGTAATGCTGAGCCGGCGCAGGACTTCTCGCCCCTCAAAATTCTGACTTACGTTATCAAAGTGAATCTCAAGCATAAGCTATCCCTTCCATAACTGTGATTTATTTTACCACAGTCCTGAACGATACTGGAAATACATTTTTCATATTAAAGTTTTTTATAGCTGTAGGCTATTTCAAAATTGAATCTACTTCATAATCTACTGATAATTGGGGATGTAATAAGCGGTCAGCATTCCCAAACGAAATCCTGACCGCTCTTTCAGCTCTTTTTCAGCATATATAAAATTTATCACTCAACTGTGATATAACCAGATATATCTATGACAAAAATCACACTCTGTCAGCTGCGCATAACGCCAAAAACCGCCGACATTGGAATCACCCCAAGACGTTCATCTATCGCAGCAACTTCCTCGGGCGAGAGCACGATGTCTGCCGCCCCCGCATTCTCCACGAGGCGCGTGCGCTTGCGCGTGCCCGGAATCGGTGCGATATACGGCTTCTTGCAGAGCATCCACGCGAGCGCGATCTGCCCGCTCGTCGCCCCCTTCTCCGCTGCAAGATTGTGCAGGAGGTCAAGCAGCGCCGCATTCTCCTCCATCGCCGCCGCTGTGAACTGCGGCATATTTGCGCGCATATCCCCCGCCTCGAACGTCGAGGACTTATCATACGCGCCCGTGAGCAAGCCGTTTGCAAACGGCGAGAATGCAACAAAGCCGATATTCAGTTCCTCGAGTACAGGGAAGAGCGCCTCATAGGCGCGTGCCATCATCGAGTAGCGATTCTGCACCGCTGTCAGCGGACAGACCGCATGCGCGCGGCGAATGTCCTCCTCCGTCGCCTCGGAGATGCCCCAGTGGCGAATTTTGCCCTCTGCAATCAGATCCGCCATCACGCCCGCGACCTCCTCGGCAGGAATCTTCGGATCGACGCGATGCTGATAGTAGAGGTCGATATAGTCTGTCCCGAGGCGCTGCAGCGAGCCGTCCACAGACGCGCGAATCTTCTCGGGGCGCGCATCGCAGACGATGGGACTCTTCCCCTGTTTCAGAAGGCTCATATCAAAGTGAATGCCGAACTTCGTCGCAAGAACGACCTTGTCCCGATACGGCGCGAGCGCCGCACCCACAAGCTTTTCATTGTCATGCGGATCATCGGGCGTGCCGTACACCTCCGCTGTGTCAAAATGCGTGATGCCCATATCCACGGCGGCGGCAATCAGTTCGCGCATCTCCACCTTATCCCCCGGCGCGCCGTAGGCGTGACTCATCCCCATGCACCCGAGCCCGATGGATGAGACTGTGAGGTCTCCAATTTTACGGTAGTTCATATAAATCCTCCATCTGTATGCTGAGAAATATTATGCAAGCCTTTCTTCAGATTATATCATAAAAAAGGAATAGCGACACACAATGCACCGCCATTCCTTTGAAATGGTGTTCTATTTACTTCTTCAGCTCTGCGTTCTTCTCGATGATCAGATCGAAGAGCTCCGTACCCGCAGAAATCTCCGTAAAGTGCGTAATCGCTTTCTCAAGCCCATGCTCCTTCACGTAGTTCTGCACCTCGACCGCCTCGGGATCGTCGGCGTAGTCGAAGCGGAGGGCAGCAGCGATGACCATTGCCAGCGCCTCGGGCTTTTTGCCGCGCGCGATGAGCTGCAACGCCGGAGAGACGAGGCGATCCTTTGCGCCGAGCTTGCGCTTCGGGCCGCGCGCAACGCGCGTCACGGCGTCGGAGAGATGCGGGTTCTTGAACCGTTCCTCTGCCGTGCAGATGTATGCCGCATGCTTCTCGCGATCAAAGCCGTACTTCTCGATGAGCAGCTCGCTCGTCTCTGCCCAGACACGGCGGACGAAGGCGACGATCTCCTCGTCCTGCATCGCGGAGGCAATGTCCTCGATGCCCTTCAGATACGCCATGTAGGCGATGGAGGCATGCCCCGTGTTGACGGAGAAGAGCTTGCGCTCGATGTAGGCTTCGAGGTTGTCCACCCACGTCAGCCCCTCGATCTGAGGCTCCACGCCGACGACGCCCTTGCGGTCGACGTCCCACTCGGCGAACGGCTCGACCTTGACGAGCAGGGGATCGTCGTTGTGCTGAATCGGCACGATGCGGTCAACGGCGGCGTCGGGGAATCCGATGCAGCGGTCGACCTTTTCCTTCACATCGTCCGCGAGATGCTCATAGACGAAATTCTTGAGGACGGTCGACCCGCCGACCATGTTCTCACACGCAATGATGTTCAGCGGCGCTTCGTTCTTTTCGATACGGCGCGCAAGCCCCTTTGCGATGTTCGGTGCAATGAATTTGAGGATGTTCGGCCCGATCGCCGTGGTCACGATGTCCGCCGTAACGAACGCATCCAGCAGATCCTCAAGGTTCGTGTTGCTGTTGATCGCCTTGACATGCTCCACATGGATGGTCTTCGGCTCATTGCCCACGACCTCGATGTCATAGGCACGGCGCGCATTGATCTCATCGACAAGCGCCTCTGCGACATCGACGAATGTGACCTCGTAGCCCGAGCGCACAAGCAGCTCGCCGATGAAGCCGCGTCCGATATTGCCGCCGCCGAAATGAATTGCCTGTTTCATGGAAATCTCCTTTCAATCCGCCTTCGTGAAGACTTCATAGAGTTCCTCGGCGCTCTTCGTCTTGAACAGCTCTTCGAGCTGCTCATCCGTGTAGTCGCCGACCATGGTTGCAATGTTCGCGAGGATGGCGAGGTGATCGTTGCCGACACCCGCGATGCCAATGACGAGATGTGCGGTCTCATCGCCGAACTTCACACCCTCGGGGTACTGGCAGACGACAATGCCCGTCTTCTTGATCGTGTCCTTGACGGCGTTCTCGCCGTGTGGGATGGCAATGCCCTTGCCGATGTAGGTGGAGAGATCCTGCTCGCGGTTGAGCATGCCCTGCACATAGCCCTCATCGACGTAGCCGCTTGCAACCAGCATTTTGCCTGCTACCGTGATTGCCTCCTCACGGCTGACCGTGGCGAGTCCGACCTTGACGTTTTCCTTCAGCAGGACGCCTGCACCGACCGTCTCGGGTGCCTCCGCCTCTGCATCGGATGCGGGTGTGCCTGCCTCCACAGCCGCCTCCTTGAGGCGCGTGGTGACGATCTCATAGACGTTGTTCTGCGTGAAGTCGCGCACCCAGATATGCTCTGCCTGCGGCGAGTCCGCAAGTGCACGCTCCGCGAGCTTTTCGTGCGAGATGACGAGCTGTGCCTCGGACGGGATTGCGCCGATCGCGCAGTTCGTGACGGAGATGTCCGTATAGCCGTCCTTCTTGAGCTTTTTGCGCAGCGCAGCCGCACCGAGGGCGGAGGAGCCCATGCCTGCGTCGCAGGCGTAGACGATGACCTTCAGATCCTTGCCCGCGACCTTCTTCTCCGCAGGGAGATCCTTGCCGCGATTCTTCATGTCGCTCATGCTCTCGCGTGCGGACTCGAGCGACTCATCCTCGACATCCTTCGACATCTTGATGAAGACGGAGGCGACTGCGCAGGATACCGCCGTCGCAACAGCAAATGCCGAGAGGTTTGCAAAGAGCGCCGAGCCGCTCGGGGTCATGGCAATGATCGCAAAGATCGAGCCCGGCGAGGACGGTGCAATCAGACCGCCGCCGAGGAGGCCGAGCGTGAAGACGCCGGACATGCCGCCCGCAATCGCAGCGATGATGAGCACGGGCTTCATGAGGATGTACGGGAAATAGATTTCGTGAATACCACCGAGAACGTGGATGATCATGGCGCCCGGCGAGGACGACTTCGCCATGCCCTTGCCGAAGAGCCAATAGGCGAGCAGGATACCAAAACCAGGGCCCGGGTTCGCCTCGAGCAGGAAGAACATGGACTTGCCGTATTCCTGCGCCTGCTGAATGCCGAGCGGACTGAGCACGCCATGATTGAGCGCGTTGTTGAGGAAGAGCACCTTTGCCGGCTCGATGATGATTGACGCAAGCGGCAGCAGCCCCATTGCAACGATCGCCTCGACGCCGCCGCGCAGAATCTCGTTCGCGCCGCTGACGATAGGCTCGACGACGGCAAAGGCAATCATCGCAAGGATGCCGCCGAGGATGCCAACGGAGAAGTTGTTAACGAGCATTTCAAAGCCGCCCGGAATGCTGTCGCGGATCGCATCATCGAATTTCTTGATGATCCAGCCGCCCAGAGGTCCCATAATCATCGCGCCGAGGAACATCGGAATCTCCGAGCCCGCGATGATGCCCGACGTTGCAATCGCTGCTATGACGCCGCCACGATGTCCATAGATCGCCGCGCCGCCGCTGTAGCCGATGAGCAGAGGAATCAGCCACTTGCTCATGGGACCGCCGACCTGTGCGAGGTATTCGTTCGGCATCCACCCCGTCGGGATGAACAGCGCGGTCAGAAAGCCCCATGCGATAAATGCGCCGATGTTCGGCATAACCATTCCGGACAGGAAACGACCAAATTTCTGCATGGTCTCCTGTGCCCCTCCACCTTGTTGACTCATCATAATCCCCCCTAAAAAATTTGAATATAACTTTATTTATAAGAGCCGTTCCAACACTTCGCGGAAATGCTCTTCAAAAACGTATTCCAGTGCGCGGCGAATCTCCTCCGCATCCCCATGCGCGAGAATATCCGCAAATGCGGGGCGTTCCCCGATCTGCGCCGCAATCTGTCCGAGGACGTGCTTTTCGACAGCGCCGCCCTCGACTGCGGCACACATAACGAGCGCCGTACACACATCCCTATCCCCATAGGGAAGCGGCTGCGCAAGACGCAGAACGCCGAAGCGCGGCACATCCGTTGCCTCCGTCTGCGCGTGGAGCAGGATCATCTGCGGCGCAACCCATGTCGGAGCAATCTGCTCACGCCGCAGCAGTGCCGCCGCAAATTCCTCGGCTGCCTCCACGCTGATGAGGAGATGTGCCCCCGTCTCTGCCAGAGCCTCGATGGACTGCACCTGCACATTCTCACGCAGACGAACGCCTGTGAGGAGCGCGTGAATCGCGCCGCTCAGACGGTGAATCTCTGCCATCGCCTCCGCAAAGGGCGGCTTCTCCTGCACCTCTGCCTCGCTGTGCGGCGCACAGACGGCAAGCACGGCATCGATCTGCGCCCGATCAGACGCGGTCAGAAACGCGCTGGCAACGATGACGGGAACGGGGAGCGGTGGAAGCGGCACAGTCGATACAACGAAATCTGCGCCGCGCCGCGTGACTTCCTGCTCTGTGAGCGCGAGGGAGGAGAGCTCCCCGACCACGCGAATACGCTCGTACGCGCGCCGAATGCGGCTTGCGAGCAGACGGCTCGTGCCAAGCCCCGTTGGGCACGCAACGAGTACGCGCACGGTCGGACGATCTCCACCCGCCTCCGTCAGCGCCGCGCCAAGGTGCATTGCGATG
>ERZ772957.2608-NODE-2608-length-10268-cov-5.325076_pt1 | contig 10268 bp, 9 predicted proteins | sample MGYA00580682_ERZ772957 | MGnify/ENA primary metagenome ERZ772957 (study PRJEB29015, sample SAMEA2737921) | human oral metagenome | biome: human oral; feature: human-associated habitat; material: dental | place: China | collected 2025 ...
AAAAAGCCAAGGCGCTCCGCCTCAGCTATAATTAACACAATAAAATTATACCATATAAAATAAAGTTTTTTCAAATTAAATATTTCTATTTTTTCTCATTTGATTTTTCCTTATTTTTTTCATCTTTATCTTTTTTCTTTTTCTTAATATCATCTATAAGTACACCTGCACCTACAACTAAAGCCACAACACATCCAACTCACATAATTCTGTCTCCTTTTATCTAGTTTGAACGTATTATATCAAATTTTGTACATTAAAACAAGAAATCTTTTTCCAAAATAAAAACCCTTGAAAAACAATGTTTTCAAGGGAATATGAAATAATAATATTATCTTTTTGAGAATTGTGGGCTTCTTCTTGCTTTCTTTTTCCCGTATTTCTTTCTTTCAACCATTCTTGAATCTCTTGTTAAGAATCCTGCTTCTTTTAAAGCTCCTCTTAATTCAGCGTCAGCTTCTAATAATGCTCTTGAAACACCGTGTCTGATAGCTCCTGCTTGACCTGTATTTCCTCCACCGTTTACATTAACTTTTACTCCGTATTTGTTTAAAGTTTCTGTTAATTCTAATGGTTGTTCTACGATTTTAGCTAAGATTTCTCTTCCACCAAAATATTCTCTCATATCTTTTCCGTTAATTGTCACTCCAGTTTCACCTGGTACTAATCTTACTCTTGCTACTGAAGTTTTTCTTCTTCCAGTTCCTAAATATTGAATTTTTTCTGCCACGAAAATTTACCTCCTATAACTCTATTCTTTCTGGTTTTTGTGCTGTATGTGCATGTTCAGATCCTGTGAATAATCTCAATCTGTTAATCATTTGGCTTCCTAATTTGTTTTTAGGCAACATTCTTTCTACAGCTTTTCTGATTACTTCAGTAGGTTGTTTTTGTAACATTTCTTCTAAACTTCTTACTTTCAATCCACCTGGATATCCACTATGTCTGTAATATTTCTTGTCTAATAATTTATTTCCAGTTACAGCGATTTTATCAGCGTTTAATACGATAACAAAATCTCCTCCGTCAACGTGCGGTGTGTAGCTTGGTTTATGTTTACCCATTAATCTTACTGCGATTTCAGTAGCTAATTTTCCAAGTACTTTTCCTTCTGCATCTATCTCATACCAGTTTCTTACAACTTCTTCTTTTTTTTGCATTACAGTGTATTTACTCACTTTGTTTCCTCCTGTTTTTATTCTCTAATATTTATAGAATAACGGTCCTTTGTGGGAAAGGCTCATATTAGTTAATTATATATTATTTTATCACACTTGTCAAGTGAATTTCCTTGATTTTTTACATAATTTTTCCTGCAATAAAGTAATTTATGTTATTTTTTACTTATAATAAAACTAACTTATAAACAAAACTTAAAGGCTATGGCTAGTTTACTAAAATCCTGAATTTATATAATTTTTTTATATTTTTTTTAAATAGGTTCGAGTATTAAGTAATAAATTTATTATAATAATTATAACTAAAACACATAGTGAGTTATGAGAAAAAAGTATTTGAAATTATAAAAGAGATTTGCTACAATTCTATCAGAAAGTTTTTAAAAAAATTAATTGAATAAATGTAGGAGGGAAAAATGGCATTAGAGAAAGTAAATTCACCTAAAGATTTAAAAAATTTAAAAAGAGAAGAATTGGTTGAATTAGCGGCTGACATAAGAAAAGCGTTATTAAATAGATTGACAAATTATCCTAAAGGAGGGCATGTGGGACCTAATTTTGGTGTGGTTGAAATGACGATTGCTTTGCATTATGTGTTTAATTCGCCAATTGATAAAATTGTGTTTGATGTGTCGCATCAGGCTTATCCGCATAAAATTTTAACAGGGAGAAAAGATGGATTTCTTTATGAGGATAAATTTAAAACTGTTAATGGGTATACTGACCAAGATGAAAGTGAACATGATTTCTTTAGGGTTGGACATACTTCAACATCAGTTAGTTTGGCGACAGGACTTGCAAAAGCTAGAGATTTGAGAGGTGCTAAAGAAAATATAATTGCATTGATTGGAGATGGTTCGTTAAGTGGAGGACTTGCTTATGAAGGATTGAGTAATGCTGCTGAACAAGGTGGAAATCTGATAATTATTGCGAATGATAATGATCAGTCAATTGCGGAAAATCATGGTGGATTGTATAAAAATTTAAGGGAATTGAGAGAAAGTAATGGTGAGGCACCAAACAATTTCTTTAAATCGCTTGGTTTGGATTATAAATATGTGGCTGATGGACATGATATTAATAAATTGATTGAAGTATTTGAAGAAGTGAAAGACATTGATCATCCAATAGTTTTACATATTCATACAATAAAAGGAAAAGGATTGCCATATGCTGAAAAAGATAGAGAACCTTGGCATTATAATGCAAACTTTGATCCAAAAACAGGTGAACCAAAAACTAAACCTGAACCAAAAGAGGAATTTGGAACAATAACATTTGATTTCTTGACAGATAAAATGGAAAAAGATCCGACAGTTACATTTATTAACGCTGGTGTTCCTATGGGATTTGGATTTACAAAAGACAGAAGAGAAAAATTGGATAAATTGAGAAAACAATATGTTGATGTTGGAATTGCTGAAGAACATGCGACAACTTTTTCATCAGGAATGGCAACAAATGGTGCAAAACCAGTATTTGGTGTAATTAGTACTTTTGTTCAAAGAACTTACGACCAAATATCTCATGATATTGCAATAAATAAAGCACCAACGGTTACTTTAGTATTCGGCGGAACATTAAAAGGTATGAATGATGTAACACATTTAGGATATTTTGACATACCGATGATTTCAAATATACCGAATATCGTGTATTTGGCACCAACTACAAAAGAAGAATATTTAGCAATGCTTGACTGGGCGATTGATCAAAATGAAAATCCAGTATTTATAAAAGTGCCTGGTGGAGCAGTTCAACATTCTGAAACTGATGTGGATAAAGATTATTCTAACTTGAATAGCTACAAAGTTGTGGAAAAAGGAAAAGATGTGGCGATTATTGGATTAGGAGAATTTTTTGCGTTAGGTAAAGAAGTGAAGGAATTGTTGAAAGAAAAAGCTGGAATTGACGCAACATTAATAAATCCTAGATTTATAAGTGGTCTTGATGAAAATTTATTGAATGAATTAAAACAAAATCATAAATTGGTAGTTACATTGGAAAGTGGTCAAAAAGAAGGTGGATTTGGAACGAAAATTTCTAGTTTCTACGGTACTTCTGACATGAAAGTGCTTAATGTGGGTGCTAAAAAAGAATTTACTGATGAAGTTCCTTATGATGTATTTTTTGAGGAAAATAGACTTACGAAAGAACAAATTGTTGAGGATATTTTAATGGGTATTAAATAATTTGAAATTTAAATAAGATAAAATAAAATCAGGAGTACATTTGATAATATTCCTGATTTTTTTTGACTTTATTTAATAAGTGTAACTTTCTTAACTAACTGGATAAAGATATGTTTCCCATTCTTCAAGTTTAGGATTCATAAAATTTTTCCTTTTCAATTATTTTTATTTCATAATTCTCAATACAAGTTTTTCTTTAGCATCTTTCAAAATTTCGTTAATTTCATTTTTTGAAAGATTATCTGCCAAGATAATGTAGTAATTTTCAATTTGATTTATTAGTTCAAATGGTGAATTTTCTATGTCAAAATCATCTGAAACTCTTACATAGTAAGAATCTTTTACTGTGTTTGAATCTACAATTTCAAATACTTTTGTAGAATTGAAGAAGTAATCTGATTCAATATGGTTTCTTGTTACAATTTTTACAATATCAGCCACTACTGCTGAAGCAGTTGGATCCATTCCAGCACCTTTTCCATAAAATAAAGTCTTATCTGTATAAGAACCTGTTGTTTCAATTGCATTGTAGACATCGTCAACCTTTGCTAAGATTTCACTGCTTGGAATTAATGTCGGTTCAACTGAAATTTGTGCTGATTTTTCAGATAATAATTTTGAACTTGCGATTAACTTTATAGTCAAATTTAGTTTGTTTGCAGAGAAAATGTCAACTGTGCTAATATCTCTAATTCCTGATAACTGCATATCTTTAAATTTAATTGAACCTCCATAGGCAAGTGAAGCCAAAATGTTAATTTTATGTCCTGCATCAATTCCATCTACGTCAAATGTAGGATCAGCTTCTGCATATCCTTTTTCAGAGGCAATTTTTAATGCTTCGTCAAACGATAAGTTATCTTCTTTCATTTTTGTCAAAATGTAATTTGAAGTTCCGTTCATAATTCCACGGATTTCAGTAATTGTATTTGCAACTAAACTTTCCATTAAAGGCGTAACAATAGGGATTCCTCCACCTACAGCCGCTTCAAATAAGAATGATACGCCATTTTCTTTTGCAATTTGAAATAATTCAACTCCAAATTTTGCAATTAGTGCCTTGTTTGCTGTAACGACACTTTTTTTAGCTTGAAATGCTTCAATAATTATTTTTTTTGCGATAGTTTCTCCACCGATAAGTTCCACAACGATTTTGATTTCAGGATCGTTTAACACCTTTTTATAGTCATTTGTAAGAATAGATTTATCAAAATCAAATGAAAATTCACGATCTATATTTAAATCACACGCATATTTTACTTCAATGTCAGCTCTTGATTTTTCAAAAATGCTTTCTCTTTCTTTTGTTAGCACTTTAAGAACTCCTTCACCAACAGTTCCCAATCCAATAATTCCTATTTTCATATTTTCTAAAGTCCTTTCTTTCAATAAATATTATTAATTTGTTTTTAGTTTAGTTATTTAAATAATATGTTTGACAATCTTTTTTACTTTAACAAATAGTCTGAACCTCCCACGACTAAAGTTGCGAGTGTTCTTGCACTATTTCATAAATTTATATATTTTGATTATCTTTAAATAAAACTGATAAAAACAATACTTTCTAATTTTTAAGAATATAAAATATTTATTTATCAAATTCTAAATTATAATTTTTTAACTAATCTTCATTTTCAATAAATCTTTTATGTAGCGCATTTACTGCTTTATTTACATCATCTTCGTGAATAATGCAAGAAACATTAATTTCTGAGCAGGAAATCATATCAATGTTTATTCCATTTTCAGCAAGTGTATCAAAAATTTCGGCAGTAGTTTCGTAATGACTCTTAAGACCGATTCCAACAACGGAAACTTTTGCAATTTTTTCTTTGTAAGAAACTCCTTCAGCTCCGATTTTTTCCTTAATTTGCTCTGAAATAGCCACAGCTTCCTTTAAATCATCAATTTTTACAGTAAATGAAATATTATTTAATTCTTTGTTAATACTTGAACTTTGTAAAATTATATCAGTGCTTATTTTTTCTTTTGCAAGTCTAGAAAATACCTTTGCGGCAATTCCTGGCTTGTCAGGCACTCCAAAAAGCGTGATTTTTCCTTCATTTTTAGAAGATGTGATACCTGCGATTTTTACTTTTTCCATAGCTTCTCCTTCTGTGTCAACATTTTGATTTTTCAATTTTTCAAATTCCTCATCCTTTTGAACAATTGTTCCGGTAGAATCGTCAAATGATGAACGTAAATGTATTTTTATGCCATATTTTGCGGCAATTTCAACTGATCTTGGATGTAGAACTTTTGCTCCGGAAGCAGCCAGCTCCAGCATTTCCTGGTAAGAGATTGTCTTTAATTTTCTTGCATTTTTAACAATTCTTGGATCTGCAGTGTAAACTCCGTCAACATCAGTATAAATTTCCACTTCATCAGCCTCAAGAGCCGCTCCCAAAGCAACAGCAGTCGTATCAGAACCGCCACGTCCAAGCGTAGTAATTTCATTATTTTCAGTAATTCCTTGAAATCCTGCAAATACTACTACATTTCCTTCATCTAATTTTTCCTGTATAATCTGTGTATCAATGTTAATTATTTTTGCCTTTGTATGTACAGGCGTTGTTTTAAAATTAACTTGAAACGCATTTAGTGAAACAGCCTTTTCTCCCAGTTCCTCAACTGCAATCGCAAGAGATGCAATAGAAATTTGCTCTCCAGAAGTTAAAAGCATATCAAGTTCACGTTTATTCGGTGTATCTGAAAGTTCATAAGCTCTTTTTACCAATGCATCAGTTCTTCCAGCTGGCGCAGATACAACGACAATTACATCATGTCCAGCCTTTTTATACCTTACAACCCGTTTAGCCACTTCCTTTACACGTTCTGCATCAGCAACGGAAGTTCCACCATATTTCTGTATAATTAAAGCCATATTGCCTCCTATTTTTCTCTAAAATTTCTTCACTTTATTAATATACTATTTTTTTTAATAAATTTCAATGTTTTACTAGCAAAGAATATCATATTCTAGGCAAAAAAGCAAGGTAATTTGCACATTTGATTTAATAAAAAAATTATTTAGCTTGATATTTAAGATTTTTTATTTCAAAAATTTTTAGATTAATATTAATAAAAACCTGTGTAATTACGTTACAGTACACTGTTTTTTATTTTGATTCTATCAATTATATTTTTTAAAGTTTTGAGATACAAATATATTAAAAATAGTATTAAAAAAATACTAAGTAAAAATAAATTGAAAAGATAAAGAAATTATGATATTATAAACATGGAATAATATTTAAGGTTTTTTGTGATTTATATAACAAATAACGCTTAAAATATGTTCGATTTTAATTTTTAAGGTCAAATTAGGAGGAAAATTATGAAAAACAAAAAAAAATTAATAATTATAACATCAATTTTGGCGGTGGGGATTCCGTTATTTGCGATTAGCACACAGACTATATTGAAAAAAGCAAGAGATGACTACTATAAAGTGCAGAAGCAGCAGATTGAGGCTGAAAAGGCTAAGGAGAGAGCTGAAAAAGAACAAAGATTAGCTCAGGAAAAAGCAGAAAGAGAAAAACAAATTCAACAGGAAAAGGAAGAAAAGGAAAAACGTATAACTGAAGAAAGAAATGAAAGAAGACAAAAAGCTGCAGAACAAAAGCTGCAAAGGGATCAGGATAAACAGGACAGACAAGATAAAAGAGAAAAAGTTAAAATTACTAATGCGGCACCAGTTTCAGTTTCTGAGCCAGAAGTTACAGCTCCAGCGCCGGTTTCAGAAAAACGTGAATTAACGCCGGAAGAAATTAGAAGAGCAAAGAACGCATTAAAAGAAGCAAGAGCAAGTTATCTTAGCGGAAACAAAGCGGCAAAACCGGCTAAAACTCCAAAGAACACAGATAAAGTCATAATAAAATCTGACAGTAAAGGAAATGTGGAAGCAATAAGACATACCAAGGAAGAAAGTGAAAAGGCACAACGAATTTTAAAGGAAATAAGAGACAGCTACTATAAAAATAATAAAAGATAGGGCGGTTAAATGACTCAGAAATGAGTCATTTTTTGTTTTTTTGAATAACAATAGTAAAATCACTATTTTAAGTGGAAGAATAGTGTAAAAAATGAATAAAATATTTTTTTTATTTTTAGGGAATAAGTTAGATTAAATAAAAAATAAGAAAATATTGCAAAACTATTTGACTTAATCTATTTTTTTTTGCTATAATGAACGTAGAAAGATAATAATAAATTTTAGGAGGAATATGAAATGAAAATTGTAGTTTTCGATGCAAAACCTTATGATATCGAATTTTTTGACAAATGGAATGAAACTTTTGGAGCTAATATTACTTATTTTGAGGAAAAATTAAGCTTGAAAAATGTAATGCTTACAAAATATCAAGATGTTGTATGTACATTCGTAAATGATGACTTAAATGCGAAAGTATTGGATATACTTTCAAAAAATGGAGTTAGAGTAATTGCGGCAAGATGTGCTGGTTACAACAATATTGATTTAAAAGCTGCCCGTGAAAACAGAATTACCGTTTTAAGAGTTCCTGCATACTCACCGTATGCTGTTGCTGAACATGCGTTAGCACTTCTTATGTCAGTAAATAGAAAAACTCACAAGGCTTATAACAGAACAAGAGAAGGAAACTTCAGCCTAGCAGGATTAACTGGAATGGACTTGAATGGTAAGACAGCTGGAATTATAGGAACTGGTAGAATAGCAAGAATTTTCATAAGAATTTTAAATGGATTAGGAATGAAAGTTATTGGTTATGATAAATTCCCTAATGAACAAGCTGCAAAAGAAGAAAATTTCACTTATGTGACATTAGATGAAGTATTTGCAAAATCTGATGTAATTTCATTGCATTGTCCATTATTCCCTGAAACAAGACATACAATTAACAAAGATACTATTGCTAAGATGAAAGACGGTGTTATTATCATTAATGCTGCCAGAGGTGGATTAATTGATACAGAAGCATTAGTTGAAGGATTAAAAGATAAAAAAATTGGTGGAGCTGGACTTGATGTTTATGAAAATGAAAGCAGCTACTTCTTTGAAGATGAATCAGCAAGTGTGCTAGAAGATGATTTATTAGCTAGATTGTTATCATTTAACAATGTTGTGCTAACTTCTCACCAAGCATTCCTAACAACAGAAGCATTGGATAACATCGCTGAAGCAACATTCAATAACATCTTGTCTTATGTTAAAGAAGAACCATTGAAAAATGAAGTTTGGTATAACGAAGAAACTGGTAAAGTTGTTGAAGGTTTAAGAAAATAATTATTATCTAAAATATAAAAAAGTTTTTATTTTCCAAAAACTTAAAGAGAGGCTGTTTTTTTAGAGCAGCTTCTTTTAATATTTATATTTTCCTAAAATTTTGAAAAAAAAAGAGAATTTTGAAAAAGAAAAAAATAAAAAGAAAGAGGCAAAAAATATGGATTTATTTGAAATAAAAAAACAAAATGAAATAAATGAAGTTAATATTGAAGAAATCAGGAGGCATCTTTGACATTGAAAATTTAAAAAATGAAATTAATGAATTGGAAAAAAGGACATTTGAAGCGGACTTCTGGAATACAGATAACAGTCAGGAAATATTGAAAAATATTAGCGCAAAGAAAAAATTGCTTGAAGAGTATGATAAGTTAAATGGGCTATTTGAAGATGTTTCTACAATTATTGAGTTTATTGAAATGGGAGATAATTCGTTTGAAAATGAGCTTGAACAGAAGTCACAGGATTTGAAAAATGAAATTGACAATTTTAAGACAAAATTGCTTCTGGATGAAGAATATGATACGAATAATGCGATTCTTACGATAAATTCAGGGGCTGGAGGGACAGAGGCATGTGACTGGGCTGAAATGCTTTACAGAATGTATGACAGATGGGCAAATCGGCATAATTTCAAGGTTGAAGTGCTTGACAGCCTGGCTGGGGAAGAAGCTGGAATTAAAAGCATTACGCTAAATATAAAGGGAAACTACGCTTATGGCTATTTAAAAGGGGAAAAAGGAGTTCACAGACTTGTCAGAATTTCACCATTTGATTCAAATGCCAGACGGCATACTTCATTTGCAGCAGTGAATGTTACACCTGAAATAGAAGATGACGTTGAAATTGATATTCGTCCAGAAGACTTGAAAATTGATACTTATAGGGCAAGTGGCGCTGGAGGGCAGCATGTAAATACAACAGATTCAGCCGTTAGAATTACTCACATCCCAACAAATACCGTAGTTACCTGCCAAAATGAGCGTTCACAGCTGAAAAACCGTGAAACTGCAATGAAAATATTAAAATCTAAATTATTTGAATTGGAACTGGAAAAACGTGAAAAGGAAATGGCCGAATTAAAGGGAACTGAATCTAAAATCGAATGGGGAAGTCAAATACGTTCTTATGTTTTTCAGCCTTATAAAATGGTTAAGGATCATAGGACAAAGGCTGAAGAGGGAAATGTTGAAAAAGTTATGGATGGAGATATTGATTTATTTATAAATGAATATCTGAAATATGCTAAGTCTTAATTTGTTATTTGAGAGTATAAAAATTTTTGTGTAAATAGAATAGCGATGTACTTAATTTACTATATTTTCTATTAAATTAAAAATAGAATTTATTTGAACCGATAGCAAAGATGTAACGACCAATTTTTGTTTTGTTTAAAACAATGGCTGCAATAATCGCTACGACAATCAAGACAATCAACCCAGTCGGAAAATTATCTTGCGTTCTGAATAAGTCTTTGTACCAACCTTCAGCAGTTCCACGTAATGGGAACGTTACACTTTGTACGTTTGATACGATTGAGCTTAAACCACGTGAAATCATCATTGTACCAAGTGTTGCAATGAATGGTGGTAAACCAAATTTTGCAATTAATACTCCGTTGAATAATCCGAATAC
>ERZ772957.2611-NODE-2611-length-10261-cov-5.570645_pt1 | contig 10261 bp, 8 predicted proteins | sample MGYA00580682_ERZ772957 | MGnify/ENA primary metagenome ERZ772957 (study PRJEB29015, sample SAMEA2737921) | human oral metagenome | biome: human oral; feature: human-associated habitat; material: dental | place: China | collected 2025 ...
GTGCCATAAAAAAATTTCAAGATGGTGTTCCCGATAATCTCGATATCATGAACACAGGAAGCAATCATGCTTTTTTCTCTATAGACTGGTCGATTGTCGGGATAAATGGTTTTAGCTTAGCATCTGGACCACAAACCATATCATGGGATTATCGCTTGGTGAAAAAATATGTTTCTAAAATAAATCGGGGCGGTGTCTTGTTAATTGTTATTTCCCCATTGCACCTTGGCCTCTTAGAGTATCCGAATGATTCGAGTAACAGCCGATATTATTTTTTTATGAAAAAAAATGAGATTCCAAACTATACACTATGGAAAAAAATAAAATATACGTATCTCCCCCTTTTGGAATCTTGGCGTAATATTATACATTGTTTTTATCATCGTGGTACTCTTATGACAGATCGTACAGCAAGCTTGAAATATGCAGAGGAGCAGATGGATCAACGTATTGAGGGGTGGAAAAAACAGTTTGTGTTGAATGACCTACAACATCAAAAATCTTTAGCACATCTGCAAGTCAATATAAAAAGAGCTGGGCAAGTCTTATCGGATATAGTCTTTTATGCACGAATAAATGACATACATCCAATTATTTTGATACCACCATTTTCCGCTGTGTTTAATAAAAAAATATCAGATGAATTTCTTCAAGCTATTATATATACTCCGGTGAAGAGTATTGTAAAGCAAGTCCCTGTATTGGATTATATACGTGATGAACGATTCCAAGATTATCGGCTTTACCAAAATGGCGATTTTATGAATGCAGAAGGGCGCAAGGTGTTCATGCCTGTGCTGTGGCATGATATTCAGAGCTGTATCGGAAAGAAAGTCCTATGAATGAGAAAAGAATAGGGGTTGTCCTTTCTTATGCCCAAATAATCACAACCATACTTGTGAATCTCATATATACGCCCATCATGCTTCGTCTTGTGGGAGCGAGCGAATATGGGGTTTATAGTCTGAGCAGCTCGGTGATCGGCTATCTGGCTTTGCTTTATGCCGGCATGACCAGCACCTATTTACGCTATTCGTCTATCTATCAAAAAAAGGGGGATCAAGAGTCCGTTGCACGACTGAATGGGCTGTTTATCGTCCTTTTTTCAGCATTAGGATGTTGTGCACTTATCTTAGGGGTTCTATTGTCAGCGAATCTTCAACCCGTTTTGGGCAATGGCTTGACAGCCCATGAGTACGAATTGGCACGCATTCTGTTTATTATCATGGCGATCAACATGGCACTGCTCATGCCCAAGACGGTCTTCTCTACGCTTATCATCGCGCAGGAGCGATTCATCTTTATTAAGTCTCTGGATGTACTTCATGCGCTTCTTATACCTGTGCTTACCTTGCCGATACTTTATTTCGGTTATGGTTCCATCGGTATGAGCTGTGTGGTACTGTTTTTTACGGGAATTGGTCTGGCGGCAAGTATGTGGTATTGTATTCAGAAGATGGATTGTTCGTTTTGCTTTAGAAACTTACCATTCTCATTATTGCCGGGCATGTTTTCTTTTTCGATCTTTATTCTTCTGCAAGGGATTATGGATCAGTTTAACTGGCATCTGGGCAAGGTGTTACTCTCGAATTTTGCGGACAGTACAGCAATTGCTGTTTATAGCATTGGCGTGCAAATTGATACGTTGTTTATCAGCTTTGGTGTTGCTTTTTCGGGGGTCGTCGTTCCCAGGATATACCAGCTTGTTCGTGAGAATGCCAGTCAGGAACTTAGTGAACTTTGGCTTCGGGTAGGTCGGTATCAGTTTTATGTCGTGTATTTTATATGGCTCGGTTTTTTGCTCTTTGGGAAGCCGTTTATCGTTTTGTGGGCAGGAGAAAACTATCAAGATGCCTATATCGTCGCTTTGTTGCTCATGCTCCCTCTGCCGATTCATTTGTGTCAAATTCTTGCCATTGAGGTTTTACGCGCCTACAATCGGCATCGCTTGTGGACGTTAGTGCATCTTGCAGGCTCTATTATAGGTTTTCTGATTTGTATTCCGTTGACGAAAGAATATGGCATTCTGGGCGTTTCTGTAGGAACTTCCATTACATTGTTTATCATCCTAAATTTCTATGATAACTGGTACTATGCGAAGTATGGACAGCTTAATGTCCTGTTCTTTTTTCGTGGTGTGGCAAAGCTTCTTCCGGCAGCGTTGTTGTGTGCTCTTGCCGGAACAGTAATAAATGAGCTGTTTTCAATTGAGGCCTGGTTGGACTTGCTCGTCGTTGCTGTTGCCTACGCACTGGCTTATATTGTTATCATGTATTTGATCGGCTTGAATGAACATGAGAAACTGTTGGTGAAAAAAATCATCTTGCGGTCTAAAGCTGAGATGTGAAAGTGAGTGAAGGAAAACATGGAGAAGCACATACAGAGCCATCCGCCATTGCCTCAAAACATGGTGCTAAGATTGCTATGAGGTTGGATATAATTCATAATGAGGTGTAAGAACGGATGAATCGTTTCTTTTTTATATTTATACTATATACATCTGTCATTTGGGGCATTGATTTGATTGCCACTTTTTCCAATGTACCAATTCTAACCGCGATCATGGTTGTCCTGGTTTCAGTGGGGGTAGGATGCTTTTTTTTGCGGAGAAAAGTATCTTTTTCCGTAAATTCACTTACAAAGTGGGATGCAGTGGCTTTTCTTCTGTTTTCTGTTGTCTATTTTATGCACAGCCCTATTCCGGACAACGGATGGGATGTCATTAGCTATCATATTTTGCATCAGCAGATATTGCCATGGAGTCAGGTGACAGAGTCCTTTTTTCCAAGTACAATTCTTCATTCTCATCTTTTTCCACTAGGAGATCGTCTATCCTACCCTTTTCACTATTTTTTTGGTTTCCGTATGGGAACTGTTCTGAATTTGTTTGTTTCGTGGGTGATTTATGTTCAGATTCGTCAAATTCTCATTGTATTATGGGAAGATGGGGAGAGAAGACCTTGTCTCTTATCCTCATTTTCGATCTGTGTCAGTATGTCCATCAATGTACTTTCTCAGCTGCATACTTATTATGTTGATATAAGGACGATTCCGATTCTTCTTTTTTTCTTGTATGAATTTATCAATTTTAATTCTGTAAAAAATAAAAAGATGCTGTTATTCATGGCATGGTGTGTTGGCATAGAAATTTGTTTTAAGATGAGTGCCGGGATACCTCTTCTCTTGTGTGTGTGTTATTTTCTTTTTGCGTCGAGAAAGAATGTCTCTGTTTTGTTGTTGAGTGGTGGCATTATCTTGGCACTGCTGCCGCTAATTCCTTATGGATATGTTAATCTTAGTGAAACACAATCGCCGATTTTTCCCTATATGAACCAGATTTTTCAGTCGCCGTTGCTATTACATAACGAGGATTCACGCAATGTCTTGGGTGATATTCTGTTTTTAGGTCCACAGAATTTATTTCAGGCACTTATATGGCCTTTTCATGAAATTGTTCAGGCAAAGCCTTTTGGTATCACTCGGAGTGAGGCATTGCTGGTGATTTTCGCCATGGGAGCAGCTGTTTTGTTGTGGGAAAACCGGAAGGAGGGGGCGAACTATAAGAAAATAATTATATCGTATGTGGCCTTTTATCTCTTTGGGGCGATAGTTTATCATGGATTCATGCGATATAATCCTGGTTTGGATGTCATTTCTGCTATTTTATGCGGTTTTGTCGGAATTGTTTTATTCAGGCGGACAGGGATACAAAAATATATTGGCGTTGTATTTCTTCTTGTCCTTCTTTTGCAGCCAATGATCTTTTTGAAAAGGGATCTGGGAGAGGTTGGTAAGTTTTTTTACCAAGATTGGAAGAACCAAAGCGAAAATATGGCATTGCTTTTTCATGATCGTGATACGGAATATGTATTTGCGGAAAAGGTGAACGCATGGCTTAGTATGGGGGCGCAACCTACGTCTGGGTATGCCTATTTATTAAAGAAACAGGTTCCAATTATTGCATTGGATGGATATGCTCCGATGTATGCTGATATGGATGGAACATATGAAAATCCTGTTGCACGGGAACTGTATGAGAAGCATATGCAGCGATGGTTAGGCAATGGTATGTATATTCTTCTTCAGACAGAGCCTGGACGGCCGACTTTCTTAAAGGATGGGATTCACCAAAAAACTTTGATGGGAGAACTTGTGCAGATTCTCCACCAACGTGGTGTTCGACTACAGAACTACGAGCAGATCCGTCCGAACTTTATTCGTGTGAATCAAAATATAACGATGGCAGAGGCTGTGCCTGCATCCGGCAGCATGGCGTTCAATGATTATTTGCTCACACAAAATTCGTCGTGTAAACTGGATAAAGCATTTCAGAGCGACTCCCGCTATACATTGACAATGGCATTAAAGCCGGATAAATTTGGTTCTGTCCCACAGGCCTCTTTTTCCGGTCACATTGATCTTTATGATCGTGCTTCGGGTAGACTGCTATCGCGGCAAGATTTTGCATCGGATGGTGAATATGTTACGATAGAACTGTCAGCGGTGGGAGAGGTTGAGGTCGTCTTTGATCATACAACTGCGGATTCGGTTCAAGAATTGATGATTCTAGCTTATGAAGAAGCAGATCATGACAATGGGGGAGCGAATAGAACGCATACGGAGTAAAATATTGCCATCATTCCTTTTATGAGAGTGGGGAGAGAATATCTATGAAGTGTTTGGTTGGAAAGACGGGTTTTGTCGGATCAAACTTGTGGGCGAGTGGTGCTTTTGACTGTGGCTATCACAGCAAAGACATCGAACAAGCCTATGGGCTGCAGCCGGACTTGCTGGTGTATGCCGGTGTTCGTGCGGAGAAATATCTTGCCAATCATGATGCGGAGTTGGATTGGCAACAAGTATCTACCGCATTGGACAATATTCGCGCCATTGCACCGCAGAAACTAGTGTTGATTTCGACGGTGGATGTCTATCCGGATCCACGGAATGTTGATGAGGATGCTGTGATTGACATAGATGTGCTGCAGCCATACGGAAGAAATCGACGGCGACTGGAAGAAGGTGTCCAGAAGCTCTATCCGCAAGCACTTATTGTAAGGCTTCCTGCGCTTTATGGGCAGAATCTCAAGAAGAACTTTATCTACGATATGATGACGCTGATTCCGCATATGTTGCATGAGAGCAAGTTCCAAGATCTTGCAGCACGCTCTGCGTTGATTCGGCAGTCATATACGCGTCAGTCGAATGGGTTTTATGTTTGTACAGTGGATGAACAAAAACGTGCGGATTTGAAGGAACTCTTTCAGCAGCTGGGCTTTACAGCACTGAATTTTACGGACAGCAGAAGTGTCTATCAGTTTTATCCTCTGAAGTTCCTCTGGCAGCACGTTGAGACAGCTCTGAAGGAGAATATTACTATCTTGAATCTGGCGACAGAGCCAGTACAGGCAGGGGAACTGTATCATTTTCTGCGTGGGAATATATTTACAAATGAGGTTTCCTCCTGTCCGGCACACTACGATTATCGTACCAAATATACGGATCTTTACCACGGAAAAGATGGGTATATCTTTGACAAAAAAACGATCATGGAGGATATTCGCACCTTTGTGGAGGCTGATGAGTGATGAAGTACGAGCATCTTAGTGGTGTGCCGGATTTTCGCGCAACGGAATATCTTCCACGTCGCAGTGACTATGCGCTCTGCATTCCGATTATCAATGAAGGAGATCGAATTAAGAGAGAACTGGATAGGGCACAGCGTGCAGGCATTGATAAGATTGTCGATGTGATTATTTGTGATGGAGGATCGACGGACGGATCGACTGCGGACGATCTTCTCTCTGCTGCGGGAGTGAACACCTTATTGGTAAAAATTGGTGCAGGCAAGCAAGGAGCGCAGCTTCGCATGGGGCTTTGGTGGGCACTTCAACGCGGGTATCGAGGAGTCATTACGATTGATGGTAACGACAAGGACAGCATCGAGTCCATCCCGCTCTTTATTGAAAAATTGAGAGAGGGTTATGATTTTATACAGGGGTCGCGCTTCCTCAAGGGAGGCGAGGCTGTCAATACACCGCCCATTCGCTATGGAGCCGTACGACTGCTTCATGCACCGGTGATTTCTCTGACGGCCGGACAGTGGTTCACGGACACAACGAACGCTTTTCGGGCATATTCCAGACGTTATCTGGAACATCCGGAGGTACAGCCGTTTCGAGATGTGTTTCAGGCGTATGAATTGCTTGCGTACCTTTCCGTTCGTGCGACTCAACTAGGTATGAAGGCTTGCGAGGTGCCTGTACGCCGCGTCTATCCTCCGAAGGGGAAAACTCCGACAAAAATCAGCTTTTTCAAGGGAAACAGTGATCTTTTGCGAACGTTGTTCAAGAATTTATTTGGGGCATATCGCCCTTGAGGTGCGGTTATGTTTTTTGATAAAATTATCATCGGGGCAGGATTGTATGGGCTGTATGCAGCGGATTATTGCGCCAAACGAGGCGAACGTGTGCTAGTCCTAGAATATGATGCACAGCCGTTTATGCGTGCTACCTATATCAATCAGGCGCGTGTTCATATGGGATATCACTACCCTCGCTCCTATGCCACAGCGATAAAGTCTGCACACTATTTTAATCGTTTTAATGAGGATTTTGGCTTCTGTGTTCACGAGAAGTTTGATCAAATCTACGCGACCTCATCGCGTTTTTCATGGACAGACGCTGTACAGTTTCAACAGTTCTGTGATAATGCCGGCATCCTCTGTGAGTCTGTGAATCCGGGACGATACTTTCAAGATGGTATGTGTGACGGTGCTTTTCTGACACAGGAATATACATATGATGCGATCATCCTGAGAGATTACTTCTTGGAGCAGCTGCGTGGACATGGGGATCGGGTGACGATGATTTGCAGCGCGAGAATTGGTCGGATTACGGAGGAAATGGGGGGGGTTGGTATTGTTTTGTCTGACGGCGAGCGATATCAGACGAGATATTTGTTGAATGCCACCTACGCCTCCACGAATCAGCTGCTTGCACAGATGGATCGTTCTTCCACATACAGTCCGATCCGCATCAAATACGAGCTTTGCGAGATTATTCTCTGTGAGGTGACAGAAAACTTTAAGGGCATTGGCATTACGGTCATGGATGGTCCTTTTTTTTCGATTATGCCATTTGGCAAGACGGGCTATCATTCGTTGACTTCTGTCACGTTTACACCTCATGTTACAAGCTATGAAGATTTGCCGCATTTTTCCTGTCAGGAGCGATGTGGTGGGATCTGCACACCGTTGCAGTTGGCGAACTGCAATGATTGCCCGGCGCGTCCGGAATCGGCATGGCCCTATATGTCGCAGATGGCACGAAAGTATATGCGGGAAGCCTATGGATTCTCTTATGTAAAGTCACTCTTTTCAATGAAGCCGATTCTTCAAGCGTCGGAGATTGATGACTCGCGTCCCACTGTTGTCCGTTGTATGTCGGATGAGCCGAAGATTGTGAGTGTCCTGTCCGGTAAAATTAACACGGTATATGATTTGGATGAGGTGCTGCAACAATGATGAAGATGAAGGAAAAGAATTTTGTATCGCTCGTGGCATATGTCCGAAACGATGCGGATCGCGTTGCGTCATTTTTGCAGAAGGTCTCTGCGGTTCTCTCGGAAAATTTTTTGCGGTATGAAATTATTTTGGTAGATGATGCCTCGACCGATGAAACCGTAGCACGGATCAAGGAAGCCGTAGATTCGGAGTCAGGATGCATGGTACAGATCATCCGTATGAGCTACGTCCAGGGCGTTGAGATGGCAATGAATGCCGGTGTCGATCTGGCAATCGGTGATTTCGTTTATGAGTTTGACTCCATCGCGTTTGACTATGACCGTGATCTTATCATGAAAGTCTATCACCGATCCTTGGAGGGGTATGACATTGTAAGTGCAGTTCCGCAAGGAAGTTTCCGCTATACATCACGACTGTTCTACTGGATTTATAATAATTTTTCGTCGAATCAATATGATCTGCAGACCGAGCGGTTTCGAATTTTATCACGTCGTGCGATTAATCGGATTCGTTCACTTAGCAAGACGGTTCCCTATCGTAAGGCTCTTTATGTCAATTGCGGATTGGTTCAAGACTCGTTGAAATATACCTCTAACAGAGAGGAAGACAGTGCAAGATTTGCGGAAAAAGAAGCCGATGTTTTCCGCTGGCGCATGGCTTTGGATGCCTTGATTATATTCACGGATGTGGGATATAAGTTGGCATTGTTCCTCAGTATGAGTATGATTATTGGGAGCGTACTCATTGCTCTTTATGTAACGTTTATCTTTGCTATCAAGCAACCAGTTTCGGGATGGGCAAGTATCATGTGGTTACTATCTGTTGGGTTTGCGGGTACGTTTGCCCTGGCAGCTATTACCATCAAATACCTGGATGTTATTATCGGGCTGGTATTCAAGAAGAAAAGCTATACATTCAGTGCGATTGAAAAGATAACAAAGTAAACTGTTTGTGAATCAATGTGAGGTTTTACAATGCGATTGGCGGCTTCAAATATTGCATGGACTGCTGAGAATGATGCTTCCGTTTATCAGACGCTCCGTTCATTGGGCTTTACGGGATTGGAGATTGCTCCTACTCGGATTTTTCCGAATGAACCCTATGCGGTGGAACATTATGCGAATGCGGTGACGTTTCGACAGGAAATAGAGCGTGAATATGGACTGCATGTCGTTTCCATGCAGTCCATCTGGTACGGTAGACAGGAAAAACTTTTCGGTTCACCGGAGGAACGGGAAAGCCTCATGGAATATACGAAACGAGCAATTGAATTTGCAGAAGTACTCCAATGTCCCAATTTGGTGTTTGGATCACCTAAAAATCGTGTGAGAGGGACGGCAGATATTCAAATTTCCTATGAATTTTTCCATGCGTTAGGAGATTATGCAGCGACGCATGGTACTGTTCTTGCGATTGAGCCGAATCCGGTGATTTATGAAACCGATTTCCTCACGCATACCGATGAGGCAATCGGCTTTGTTGAGCAGATTAACTCAAAAGGGCTTGCCGTGAATCTGGATGTGGGAACAATGGTGGCGAATGGAGAATCGACGGAGTTGTTAGCAGGGAAGATGAAGTGGATTCATCATGTACACATCAGCGAACCCTTTCTGAATCCAATTAAGGAGCGGAGTGTGCATTCGGAATTGAGTGATACTCTGCGGCAGGCAGGATATAAAGGCTGTGTGTCATTAGAAGCAAAATGCTATAGTAAAAGCGAAGATTTGGCTCGGGGGCTAACATACATCAAGGATATATTTTCAAATATGACATAATGATATATCAGGAGGGCAGATTCATGGGGAGAACAATACATGCTTTAAAGACATATAGATTGATTTTTTGTTATGTCATTATAAGTTTAATCATTCTGATTGTAGCTTATGAGTGTCCCCAAGATGTATTACTAAACAATATCCTAATCGCAGTGGCTGTTTCAGGTTTAACGACAGCCACTTTTTCGGTTTTTTCAAATATGCTGGAACGGGAAAACATGTCAAACATGATGGAGGAGAGCTTTTCCTTGTTGAGAGATGTTCAAGATTATGGACTGGTGAGGATTGACTCAAGATTTCCGTTGGAGGATGAGCATATAAAAAATGACTTTATCAACAGTGAAGTTGTATATATTGTTATGAATGACGCAAAAAATTTCTTTTCAGATAACGAGGATTTATTTGACAAAAGGTTTCGCGGTAAGGATAAGATTACCCATATTGCACTTTTGGACTACGAGAATTCACAACTAATGAGTCTTTTAGGTCAAAAAAATGGACATAACGGCTCATATTATACAGAAAAGATAAAAAATGTTGTCGAATATCATATAAAAAGATATATAGAAAACTTCCCCGAACACAAAATTATGCTTCATTTAAATCCGAACTATAACACGATGGCTGTGCTGATAACAGAAAATTTTGCAATGATTAGTTTGTATAGATTAGCACTTGGAAAAACTAATGTACCTCACATGACATTTAGGAAAGGTGGAAAAGAATTTGATACAATTAGCAAAGATATTGTGAGATTGTGTGATAAAACCAGTGTTCAGATGAAGTAAAATTGCAACATTAGCGTATGCATCGTGTTCTTGGAAATCCCCATTTCGCCCGACCGATTTTCTGCGCTAGCTTGATTGCTTGCACCTTACATTCGTGATTGTATTGTCCTGTTGCTGTCATTTTGACCTCTCCTTCTCCTCTTTGACTTTATCTAAAATCCTTGCGAAGAAGT
>ERZ772957.2614-NODE-2614-length-10256-cov-4.235271_pt1 | contig 10256 bp, 10 predicted proteins | sample MGYA00580682_ERZ772957 | MGnify/ENA primary metagenome ERZ772957 (study PRJEB29015, sample SAMEA2737921) | human oral metagenome | biome: human oral; feature: human-associated habitat; material: dental | place: China | collected 2025 ...
CAAACAGCCTCGATACGGCGGGCATCCCGGATCCGGATCTCTTGATTCGCACGAGCGGTGAACTTCGTCTCTCGAATTTCCTGCTCTGGCAGCTCGCCTACAGCGAACTCTATGTGACGCCGCTCTACTGGCCGGATTTCACGATGGAAGCACTTGAAGATGCGATTCTCGCCTACAACCAAAGAGAGCGTCGCTTCGGCGGCCGCATCCGCTAAGATAAAAGGAGGAATATGCCCATGTCCCGCCTGTTGAACATCCTTGGCAGCCGGAAGTTCCACCTGCGTCTCTTGAGCGGCATTGTCCTGGTGCTGCTTGCGTTTCTCGTGCTGCGGCGCGGCGGTATGGTGCTTTATTGCAGCATGATGGCAATCTCGCTGATCGGGCAGTACGAATTGTATCGTGTCGTCAAGACAGAGCGAGAGCCGCTCGGCATCGTCGGCTATCTCTCGAGTATTGCGTATTACCTCTTGTTGCTTGCACGGCACTATGACTACGGCATGCCGCTCATGATCGGCACGCTGATGGCGCTGATGGCGCTCTTTGTGCTGAGCTACCCGCGCTATCGCACCGAGCAGATTGCGGTCGGGCTCATGGGCGTGCTCTATACAACCGTGATGTTCTCCTATGTGTACCGCGTGCGCAGCATGCCGCACGGCGCTTATCTGGTCTGGCTCATCTTCATCTCGAGCTGGGGCTGCGACACCTGTGCCTATGTGGTCGGCATGCTGGCAGGTTCCCACCACTTCGCGCCGGTCCTCAGTCCTAAAAAGACGGTCGAGGGCGCAATCGGCGGCGTCGCGGGGGCAGCGCTCCTCGGCCTTGCCTTCGGCTTTTTCCTCCGCGCGGAGCTCGCGGAACCCGGGCTTTGCTTGCCTGTTTGCCTGCGCCTTCAGCGCGGTGATTTCGCAGATCGGCGATCTCGCGGCTTCGGCGATTAAGCGCGACCACGAGGTCAAGGACTACGGCGATCTGATTCCCGGACACGGCGGTATTCTGGACCGATTTGACAGCCTGCTCTTCACCGCACCGGCAATCTTCTTTGCGCTGTTTCTCTACAGTTACTTTGTCCGTCATTGAGGAGGCAAGATATGAGACATATTTCCGTTCTCGGTTCCACGGGTTCCATCGGCACACAGACCCTCGAGGTGGCGCGCGCCAACGGCGACATCCGCATTGAGGCGCTTGCGGCGCGCGGAAACATTGCGCTGCTCGAGGAGCAGATCCGGGAATTTCACCCGCGCACGGTCTGCGTCTACGATGAAGCGAAGGCGGCGGAGCTGAAAATCAAGGTCGCGGACACCGGAACCAAGGTCTACGCCGGGCAGGAAGGCCTAATCGAAGTTGCGACCGAGGCCAAGGCAAAGACGCTGGTCACAGGGATTGTCGGCATGATCGGCATTGAGCCGACCGTTGCGGCGATTCGCGAGGGCAAGAACATTGCGCTCGCAAACAAGGAGACGCTGGTCTGTGCGGGGCACATTATCATGCCGCTCGCCGCGCGCGAGGGCGTCAAGATACTGCCGGTCGATTCGGAGCACTCGGCCATCTTTCAATGTCTCCGCGGCAACAAGAAGAACCGGATCCGGAAAATTCTGCTGACCGCTTCCGGCGGCCCGTTTCTGACGGCCGATTTAGGCACGTTCGACAGCATTACGCCCGCGCAAGCGGTCAAACACCCCAATTGGAGCATGGGGCGCAAAATCTCCGTCGATTCCGCCACCATGATGAACAAAGGTTTGGAGCTGATTGAAGCGCATTGGCTGTTCAACTGCCCGCCTGATAAACTCGAAGTCGTCATCCATCCGCAGTCCGTGATACACAGCATGGTGCGCTACCGCGACGGCTCCGTGCTGGCGCAACTGGGCAATCCCGATATGCGTACGCCCATCGCTTATTGTTTGGGCTTGCCCGAGCGTATCGATTCGGGTGTCGGCGACCTGGATTTCGACGCATTGTCTGCGTTGACCTTCCAAAAGCCCGACTTTGACCGCTTCCCTTGTCTGAAGCTTGCCTATGAAGCCATGAACGCGGGCGGAGCCGCACCCTGCGTCTTGAACGCCGCCAACGAAGCCGCCGTCGCCGCCTTCTTGGACGAACAGATTAAGTTTACCGACATTGCCAAAACCGTCGCCCATTGTCTCGCACAAGACTTTTCAGACGACCTCGGCAACATCGAAAACCTGCTGGCGCAAGACGCCGTTACCCGCAGGCAGGCGCAGGAATTTATCGCCGCATTGGGATAAACCGTGCCGCAACGATAAAAAATGACAGGTCGTCTGAAAACCCGCCCACCCGTCATGTGTGGCGGACAAAACGGCAGACTGACTTTATAATCGGCAAAATAACGCCAATAATATTTTCTACACATTGCGAATGCTTTTCAGACGACCCCTACCTTGATACGTCGTCTGAAACATCGACAACGTCAACCCATACCCAACCAGAGAGATTCTTTTGCAAACCCTTCTAGCTTTTATTTTTGCCATCCTGATTTTGGTCAGCCTGCACGAGTTCGGACACTACATTGTTGCCAGATTGTGCGGCGTCAAAGTCGTACGCTTTTCCGTCGGCTTCGGCAAACCGTTTTTCAGCAGAAAGCGCGGCGATACCGAATGGTGTTTGGCGCCCATCCCGTTGGGCGGTTACGTCAAAATGGTCGATACGCGCGAGGGGGAAGTGGCGCAGGCAGACCTTCCTTACGCCTTCGACAAACAGCATCCCGCCAAACGCATCGCCATCGTCGCCGCAGGCCCGCTGACCAATCTCGCGCTGGCAGTTCTGCTTTACGGCTTGAGTTTTTCCTTCGGCGTTACCGAAATCCGCCCTTATGTCGGCATGGTCGAGCAAAATACCATCGCCTCAAAAGCAGGTTTTCAGCCCGGAGACAAAATTATTTCGGTTAACGGCGTTAACGTCGGCGAGTGGGAAAAAGCCCAGCAAGAAATCGTGTTGAACATCGAGTCAGGCAAGGTAAATGTTGCCGTTCAGACGACCTCGGGGCAAAAAACCATGCGGATTATCGATGCCGCCGGCACGCCCGAAGCAGGTAAAATTGCGAAAAACCAAGGCTATATCGGGTTGTCGCCTTTTAAAATCACCACCCGCGTCGGCGAAATGACAGAAAACAGCCCGGCTGAAAAAGCCGGTTTGAAAAAAGGCGACAAGCTGATCAGTGCCGACGGACAAGACATCGAGACTTGGCAGCAATGGGTGGAAATCGTACGCCAAAGCCCGGGCAAGAAAATCGAATTGATTTATGAGCGCGACGGTAAAACTTTTCAGACGACCATCCGCCCCGACAGTATCCAGCAACCCGACAGAACGCTGGTCGGCAGGGTAGGCTTCGGTCCTCAGGGCGACGAAGCGTGGACAAAAGAAATCAAGCGCGAATATAAGCCGTCTGTCGCAGAAGCATTTGCGATGGGCTGGGACAAAACCGTCAACAACGCTTGGATGACGGTAAAATTCTTCGGAAAACTGATTACAGGCAATGCCTCCCTGAACCATATTTCAGGCCCGCTGACCATTGCCGACGTCGCCGGAAAAACGGCACAGCTGGGATTTCAAAGCTATTTGGAATTCCTCGCGTTGGTCAGCATTAGTTTAGGCGTGTTGAACTTGTTGCCCATCCCCGTATTGGACGGCGGGCATTTGGTGTTCTACACTGCCGAATGGATACGCGGAAAGCCCTTGAGCGAGCGCATACAGGCAATCGGCCTGCGCCTCGGACTGGCTGCCATGCTCTTAATGATGGCACTGGCTTTCTTTAATGACATCAACCGTTTGTTTGGATAATTTTATGAAATTGAAACAGATTGCTTCTGCTTTGATGGTATTGGGCATGTCGCCTTTGGCGTTTGCCGACTTCACCATTCAAGACATCCGCGTCGAAGGTTTGCAGCGTACCGAACCGAGTACGGTCTTCAACTACCTGCCCGTCAAAGTCGGCGACCAATTCAGCGACGCACGCAGCGAAGAAATCATCAAAAGTCTGTATGCGACCGGTTTTTTTGACGATGTCCGCGTAGAGACCATGGGCAATCAGGTCTTGCTGACCGTTATCGAACGCCCGACCATCAGCACGCTGAACATCACCGGCGCGAAAATGCTGCAAAACGATGTGATCAAGAAAAACCTTGAATCCTTCGGTTTGGCGCAATCCCAATACTTCAATCCGGCCACGCTGAGCCAGTCTGTCGCCAGCCTGAAGGAAGAATACAAAAGCCGCGGCAAACAGTCGGTCCAAATCACGCCGACCGTCACCAAACTCGCGCGTAACCGCGTTTCCATCGACATCGCCATCGATGAGGGTAAAACCACCAAGATTACCGACATCGAATTTGAAGGCAACAAAGTCTATTCCGACCGCAAGCTCATGAAACAAATGTCTTTGAGCGAAGGCGGCATGTGGACTTGGCTGACCAAGAGCAACCAGTTTAACGAGCAGAAATTCTCGCAAGACATGGAGCGCGTCAGCGAGTTCTACCAAAACAACGGCTATTTCAATTTCCGCATTCTGGATACCGACATCCAGACCAACGAAGACAAAACCAAGCAAACCATCAAAATCACGGTTGACGAGGGTGAACGCTTCCGTTGGGGCGACGTGCGCATAGAAGGCGACACCCGCGAAGTGCCGAAAGAAGAGCTGCAAAAACTGCTGACCATGAAAAAGGGCAAATGGTACGAACGCGCCCAAATGGTCAAATCGCTCGAAGCCATCCAAAACCGCATGGGTACGGCAGGCTACGCGTTCAGCGAAGTCAACGTTCAGCCAGTGCCTAATGCCGAGACCCAAACTGTCGATTTCGTCCTGAATGTCGAACCCGGCCGCAAAATTTATGTGAACGAAATCAACATTACCGGCAACAACAAAACCCGTGATGAAGTCGTGCGCCGCGAATTGCGTCAGATGGAATCCGCGCCTTACGACACTTCCAAGCTGCAACGTTCCAAAGAGCGTGTCGAGCTGCTGGGCTACTTTGACAACGTACAATTCGATGCCGTACCGGTTGCCAATACGCCCGACCAAGTCGATTTGAACATGAGCGTGAACGAGCGTTCTACCGGTTCGCTGGATATGAGTGCGGGCTGGGTTCAGGATACCGGCTTGGTCATGTCCGTAGGCGTTTCCCAAGACAACCTGTTTGGTACGGGCAAATCCGTTTCCCTGCGCGCCTCACGCAGTAAAACCACGCTGAACGGCTCGCTGTCGTTTACCGATCCGTATTTCACACCCGACGGCGTGAGCCTCGGTTACGATATTTACGGCAAGTCTTACGATCCGCGTAAAGCCTCTTCCAGCGCGAAACAATATAAAACCACCACCGCAGGCGCGGGCGTGCGCATGGGCATCCCCGTGACCGAATACGACCGCGTCAATTTGGGTCTGGCGGCGGAACACCTGACCGTGAATACCTACAAAGGCGCGCCTAAACGTTATGCCGACTTTATCAACCAATATGGTAAAGGCACGGACGGCGTGGGCAGCTTCAAAGGCTGGCTGTACAAAGGTACGATCGGCTGGGGACGCAATAAAACCGACAGCGCCTTGTGGCCGACCCGCGGTTACATGACCGGCATCAACGGCGAAATCGCCCTGCCAGGCAGCGACCTGCAATACTACACACTGACCCACAACCAAACCTGGTTCTTCCCGCTGACCAAAGACTTCACCCTGATGCTCGGCGGCGAAGTCGGCATCGGCAACGGTTACGGCAAAACCAAAACCATGCCGTTCTTTGAAAACTTCTACGGCGGCGGCTTAGGCTCCGTACGCGGTTACGAGAGCGGCACGCTGGGTCCGAAAGTTTATGACGAATACGGCGAGAAAATCAGCTACGGCGGCAACAAAAAAGCCAACGTTTCCGCCGAGTTGCTGTTCCCGATGCCGGGTATCAAAGACTCCCGCTCCGTCCGTCTGAGTCTGTTTGCCGACGCGGGCAGCGTATGGGACGGCAAAACTTATAACGACAGCAGTAGCAATACCTACTACACCAACAATGCCGCTCAAAACCCATACGGCTTAGGCAAGACCCACAAATCGACCTTCAAGGAAGAGTTGCGCTACTCTGCCGGTGCGGCAGTAACCTGGCTCTCGCCGCTGGGTCCGATGAAGTTCAGCTACGCCTACCCGATCAAGAAAAAAGACAGCGACGAAATCCAACGCTTCCAGTTCCAATTGGGTACCACATTCTGACGTAGGCAGAACAAGGTCGTCTGAAAATCGAAATCCCTATGTAGATAAACATTTTCAGACGACCTGAAGGAAAAGGGGCAGGGCGTTCTGCCTCTTTTTAAAAAACAAACCGTCATCCCGCTGATGGGCGGGATACAAAATCAAGGAAATCCAGATGAACATCATTGCCAACGCCTTCCGCCTCGGCGGCGCGGCTTTATTGGGCTTCGGGTTGATGAACCAAGCTGCGGCGGCGGAAGCCGTACAGAAAATCGGCTTTATCAATACCGAGCGCGTTTATCTTGAGTCCAAGCAGGCGCAACGCATTCAGACGACCTTGGAAAAAGAATTCCGCAGCCGTCAGGACGCTTTGCAGAAATTGCAGCAAGAAGGTGAAAAGCTCGAAAAATCCCTGTCCGAAGGCAAATTGCAGGGCAAAGAGCGTGAAGCTGCGGCAAAACGCTGGGGCGAGCTGGTTCAGCAGTTCCGCAAGAAACAGGCGGAGCTGGCAGAAGACTACAACCTGCGCCGCAACGAAGAATTTGCCGCCCTCCAGCAAAACGCCAACCGCATCATCGTTGATCTTGCCAAACGCGAAGGCTACGATGTTATTTTGCAAGACGTGATTTACGTCAACGCGCGTTACGACATTACCGACAGCGTGATTAAAGCCCTGAATACACGTTAATCGGAAGGCTGAACGAGATACAGCAAACCTGTTTTCAGACGACCTCTTTCACTCGAAGGGTCGTCTGAAAATCCAATAAACGATATAATTACCTGTCTTATCACTCCTGCCGGCATACGTTTTAGGCAAACCGTTCTGTCCGACTGCTCCCGCCGTCCTTTTTCAGACGACCTCATCCCAAAGCTTACGAAACATCATGACTTCAAAAACCTACACCTTGTCCCAAATCACAGCGCAGCTTGGCGGCGAATGGCGCGGCAAGGACATTTCCGTCGCCGCCGTGCGCCCGCTCGCAGACGCGCAGGCGGAACACATCAGCTTCCTCGCCAATCCGAAATACAAAGCCGAAGTCCACGACAGCAGCGCGGGTGCGGTCATCGTTTCTGCCAAAGCAGTGGACGAATTTGAAGGGCGAAACCTGATTGTCGCCGACGACCCCTATCTCTATTTTGCCAAAGTCGCCCGCCTGTTTTCACCCGTCGTCAAAGCGAGCGGCGGCATCCATCCAACCGCCGTCGTCGAAGAGAGCGCGACCGTTCCCTCAAGCTGCGAAATCGGCGCAAACGCCTACATCGGCGCGAACACCGTGCTTGGCGAAGGCTGCCGCATCTTGGCAAACGCCGTTGTCCAACACGATTGCAAACTGGGCGACGAAGTCGTCCTGCATCCCAACGCCGTCGTTTATTACGGCTGCACACTGGGCAACCGCGTCGAAATCCACAGCGGCGCAGTCATCGGCGCGGACGGATTCGGACTCGCCTTCGCCGGCGATTCATGGTTTAAAATCCCGCAAACCGGCGCGGTAACGCTGGGCGACGACGTAGAAATTGGTTCGAACACCAACATCGACCGCGGCGCGATGAGCGACACCACCGTCGGCAACGGTACCAAAATCGACAACCAAGTCCAAATCGGACACAACTGCAAAATCGGTTCGCACACCGTCATCGCCGCCAAAACCGGCATCTCAGGCAGCGTGACCGTCGGTAATTACTGCATCATCGGCGGCGGCGTCGGTACGGTCGGACACATCGAAATCGCCGACAAAACCACCATCGGCGGCGGCACGTCCGTCACCCACAGCATTACCGAAAGCGGCAAACACCTCGCCGGCATCTTCCCGATGTCCACCCATAAAGAATGGGCGCGCAACGCCGTTTACATCCACCGCCTGAGCGAAATGAACAAACGCCTCAAAACATTGGAAAACCGTCTGAGCGACAGCGAAAAAGACGAATAATCCCACAATCGGTTTACATGGCGGATGCGCTTTAAATCCCGACAAAGCGGCAAAGCCTGCCGTTTTAAAGCCCCCGCGATGAAACCGCCCAGCCAACCCCGAAATACCAAGGAATACGACGAACATGGACGTACAACTCCCCATCGAAGCCAAAGACATCCAAAAACTCATTCCCCACCGCTATCCGTTTTTGCAACTCGACCGCATCACCGCCTTCGAGTCCATGAAAACCCTGACCGCGATTAAAAACGTCACCATGAACGAGCCGCAGTTCCAAGGCCATTTCCCCGACCTGCCCGTCATGCCCGGCGTACTCATCATCGAAGCCATGGCGCAAGCCTGCGGCACACTCGCCATCCTCAGCGAAGGCGGCCGCAAAGAAAACGAATTCTTCTTCTTCGCCGGCATAGACGAAGCCCGTTTCAAACGCCAAGTCATCCCCGGCGACCAGCTTGTTTTCGAAGTCGAGCTGCTGACCAACAAACGCGGCATCGGCAAATTCAGCGCCGTCGCCAAAGTGGACGGACAAGTTGCCGTCGAAGCCATCATCATGTGTGCCAAACGCGTGGTTTGAGTGTTCAGAAAAAGGTCGTCTGAAAGTTTCAGACGACCTGTTGCCGTCGCGCATCCTCGCGGCAACACGACAGGAAAGGAAAAACATGACCCTCATCCACCCGACCGCCGTCATTGACCCCAAAGCCGAACTTGACTCTAGCGTCAAAGTCGGCGCGTACACCGTCATCGGCCCCAACGTCCAAATCGGCGCGAACACCGAAATCGGTCCGCATACCGTCATCAACGGCCACACCACCATCGGCGAAAACAACCGCATTTTCCAATTTGCCAGCCTCGGCGAAATCCCGCAGGACAAAAAATACCGCGACGAGCCGACCAAGCTGATTATCGGCAACGGCAACACCATCCGCGAATTCACCACCTTCAACCTAGGCACGGTAACCGGCATCGGCGAAACCCGCGTCGGCGACGACAACTGGATTATGGCGTATTGCCACCTCGCGCACGACTGCGTCATCGGCAACCACACCATCTTCGCCAACAACGCCTCGCTCGCCGGACACGTTACCATCGGCGACTACGTCGTCTTGGGCGGCTACACGCTGGTGTTCCAGTTCTGCCAAATCGGCGACTACGCCATGACCGCCTTCGCCGCAGGCGTACACAAAGACGTACCGCCTTATTTCATGGCGGCAGGCTACCGCGCCGAACCCGCAGGCATCAACAGCGAAGGCATGCGCCGCAACGGCTTCACCGCCGAGCAAATCGCTGCCGTCAAAGATGTGTATAAAACCATCTACCACCGCGGCATCCCGTTTGAAGAAGCCAAAGCCGATATCCTCCGCCGCGCCGAAACGCAAGCCGAGTTGGCGGTGTTTAAAGACTTCTTCGCCCAATCTACGCGCGGGATTATCCGCTGAAGACGGAATCTGCCTGAAGGTCGTCTGAAAACCTGACCGCTTTAACGACGGTTTTTTGATCCGACAAACCTTACCAAGATCGTCTGAAAAGTTTGCAGGTTTGCCGTTTCAGACGACGTTGTTTTCGTAACATTTGCCTTGTCCTTTCCACGTTTGGCGTGGGAATGGCGGTGGCGCAAGATTCTGTCTTCCATCTAATCGAAAAGGTCGTCTGAAAACTGGGAAACCAAGTTTCAGACGACCTTTTGATTTGTTGGCACGATGTTGATCATGCGTATTTTAGGAACAGATGATTTTGGGCGCGGCATTTTTTAAATGAACCAAATGCCTGCTGTTCCGCCCGCTTTAGTGGACGTGGCTGCTTTCTACGCCGCCTTTGATTTCACCATAGACTTGTGCAGAGCTGCCTTGTCCGGATTGGGCGGCGCAGGCGTTGAGGAGCAGGAGGGCGGTGGTGAGGAAGAAGAATTTTTTCATGCGGGTTTCCTTTGGTTGGATGGGAGGGGAGGTCGTCTGAAACCCAATAATATAGTGGGAGACCTTTGCAAAAATAGTCTATTAACGAAATTTTACGCATAAAAATGCGCCAAAAAAATTTTCAATTGACTAAAACCTTCCTAATATTGAGCAAAAAGTAGGAAAAATCCGAAAGGTTTTGAATTTTGAAAATGAGATTGAGCATAAAATTTTAGTAACCTATGTTATTGCAAAGGT
>ERZ772957.2617-NODE-2617-length-10253-cov-4.850069_pt1 | contig 10253 bp, 7 predicted proteins | sample MGYA00580682_ERZ772957 | MGnify/ENA primary metagenome ERZ772957 (study PRJEB29015, sample SAMEA2737921) | human oral metagenome | biome: human oral; feature: human-associated habitat; material: dental | place: China | collected 2025 ...
ACGAGGAAAGTATGGTGACAGCAACAATTAGGCCAAAGTGGGTGTTAAACTTGGGCTAATTGGAGTTCAATTAAGCACCTTTTCTTATTCAGTTTGCCCTATAACGTCAGGTTATAAAACTCTATAGAGTTATGTTACCCTACTATTCTACTTGCCCGTAGCCAACTCAACAGCCTTATTGACAATGTCACTCTGAGCATTCCAAACTCGGAAATACTCGTTCATATCCCAGATATCACGGGCTGTGAGCGCCTTTATCTGTAGCGCAATATTAGGAAGCGTAGCCTTTAATTCTGCAGCATCCTTAGGCTCAATCTTTTCTTTCTTGCCCTCTGCCACGATTTCATCAAGCAATGACTGTGGTACCACATAACCCTTATTAAACGCGTCAAATGAGCTGTATTGCGCCTTTAAAGCCTGACGATTTGCATCAGCATACTTCAAATAAGCATTGATGATAATACTCTTTGCGGCTAACATACGATGATAGCGAGTGAACTTTGTTGTATCAAGTGGGACGAAGTTATCAGGCATAATACCACCGCCACCATAGACAACTCGGTGCTTGCGGATGGTGTAATACTTCAAAGAATCTGAGAATTGAATACTGTCTGGATTGGTCAACTCGCCATGCTTAAAGCGTTTCTCGATATCCATTTCATAATCCTTCAGGTCGCCCTTTGTATAAGGTTTCTGAATACAACGACCGCTTGGCGTATAGTAATGGGCTATTGTCAGACGAATCATACTACCATCAGGAAGGTCGAATGGACGCTGTACGAGTCCCTTACCAAAGGTTCTGCGGCCCACAACTGTTCCACGATCATTATCTTGAATAGCACCAGTGACAATCTCTGCAGCCGAAGCAGAGAGTTCGTTTACCAATACATAAACCTTTACATCCTGCAGTCGTCCGTTGCCAATTGCCTTAAAATTCTGGCGACGAGCGCGTCGTCCTTCGGTGTAAACAATCATATCATTGTTCTTGAGGAACTCATTTGATATCTGAACAGCCGACTGAAGATAACCGCCACCATTGTCTTGTAGGTCGAGAAGGAGGGTCTTCATGCCTTTCTTTTTCAGTGAATCAACAGCCGACATAAACTCGTCATGGGTCTTCATTCCGAAGCTTTCGATTCGGATATACCCCACATTAGGACGAATCATATAAGATGCATTGATAGTATGAACTGGTATCTTAGCACGTGTAACGACAAAGGTAAGCACCCCTTTCACGCCACGACGTACAACACCTAACTTCACTTTCGTTCCCTTCTTACCACGAAGCATCTTCATAATGTCGATACGTGCCATCTTCACACCAGCAATGGTAGAGTCGTTCACACTGATGATACGGTCGCCAGCAAGGATTCCCACCTTCTGAGATGGTCCGTTGACAACAGGCTGGATGACGACAAGTGTATCTTCAATCATATTGAACTGCACACCAATACCCTCAAAGTCGCCTTGCAATGGTTCGTTCATTGCCTTGGTTTCCTTCGCATCCGTGTAGGTTGAATGGGGGTCGAGCTTCTCGAGCATACCCCTAATACCATCCTCAACTAACTTCTGCTCGTTCACAGAGTCCACATAGAAGTTCTTAATTGCCACCTCTGCCAACTGCAGTTTGCGTAAAGGAGAGTCGTTACCCTGCTGCGCCGACAAAGGTAAAAAGGTAAAAAGGTAAAAAAGTAAAAGACAAATATACTTTCTCATATCCTAATTTTATGTTTTAATAGTTTTGTTATATGCTTGAAGAAAGCAATAAAAAGCACTTTTAAAGACAGCTTTTTGCTCTTCAATTTTATTTATATTATTCACAGATGTACCAACAGTCGTACGGACATCATTTGGAAATTCTATCCCTTTTACCGACTTTCTTTATTATTCTTCCACGTCAGGAAGGTCCTCTTCTATAACGAGGTTGTCAATAATAAAGTTCTGACGTTCCATCGTGTTCTTACCCATATAATACTCCAAGAGCTTAGCTACCTGGTCATTCTTATGTAAGGTAACCTGCTCTAAACGCATATCTGGACCGATGAAATGGGCAAATTCGTCAGGAGAAATCTCACCAAGACCTTTGAATCGAGTGATTTCTGGGTCTGGACCAAGCTCGTTGATAGCTGCTACACGCTCCTCCTCAGAGTAACAATAACGTGTAATAAAGTCGTTCTTTTTCTCTCCTTTCACACGACGAGCGTCCGCTTCAGCAATCACCTCTTTGTTCTTTATTTTTGTTCGACGGTTACGAACACGGAAAAGCGGTGTCTGAAGGACATATACGTGTCCTTTCTTTATCAGCTCTGGGAAGAACTGAAGGAAGAAGGTGATTATCAATAAGCGGATATGCATACCATCAACATCGGCATCCGTTGCAACAATTACCTTATTATATCTAAGCGAATCGAGTCCGTCTTCAATATCAAGCGCAGCCTGAAGGAGGTTGAACTCTTCATTCTCATACACTACTTTCTTTGTCAATCCAAAGCAGTTAAGCGGCTTTCCACGCAATGAGAAGACAGCTTGTGTGTTGACATCACGACTCTTAGTAATACTTCCGCTGGCTGAATCTCCCTCTGTTATGAAGATAGAACTCTCCTCTTTTCGATTGTTTTTTACGTCACAATAGTGTACACGACAGTCACGCAACTTGCGGTTATGGAGGTTGGCTTTCTTCGCTCTCTCGCGTGCTAACTTCGTTACACCAGCCATCGCCTTACGCTCTCGTTCGGTCTCCTTGATTTTATTCTCAAGTATATCGGTGAAGTCTTCCTTGTGTATATGGAGGTAGTTATCAACGTTTGTCTTGATAAAGTCACCCACATACTTATTGATAGACTCACCGTCTGGCGACATCTGTGTGGAACCTAACTTAATCTTTGTTTGTGATTCGAATACTGGCTCTTCAACGTTTACAGCGATAGCAGCCACTAATCCATTACGAATATCACCATACTCATACTTGCCGAAGAACTCTTTTATTGTCTTGGCAATATGCTCCTTGAAGGCTGTCTGGTGTGTACCGCCCTGCGTTGTATGCTGACCATTCACGAAAGAGTAATACTCCTCGCCATATTGATTGGTATGTGTGAAAGCTATCTCAATATCCTCTCCCTTCATGTGAACAATCGGATACAATGGATCAACAGTCATATTATCAGTCAAAAGGTCCTTCAAACCATGTCGACTAAGTATACGACGACCATTGTACATGATGGTCAATCCAGTGTTTAGATAGGTATAGTTACGGAGCATCTCCTCTACTATATCATCATGGAAGCTATAATTTTTGAAGAGCGTTGCATCTGGTTCGAAGTAGATATAGGTACCATTCTCATCTACAGACTTCTTTGTTTTGTCGCTTTGGAGGTTACCTTTCTCAAACGATAGTTCACGCACCTTACCGTCACGGAAGCTCTTTACCTCAAAATGTGAGCTAAGTGCATTAACGGCTTTGACACCCACTCCATTCAAACCAACACTCTTCTTAAAGGCTTTAGAGTCATACTTACCACCCGTATTCAGTACAGACACAGCCTCAACAAGCTTTCCTTGTGGAATACCACGACCATAGTCGCGCACACTAACACGCAGATTATCCTCCACATCAATCTCAATACGGTCACCAGCATTCATCTTAAACTCGTCAATAGAGTTATCAATGACCTCCTTCAAGAGTACATAAATACCATCTTCAGGCAACTTTCCATCGCCCAAACGACCAATATACATACCCGGACGGGTACGTACGTGCTCCATATCCGATAGGTGTCGGATGTTATCGTCGGTGTAAGATACGGGTGTTGGGTGTTGGGTGTTGGGTGCTGATGAATTGTCCATTGTTGGGTGTTTGGTGTTGAGTATTGGGTGTTAAAGAATTGATAATGTTGGGGAGTAGGTGTTGGGGGTTAGGTGTTGAAACTAATTGAGAGATATCAAAAATGTCTACTTACTGATAGGGGATGAGGAGTTGGAAGACTGAAGCAGGGATTTTCTCAATCCTGCGAGCTGCTTTACGATACAAAGAATTTGGTTATCGAATTCTTCCCGCTGTATTGTAGAGATGTAATGATAGGCTTCTGCCAATTCTATTTGGCTCGAAACCTCCATTAAAGAACCATTTGCTATATCAAGAAAATGTATCCTCTCCTTACTACCATAGCGTCCAAAGCCTTCTGCAATATTAAACATAACAGATGTAGAAGCACGCTGCAATTGATTTGTCAATGCATATCGTTCTTCTTTTGGAAATGATTTTAAGGCTTCATTGACATTAATAGCCAACTGTTTAGCATCCCTATAAACATCTAAACGTCTATAATAAAATAATTCCATCACTACATCCCTTATGTTCAAATGCCCTTTTAAAGGTCCTAAGGTGTAGGTGTTGAAAAAGAAGCAACGCATGAAAGAGGTTGCCATCATCACTCAACACCTAACATTCATCACCCATCAACCAACACCCATCACCCAATAGCTTTCCTATAGCACCTACGCTTCTTGTGCATAATTGGGTCTAATGGGCCCCACTGACTCTGTACGCTTTCGTTGGTTTCCATCTCCACATGCGTCTCACCCCACTTGAAGCCGTACTTCACATAACGTGGAATGAGGTCAGCAAAGACAAGGGAATTAGCTCCCTTTGAGCGATACTCTGGTAGGACACCAATAAGGAGAAGGTCTACAACCTCCGTCTTATGGAACTTTATTGCACGTAGTAAATGCCACCATCCGAATGGGAAAAGACGTCCACGGTGGCACTTCTGCAAGGCGCGTGTTAGTGATGGGATTGTGATTGCAAGACCAACTAACTGGTTATCCTTATTGCCATCCTCAATAACTGTAATGAGATCGAGGTCGGCAAGTGGGAAGTACATCTTTACATACTGGTCTATCTGGCGATCAGTTAACTCAGAGAAGCCATACAAATTAGCATAAGTCACATTGATTAAGTCAAAGAGTTTCTTACCATAACCACCCTCGAAGATTTCCTTCTTAGTCAGTTTACGCACATGAAGATTATATCGTTTCTCCACCATCTCTGCAATCTTTGTGTATTTCTCTGGAGCTGTCTCTGGGACATCAAGACGATATTCTACATAGTCATTATCCTTTTCCCAGCCACCAAGTTTCTCCATGTGCTTTGGATAATAATCGTAGTTATAGATAGTTGCCATTGTTCCGAGCTGATCAAAGCCCCATGTCAACATACCTTCTGGGTCCATATCTGTGAAACCGAGTGGACCAACAACAGAGGTCATGCCCTTCTCTCTACCGTAGTCTTCAACAGCTTTCAACAGAGCTTTTGACACTTCTATATCGTCAATGAAGTCTATCCAGCCGAAGCGAACATCCTGCTTGTCCCACTTTTCGTTTGCTTTATTATTGATGATGGCAGCTACACGCCCCACCACTTTTCCCTCCTTCAAGGCGAGAAAATACTCAGCTTCGCAGAAGTCAAAAGCAGCATTCTTGTCTTTTGACAACGTATTCAACTCATCGCTATAGAGGTTTGGGGCATCATACTGATTACCCTCGTAGAGGTCATAATGACACTCGATGAAAGCCTTAAGGTCTTTCTTCGTCTCTACTCTCTTTATCTGAACTGATGACATTTAGAATCTTTTAATTTCGTTATTTTCCTAATCTTAAACGTGCAAAAGTACTAAAAAAAAGGTAGATTGGCAAATTTACGCTCCTTTTTATTGACTATCACTACCCTACTACTCAGTCATAAGGACTCGTGTTTGGCATCCACACCATATGTGCTGAGCGTCCGCACCACACGTGTTTGACGTCAATACAACTCCAGTTTATGCTTAACATACTTGCAAAACATCATTTATAGAATAGTTCCTAAGCATTCACTGAAACCTCAATAACCATTTATTATAATGATAGATAGCACTTCATGGCACCTTCTACTTTCTTGTTAACATCGCTGTTTTCTTACAAACGAAGAGGAGATGATTACTTTCTGCATCCGTGGTTGCAAAGAGATAGACATCTCCTCCCTCTTTTATCTTCAGCCGTTTGCGTAGTTCAGCAACACTCATAGGGAAGTTGCGTACGGCAAGATTGGCTTTATCTATCCCCGATAAACGACGTCGTAGCTCCTTCTTATTGAACGATGAAACTGCTGTTATCTCAAACTGACGACCAGGGAAATCATTGATAGCCTCCTCAGAGACAAAAAGATGAGAATTAAGACTGAGTGCTGAAAGTGGATAACGGGCAGTAAGCAAAGCAAAACAGCCTGCTTTCATCAATGAAGCATTGGGCTCATAGAGATACTGCCCAGCTTCTGGAACAGCCGTAAGAAGTCGCTGCGATACGCTTAAAGCCTCATCAAGAGAATAAGATACAACGTTATTATCATTCACACAGAATACCTGTAAGGCTTTTTTCGTAGCCGTCTTGTCATCTGTTTCACCTTTCGTTCTCTGCAATACTAACAGCAATTCCTTACATTCATTGCGTACAGAGACGATATGTACCTCACGAACAACATTGCCCAAACGATTGAGTTCGTCCACAGCACGATGCCAATCGAGCATTGGCGACAGCTTGATTACAACTGTATCTGCCTTCTCTAAAAGTTCTTCTTCCAATGCCAAGACATCGGGTGTACAATCACTTATCAGCACAGTCTTACCTCCTTGTTCATTACGACGTGCTGGATCGAGGAATAACACAGACACATGGTCAAGCTGATGGAGGTAGGCTGTACCATCGGTATTCACTACTTCAGCTTGTGTTAAGCCTAAAGCATGGAAGTTATGACGTGCCAATTCGCACAACTTCGCTTGTTGTTCGACATAAATAGCACGTTTGAAGCTGCGTGCTATAAAGGAGAAATCAACGCCAAAGCCGCCTGTTAGGTCGCAGAACGACCCTTCAAAACTGTTCCGAACATGATTTTCTTGCTGCTTTGGAGTAGTTTCTTCTCCTGCAGAAGGTCTGCTACAATCGTTATGTAGGTCAGAAGAAGCGAAGTTCTCTACCCCTACAAGGCGTGCAACCAATCGTGCCTTATATTCCGCAGTCTGCTCACTTGAACACTGTTCCATCGATAGATGCGGTGGATAAATGATATCCTCCTTCGCTGCCCACGATGGCAGTTTCGTGCGTGCTCTCTGCCATCCTGCCAACTGGTCGAGCAGGAAAGGCATGTCAATATCAGGGTAGCGGTGGGATTGAAGGGCAAGAAGCCTCACCCCCGCCCCCTCTCCGAGTGGAGAGGGGAGTGAAATGTTATGTTTGCTTAGAACGTCCCGCACATATTTTGGCAGTGGTAGTTCTGAATGACTTATATCATTTTTTTGCTTCATCTAATCCTATAGTTGTATTGCCTTAATAGTCCTTAGAATTTTATTCTTACCATCTATCATAGTAGTAAAGTCGGTAATCACTCCCCTCTCCATTCGGAGAGGGGCGGGGGTGAGGCATCTTTTTTTACCTCACCACCCTCAAATTCTGTTTTGCCCAAGCCCTTGTACAAAGGTTGAAGTGCCACCACTCTGTACGTAAAGGCATGAAGCCGGCAGCACTCATCACCTCACGAAGGAGTCTGCGGTTGGCTAATGCCTCACGAGAGATAAGACGACGAGCAACGAGGTCATTCTCTTTATCAATATGACTGGCTATCCCCATGTGGTCTACCTTCACACCCATTGGAATCGTATCTATCAAGCAACGGGTGGCACCATCACGCCATGTAGCATCATTCCATGAGGCCTTGCAGATACTGATATCTACAGCCATTCCATAGTTATGCATACCTCCTGCGAGCGCAGGATTAGACACATAGAAATACTTTGGGGTATCTTTCACTGCATTCCACATCGTCTGCTGTACGCTCATCGGTCGTGTGGCATCGAAGATACAAAGGCTTAAATCAGGACGACGACGCTTCAACTCCGCCTGCGCTTTACGCAATGCTTCTGCACAAGCAGGTAATACGTAGGCATCACGAAGGTCATGATAGAGCACACGATTACAGAAGTTATCCGTACGAGCATACATCAAAGCCACCTTGATAGAAGGGTCCACATGCTTAATATTCACCAATCCCTGCTGCTCCATTGACCGACCTGCAGCCTGCCGACGACTCATCGTTGGTGTCTGTGCATGTACACTTCCAGCAAAGAATATGGCAGCAAATAGCAGATAAAAGACTCGTTTCATTCTTTATATTTATTATATATCCTACAGCTAAATACAAATAGCAGCTGCAGGAATTATCAATCATTCGTTAATTAAAAACACTTAAACCGACCAACGAAAGCTAACAAGGGCAGACACTGTCTTCCTCTCACGCCCTCTCAAGGTTCGGAAAGAAAGCACAGCCTCTGCCCCTGCCTTCTGTAAACACTATCACTGAGTAAGTCAAACATCATATCTACATGACTTAGTCCTTACCTCTATAGCGTTTATATCTTATTATTTTAATGCAGCCTTCTTCTGCTTTACGTAATCGCCAAATACGCGATCTACCTCAGCACGCTGCTCATTATCGAGTGTATCGTTAGCTTGAATCAATCCACGATAATAGGTTTTGATAGCCTTTGTCAACTTTGCTTTATCTGCAGAGTTCTTCTCAAAGATATTGTCAAGGTCCTTGTAAAGGGCTGGTTTCATCCTATTCATAAAGGCAAGCTTACCTGTAGCAGGAGCCTCAGCTTCAGTAGAAAGACTGTCAGGTTGCTCTGCTGTATTCACCTTCACAGTATCTTCTGGAGCCGTTTCAGCATCAGAGCTAAAGACTGATGACACATCAATCTTACCTACTTGGTCAATCAATGCACCGCCATAGTTATAAAGCAACACACCGATTCCAATAACAACTGCAATTATCAAGCCTAAGACAACAGTACCTTTACCAATCTTTGGCATACTGAACGAAGAGCCTTCATTGTTCAAATCAGCAAAGAGCTCATCAATATTGCTATAACGATCGCTTCGCTTGAAAGCACAACAACGTTTGATTACCTCGCTGTAAGCCAGCGTCAAGCCCATCACTTTCATAATAGTACCGAGCGAATAGATATCGGCTGTAGCGTCTGCTGTCAACGTCTCATCCTTCATCTCTGGTGCCATAAAGCGTGTTGTATCAGCTGTTGGCTTAACATCTTCAGGTGAAAGAACACTGAAATCAATGAGTTTTACATAATCACCCTGTGTTGTAACAAGCACATTTGAAGGCTTCAAATTACGATGAATAACCCCTTGTTGATGCGCATAACGCAGTGCATCAGCAATCTGATTGATGACTGCTATCTTCTCATCGTCAGTATGATTTTCCTTGAGATAAGCCTGTAAAGTACGTCCTTCAACATACTCTTCCTCTATACAAAGTCCGTAACCATCAACCTCAACCAACCCTTGATAGCGTACAATACCAGAGTGATTGAGTCGTTGGCACTGTTTAAACTCACGCTTCAATGCATTACGAAGCAACACACGCTCACGGTATTCTTCCTTTAGAGTCTTCAATACGACTGTCTGGTCGCCCTTGCGACACTTCACAATCATACAATATCCCTGTGATGGAATAACTTTATATTCAGTATAACTGGCCTTTACTGGAGCATCGGCAGTCTGTGCCTGTTCGTTAGTGGAAAGTTTGTTCTCACTCATTGATATTCGTAGGTTTTAATTGTCTTTACGTCTTTTGTGTACAAAAGTAGTAAAAAAAAACGAGATAAGACAGAAAAGAAGGGGGTAAAATGCTGTATTACAATTCTTCTCGTCTCATACAATAAAGAAATACCACTGTAATTAATAAATTAGTCTTATCAGTGAATACTTCCCATATACAAGTTTATCATTTGTGCCTTATATATTATCTTTAAGTACAATCAGGATTTTATTTTCCAACTTATACCGATGTGTTGTTGCCCAGCACGTGTGGTGTTAGCGGTTAGCACCAATGGTGTTGAGGGCTAACACCCTTGTAATATATTACTGGTGTACGGGTAATTTTATGGTTTAAAAAGAACTATACTACCATAAGAAAACTAATCTTATTTGGTTAGGAGGCTTACTTTTACAAAGACAACACAATACTATCTATTGAAAAGAGATTCAGTATAAGGAATATGTTGTTTAAGTTTTAGCAAACGACAATATTAAACATTGAAGTGTAAAAAAAAGAAAAAGACTTGATAAATGCCCGATAATTTTATATATTTGCAGCAATAAGAATTAGAAGAAAAGAGACTTTGTAGGACAAACAGTAAAACAACTTT
>ERZ772957.2618-NODE-2618-length-10244-cov-8.524585_pt1 | contig 10244 bp, 11 predicted proteins | sample MGYA00580682_ERZ772957 | MGnify/ENA primary metagenome ERZ772957 (study PRJEB29015, sample SAMEA2737921) | human oral metagenome | biome: human oral; feature: human-associated habitat; material: dental | place: China | collected 2025 ...
ATGTCCACGTAATCGTCTTCAATCACGGGTATTTCGCGGCCCACCAGCGGCACGATAACGTGCTTGCCTTTCAGCCAAGTGTTCTTCGGGTCGTTCGGGTTGATACACATGGCGGTGTCGCCCATAATTGTTTCGGGGCGTGTAGTGGCTACCACGGCGTATTTTCCAGGTTCTTCAACCACCATATATTTAAGGTAGAACAGCTTGGAGTGCTCTTCCTTGTACACCACTTCCTCGTCTGATAGTGCCGTTTTGGCCTGCGGGTCCCAGTTAACCATGCGAACGCCGCGGTAAATCAATCCCTTTTCGTAGAGATCGCAGAACACTTTGAGGACACTTTCCGAGCGTTCGTCGTCCATGGTGAATGCTGTTCGGTCCCAATCGCACGATGCGCCCAGACGTTTAAGCTGTTCAAGGATGATGCCGCCGTGTTCGTGTGTCCAGTCCCAGGCGTGTTTTAGAAACTCATCTCGGCTTAGGTCGGTTTTCTTCACTCCCTTTTCGGCCAGCTTGGCCACCACTTTTGCCTCGGTAGCGATGGATGCGTGGTCGGTTCCAGGCACCCAACAGGCGTTCTTTCCTTCCATTCGTGCGCGACGAACGAGGATGTCTTGTATCGTATTGTTAAGCATGTGGCCCATGTGTAGCACGCCCGTTACGTTGGGCGGAGGGATAACCACGGTGTAGGGTGCCCTTCCGTCGGGCTTACTGGCAAAGAGTTTGTTGTCTAGCCAATACTGATACCATTTGGTTTCCACTTCTCTGGGGTCATACTTACTTGCTATTTCCATATCCTGTGTTAATGTTATAAAGTCTCACTTGTGTGTACAGACTGCAAATTTACTAAAAAACATTGGATTAACGCCACCAAGTGGTGCGCTATTCTTTATATAATATGTGTGATGGGGAGTTCCAGTTCGTGTGCGCCAATCATGGCATTGAAGAGCATGATGCGTTGGAACGAGGCGAGCGAGGTGGGTGTAATCTGCGCTTCCGTTAGCTCGCCACGCAGCAAAAGCCATTGGCGCATGGTACCATTTAGTAGCGGTTGGGCAGGCGTGAGCCACTTATGTCCATCGAAGAAGGCCACGTTGGTAAACGAAGTGTCGGTAATCAGTCCGTTTTTGACGATAAGCACCTCGTCGCAACCGTCGCGGAGAGCCAGCAGATGGTCGAGTTCGTGTCGGTCGGTGCTTTTAAATGTGTAGCTAATGTCGTTGTCTTCCACCATGCGGAGCCACTGTATTTCGCGCCGCTTGTATGTCTGGAACGTGGTTTCGCATACGCCATCAACATCGTACACCACCCTTGCCTTGATGCGTTCGTCGCTTAAAGGCGCATCGTCGAGCCACTTTTGCAGACTAATGGGTGCAACATGTGGGGCGAAATGCGCACGCGTGGCGTTCATTCGCGCCTCGTGCAAGGGCAGGTGCATGGCTTTACCGCCTTCAATCCTAATGGTTTCTACAAATTGGTGCATACACTTTTTCAATCACTTCGTGGTATTCGTCTTTCCAATTACTCTTGGCCGTGATGCCACCGCCAGCCTTAAAGAATAGCTTTCCGTGGCATTGGTCGATGAACCTAATCATCACTGCGCTATCCAATTCGCCGTTATCCCATCGCCCCATCACGCCTGTATAGAAGTCGCGGTGGTAATTTTCGGCCTCGGCAATTATCTCAACGGTCTTCTTTTTGGGGGCACCCGTTATCGAACCGGCAGGCAATTGCGAAAAAATAACGTCGCCTGGGCGTTGCATGAGGTGGGGCATGAGCCGCCCCCTTATTTCAGAACTAGTTTGCAAAAGCGGTCCGCGGTGGGTGTTCAGCCGCTCCACGTATCGGTAACGCTCCACATGTACGTCGTTGGCAACCATGCTTAGGTCGTTTCTAATAAGGTCTACGATGGTGGCATGCTCGGCAGCCTCCTTCTCGTTGGCCAGCAACTGCTCGGCCGACGATGGCGAAAGGTCTTCGGCTGTGCCTTTCATCGGGTACGAACTAATTTCTCCCTGCGTAATTTTTACGAACGTTTCGGGCGAGAAACACACCAGCTTGTCTTTCATCCAAAGCCGATAACGCGCCTCGGCCGCATGGTAAAGGTCGGGCAGCGAGAGGTTAGTTCGCAGTCCTATGCGACAAGTAAGGTTGGCTAGATAGCTGTTTCCGGCCAACATGGCGTTTCTAACGATGTTGAAACCATGCTGATATTCGGCCTCGGTGGGTGGCTCAATGCACCATTCAATGTCCTTGTTGGCGGGGTAGGCGGCCTGTGTGGCGTTGCCTTTTCCGTTGAAACAATACTTCAACTCGTTGGCATCCACCTCGTTTTCGGGTTCCACCACGGCGCGTTTGCCTTCGTAATCTATGATGAAAAGGAAAGGAACGGCTTGCTCAGCCAAGTCGTTCATGCGTTGTCGAGCCTCTTCCCGATTGTAAAAATTCATTCTTCTACTTAGCGTTTTTGATGGTGTAAAAGTACGAATAAAATGTGAAATGCCGAAATGTGGCACTTTTATTCAACGTTACAGTTTATTTTTTATTATCTTTGCATCAGCAGAACGGCATTCGCCATGTTGCCTTTGGGCTGTGCGGCGTTTGTCAACACCAAACATATAGTATGCATACGAAAGAAGAAAAGATGGAGGCCTTTGGGCGATTGCTCGATGTGCTAGACGATTTGAGAGAGAAATGTCCGTGGGACAAGAAACAAACCTTCGAGAGCCTGCGCCCAAACACGATAGAAGAAACATACGAACTGTGTGACGCTTTGGCCAAGAACGACATGAACAATGTTTGCAAAGAGTTGGGCGACGTGCTGATGCACACCGCATTCTACGCGCTGTTGGCCAGCGAAAAGGGCGAGTTCGACATTGCCGACGTGTGCAATCGCGAGGCCGACAAGCTGATTTTCAGGCATCCGCACATCTATGGCGACGTGCAAGCCGACAACGAAGAGCAGGTGTTGAAGAACTGGGAACAGCTAAAGTTGCAAGAGAAGGATGGCAACGAGACGGTGCTTTCGGGGGTGCCTGATGCGCTGCCGAGTGTCATCAAGGCCTATCGCATACAGGATAAGGCCCGAAACGTGGGTTTCGATTGGAAAGAAAAGAACGACGTTTGGGCGAAAGTGCGCGAAGAATTGGACGAGTTGGAAACCGAACTGAAACGCGAAGACAAGGAGAAGTCTACCCAAGAGTTGGGCGATTTCTTGTTTAGCGTAATCAACGCAGCAAGACTTTACCACCTCAATCCCGACAACGCGTTGGAGCAAACCAACCAAAAGTTCATCCGAAGGTTCAACTATGTGGAGCAGCATTCTATAAAAGAGGGCAAGCCGCTCACAGAGATGACGCTCGAAGAGATGGACGAACTGTGGAATAAGGCTAAGAACGAAGAACGAGAGATGAGTTCCTGAGTTTCTAAGTTTTTGAGCTCCTAAGTTTCTAAGCTTTAGAGTTTTATCGCATACAATTTGCAAAACTGTGAGCTTGTTAACTTAGGTGTTCACCCGCTTACATGCTCGCCAGCTGATAAGCTCACTGGCTAGTAAGCTCAACAACTCACCAACTCAATGGCTTTTAAATTCAGGCGTTCACCCGCTTACATGCTCACGAACTTTTAAACTCACCAGCTCAATAACTCATAAACTCACGAACTCAAATACTAATACATTAATATATATAGCGTATGGACAAGAGAGTATCAACCATATTGTTTGCTGTTATGGCCGTTTTATTCATTGTGGCATGCGGCGATGGTAAGAAAAAGGGCGACGGACAGCAGTCGCTTGCAACCACTGAGGAAAGCAAGGGCGACACCACCGTTTATGGTGTGTGTGGCGTTAACACCGCCATGCACAACTTAGAGCTAGTTACCGTACAGGGCGACACGCTTAACTACCTGTTCGATGTCGACGATGAGTCGGCCGTTAAGGGCGGATTGCTCGCTGGTGACAGGCTAGCAGTGGTGGGATATAAGAACGCCGACGGCGAATATGAGGCCAATCAAGTACTTAATCTTACCACCCTAATGGGCAAATGGCGCAGCATTGATAAACAATTCGAACTGATGGAAGACGGCACAGTGCTGTCGGCTGTGAAGGAAGAGGCACACCCTTGGACATCGTGGAAGGTGTTTAACGGACAACTTTTGCTCAATAAAGACACCTTTACAGTGAACGCCTTGGGTGGCGACTCGCTCTATTTGGAGAACGCGCACGGCATCTTCACCTTCACGCGACAAAAGTAATACGCCCTTGGAACCATTTAAAGTGCATATCCTGGGATGTGGCAGCGCGTTGCCAACACTGAAACACAACGCCACATCGCAGGTAGTAGACATCCGTGGAAAGCTGTTTATGATAGATTGCGGCGAGGGGACGCAGGTTCAACTGCGCCGTTCGCGCATACGTTTCACTAAAATCGGGGCGGTGTTCATCTCGCATTTGCATGGCGACCACTGTTTCGGGCTCATCGGTATGATTTCTACTTTCGGCCTACTTGGACGTACGGCGGCCCTGCATGTGTATGCTCCTGCCGAACTCGGACCGATGCTCCGCATGCAACTAGATTTCTTTTGCGGTGGCATCGAGTTCGAAGTGGTGTTCCATGCCGTAGACACTAAGGTGCAACAAGTGATTTACGAAGACAAGAGCCTTACCGTAGAGAGCATTCCGCTGGAGCATCGCATTGATTGTTGTGGCTTTCTATTCCGCGAGAAAGAATTGTTGCCGCACATCCGTCGCGACATGATAGACTTCTATCGCATACCCATTAGTCAGATAAACAACATCAAGTTGGGTGCCGATTGGGTAGACGATGAGGGCCGCATTGTGCCCAATGTGCGCCTGGTTACGCCTGCCGACCCAGCCCGCGCATACGCCTATTGCAGCGATACGCGCTACATGCCGCAGTTGCACAAGGCTGTGCAAGGCGCGAATACCCTTTATCACGAGGCCACTTACGATAGTTCGATGGCCTCGCGAGCGCGACTTTACTACCACAGTACGGCCGAAGAGGCGGCTAAGGTGGCACGCGATGCAGGCGTGGGCAAGCTTGTTTTGGGGCATTATAGTGCCCGATACGAGGCCGAAGAGGTTTTGTTAGCCGAGGCTAAGGCCATATTTCCAAACACAATCTTGGGTCAAGAGGGATTGGAAATTGATGTTTGATGGGGAGAGAATGCCTTGTAAAGGCTTATAAAGGTGAAAAGGTGAAAAGGTGAAAAGGTGAAAAAATGGCTAACGCCATCAAGGCATTTGGCTTAACTCCTTAACTCCATAACTCCATAACTCCTTAACTCCTAAAAATGAAAAGGTGAAAGGGTGAAAAAATGGCTGCGCCTATTAAACTGTTAACTAAATAAGGTGCTAATGGCTGCGCCTGCTGACGAACGAGTTGGGCTAGTATGGCTAAGTAATCTAGTGAACTAACAACCCATTCAACCTTAAAAATGCGTGAAATGGCCTCAAATTAATTTGTTTTGCGAACACAAAAAGTCGCTCATTGTTAAATAGCTTTAACGCAAATGATTTGCAGTTGGTTAGTTTCTTGATTTACATCAAAAAGCACTATATTTGCAGATGAAACCAGAAAACATCCCGTATATGACAAAGACGTTACTTACAATATTATTCGCAACCGCCCTAATGTTGGGCAACCCGCTGACTTCGAGGGCTAACGCTGCACTCGAAACCATTGATAACGACTTCCAAAATGTTGTTATCAGTGTCACGGAGTCTACCATACACGTGTCGGGAGGTGCAGGGCAGATGCTCGCCATCTACGACTTGGCCGGTGTGAGAGTGGCCTATTTCAAGATAGACAGTGCCGAGAAACATTTCGATTTGGGGCTGCCAAAAGGCTGTTACATCGTTAAAGTGGGCAAGATGGTGCGTAAAATAGCCGTCAGATAATACCCTCATTGGGTGGTTCTGCCTGCCTGTTGAAGGTCGAAATGGCAGTGGGGCTGGCTCCGACGGCATGTCGGTATGAGCCTTTCTCTATCAAAATCTAATTAGTTTTACGCAAGCCTGCAACGACGACATGCGCAATAAGCATAAGGATAAAAAATATAAACAAGCCGCACAAATCGTAGGCGGCATTTCAATGAAATACATTTTAGAGTTAGGTAAGTCCTCTTCTAATTTAATAGGTAAGTTCTCTTCTTCGGTACTCTTCTTTTGTGTTTTTCTCGTGGCTTGTCACGAGAAAGGCTCTATTGAACGGCCTTTGCCCACGTCGGAAACTGTTAGTCAATTGGCAGAACAGTCTTATCGGCTCGACAATAGTAAAATCAGAAAGCAACTTGATTTGCTGGCCAGAGCCGACCGTGACTCTCTTGTGGCCGATTCGCGCACTCGCCGTTACTATCGCGATGGCGGAAACCTGCTTTGGATAGACCGATTTGGAGTTGATAAGCGTGCTGATAGCCTATTGGCTTACCTCAACACGGTAGAAGAAATGGGGTTTAGCAAAAGGGTGTTTGTGGTAGGACAGATAGAACGCGACTTGCAACGCATTCGAACACTAGATGTAGACACGGGCATTCGCGATGTTAATCGTGTGATGGCACGCCTTGAATACAACCTCACCAAAGCTTTCTTGCGCTATACGGCAGGCCAACATTTCGGCTTTACCAACCCCAAACAGATATTCAATAACTTAGACATACGCGAACAAGACTCTGTTCGAACCACTTATCGAAGGTTGTTTGACATTCCTATTAAACGCCCACCAAAAGATTTTTATTCAACAGCCTTGCGCAAGGTGTATAACGATTCTGTTTCCATCTTCCTACGCGAGTCGCAACCACAAAACGCCCTTTATGTTCGACTGATAAAGCATTTTAAGGGCAAAAACCTGTCTGAAGCCGACCGCGTACGGCTGCTTTGCAACATCGAACGCAGCCGTTGGCGACAAAATGACTATCCGCAAAACCATCGTAAGTACGTGTTGGTGAACGTACCCTCATACCATCTCGACGCCATAGAGGGCGATAGCGTGCTTACCATGCGTATGGCCTGCGGCACATTAGACACCAAAACGCCCCTGCTAAATAGCCATATCATGCGTATGGACGTTAATCCGCAATGGATTATACCCCGCAGCATCATTAAGAAAGAGGTGATTGGCCATGCAGGAAACCCCGATTATTTTGAGCGACACCGTTATTTCATACTCAACCGCTCGTCGGGAAGGCGTGTCGACCCGGCCAGCGTGTCGGCTGGCATGTTGCTTAACCCCGACTATTTTGTTATTCAAGAGGGTGGCGAAGGCAATTCCTTGGGCCGCGTGGTGTTCCGTTTCAACAACAATTTCTCGATTTTTATCCACGATACCTCGTCAAAATGGGCTTTCGACCGTGGCAGCCGTAGCGTGTCGCATGGTTGCATACGTGTTCAGAAACCCTTTGAACTGGCTGTTTTCTTGCTCGACAAGAAAGACAAAACATTGATTGATAAGATAAATTATTCTATGCAGGCCGACTTGTCTAAGCCCAAAGAGGGGGAAGAGAAACGGACGCGCGTAGACTATCGACGATTAGTTAATAGTGTGAAAGTGAACCCCAACGTTCCGCTTTTCATTACCTATTACACCCTTTATCCCGACGTTAAAGGTAAGATGCATACATACGCTGATGTATATGGTTACGACAAGGTGCTTTATCAGTACCTTCGCGATTTCGCCATTTAGTATCGGCGCATATCGTCTTCCTGCCTCGTGTTCGTCGGTGCTTAAAACATTCTTGACAGTTATTTTAGCCCCTATGGCTTAATGATAGAATTAGACGAACAACGTTTGTTGCAGCGTTTGGCCGACCCTGCCACTCGCCATGCCGCCTTCCAAGACTTGGTAAAGGCTTATGCCCAGCCGCTTTATTGGAAGGTAAGGCGCATGGTGCTTGTGCACGAAGATGCCGACGACCTAGTGCAAAACGTGTTTTTAAAGGCCTGGAACGGGCTGGATAACTTTAAGCAGCAGGCTAGACTGTCTACGTGGCTGTACCGAATAGCCATTAACGAGGCTCTCGACTTTCTTCGAAAGCAGAAAAATGCCACCACGTTACAATCGTCTGCCGACCTTACTTTGGCGCAACAGCTTATGGCCGACGATTACTTTGATGGCGATGCCACCCAAGCCCGCCTGCAAGAGGCCATTGCCGAGTTGCCCGAAGTGCAGCGAACTGTGTTTAACCTGCGCTATTTCGACGAAATGAAATACGAGGAAATTAGCGTTATTCTCTCAACTAGCGTTGGCGCATTGAAGGCTAGTTATCATTTAGCCGTAAAGAAATTAAGGAAGATAATGGATGCGGAATGAGGGGTTGAAACCATGTTTTGAAGACTAGCCTGAATGGTAAGAACAATTTCAATGTTTTCCTGCCCCCAATGCTTGCAAGGAGTGTGTATGAAGTGATTATTGCGCCACAGCGGGGAATTATCAGAAATCACCTTAAAAAGCACCTTAAAGTGGAGGCACACATCCAAAGATAGAGGATTTAAAAAGTTTGTACCAATGAAACATCTACTTATCTTGCTTATGGCAATCTTACTTGTTTCGTGTGAATGCCATTACGAGACTTTTAGAATTGATAATGTCGTCATGCAGCCGATAGTCTTTACCGATTCGCTGGTAAATGGGAAAAAATACTTTGTCATTAACTTCATTACAAGCTGGACCGGAACTAAACCTGTGCTTTTCGGTGGTGGCATAGAGCCTGGTTTGAAGGGCATAGACGAGAAAGTCAAGTCTATTGAAGTGCGCACACGGTCAGGAAAACTCATCTCGCCCTGTTTCAAGGGTTGGGAAACGGATATGTATGGCTTAATCTCCAATCAGGAGGAGAGTCATGGCTACTACTCTTCTCTTAACATAGCGTCGCTTGTCCGCTCTATAAACAAAGGCGAAAGGCAAAGTGTAGGGATGAGAATTTGCATACCTCGCCTTTTTTATTTGTCTTCTAATGATGAGCCATATACCATCACTATAAAATTTAGAGAGAGGCAAATTACATCGAAAGTGATTCAAAAGGAGATGGTTTATTGTGCCGAATAAACATTATCAGACCTTTCTTAATTTCGTTATGTATAAGGGCGAGTAACTGAATGAAACAAGAAATGAAATTAGCTTTGCGCAAAGAAATTGTCTTGACTTTTAATATTTCTATAAATTGAGGAGTTTATTACCTTCGTGATCCAAAACCAAGATAAACAACCGCTCATGTTCGAAGTGCTGGGATATGATACGATAAAACCTAAAATTCTGCCCCATTTGTCTGTGGCAAAACGTAGTTATACCTCAAAAAGCCAACTTGGTGAGCGTTCTTTCAATACATTCTTTACAAGTTGAAAGCATCTTTCCAGTGCGCCTAATGAGGAAAAAGTAAAGCGCACTTCTTTATGTTTTTTATGTTCTTATGTCAGAATGAACGTATTTATGTTAAGACGCGAGAAAAGAACGTTTTCGTTAGGCCAAACGAACAACGTCGAGCTTACTCGAAGATTGTCAGGGCGAGAAAACGCATTTTTAGAGAAACGAGAAAAGAACGATTAACCCTTTCACTTATCCACCCGTTCACTTGTCAACTGGTTAACTCGTCAACTAGTTAGCTTGTCAATTGGTTAACTCGCCAACTTGTTAACTTGTCAACTGATTAACTCGTCAACATGTTAACCTATCCACCCGTTAACTCACCAACCAATGTAATCTTTTCAGTAAGAATTTTAACACTATGAGTGCCCTTTTTGTCCAGCAATCGCCCACCTTGCTGCAAAAAAACGATTCTCGTGAAGGTTTGTTTTGATGCAAAAAGGGGTTAGTCTGTGAATGCGACAAACTGAATTTTTATTTAAAAACGCCACCATCTGCACCAGATTTTGGGCTATTTGCCGCTAAATGCTAGGTAAAATGGTGCAAAACACAGTGCGTTTTGGTGCTAAATGCAGTGCGTTTTGCCGCGAAATGCAGTGCGTTTTGATGCTAAACGCAGGGTAAAATGGTGCTAAACGCCGTTCAAAATGCTGCTAAATGCAAGACGAAGAGCATAAAAATACACTGAAATGGTATAAACAAAACCTTTCTGAACCATTAGATATATGGCTGAAAAAGGCAAAATAGCTGTTAAAAAGCAGGTTTTAGGGGCTAAAAGCGAGTAATTGGGCTTGAGGAATTACGAGCATTCAGCCAAACTAGAAAGGCTAAATGGTGCAAAATGCAGGCTTTTTTCTTAAAAACGAACAT
>ERZ772957.2619-NODE-2619-length-10238-cov-7.127566_pt1 | contig 10238 bp, 8 predicted proteins | sample MGYA00580682_ERZ772957 | MGnify/ENA primary metagenome ERZ772957 (study PRJEB29015, sample SAMEA2737921) | human oral metagenome | biome: human oral; feature: human-associated habitat; material: dental | place: China | collected 2025 ...
AAAATATGATGGGGAATTGGTATGGAAACGCCGCTATGTGCCCGCCCGCGTCGCCCTACAAGGGCGCATTCTTCGTTCATCTTCCCATGGTTTGGCGAGTTGTTATGCGAAAAAAGCTGTGCACGAATGCGGTGCACAGCTTTTTTTTATGGAATGGGTTGCCCCAAAGGGGGAGCCTACAAGAGGGCTTTGAACTTTTCTTCGATGGTGGCTTTGTTGGCTGCACCGACGAATTTGTCGACGAGTTCGCCGTTTTTAAAGAAAAGGATGGTGGGGATGTTGCGCACGCCAAAGTCGGCGGCTATCTCGTCGTTTTCTTCGACGTCGCATTTGCCTACCACTAATTTGCCATCATACTCTTTGGCTAATTCGGAAATGATGGGGCCTACCATGCGGCAAGGACCGCACCAGGTGGCCCAAAGGTCGACTACTAAAGGTAAATCACCATTTTTGTAGCTCTCAAAATTCTCGGTTGTAATTGTTACTTCCATTTTTTTATTCTCCTGTTTTTTATAATGAATATATTCGATGTTGATGATGCGTTGATGGGAGTTGTGTTGACAAACACCGTGCCATGTCGATTGGGTTGGCGGCGGTGTCGGCTTTTTTAATTGACATGATAGGTGATGGCGGGGTTGCTTTTGATGAATGCAATGAGTTTGTGGGTGATGTCGATGGCGTGGCCTTTTGAGCGCAGCATGACGCTGTTGTTGTGCTCTTGATCGACGATTTGCACATAGAGTTGCACCTTTCCGGGCGTGTCGTCGATGAGGGTCGACAGGTCTTCAGCCATGTCGTCGGTGAGATCGTTGTTGTTGATGGAGAGGGTGATGCGCTCCAAGCGTTTGTCTTTCACGGTTTGCATGTATTGAATGTCTTGCACACGCAGGTCGTAGATGTTGCTGTCGCGATAGCGTTGCTGACATTTTGCCGTGATATAGACGATGCAGCCCTCGCTCAGCATGCCGCGCCAACGTCCCCATTCTTCGCCGAAGAAGGCCAATTCGCCGCTGCCTTCGAAATCTTCGATGGTGACAAAGCCACAAGGGTTGCCATTTTTGGTGAACTTTGATTTCACGCCTGTGACGATGCCGCCTAAGATGATGCCGTCTTTTGTGGTGAGCGACTCTTTGGCGGCAAGCTCTGAACAGTGGGTATTGCAGAGGTTGCGCAACACGATTTCGTAGTCGTCGAGTGGGTGAGCGCTGAGGTAAATGCCCACTAAGTCGCGTTCGCGGTTGAGGCGTTCGATGGTGCTCCATTCTTCGGTCTTGCCGGGTATGGGGTGGGCTATCTCCACCGAACAGCTGCCACCAAAGAGTGAATTCTGGGCTTCGCGTTGCTCTTGCTGATAGAGTTGGCCGTAGCGGATGAGGGTTTCTAAGAACATATCGTTTTTGGCACCGACCGAGAAATAGGCTTCGCGCGGCAGACCAAAACAGTCGAAGCCGCCGCTCAGTGCCAACGATTCGAAGGCTTTGCGGTTGACGCTGGTGTAATCGACCCGCTCCACAAAGTTGTAGATGTCTTTGTAAGTGCCGTTTTTCTCGCGTTCGTTGACAATCGCTTGCGCCGCAGCCTCGCCCATTCCTTTGATGGCAGAGAGGCCGAAACGAATGGCTCCCTGTTTGTTTACGCCAAACTCTGAATCGCTTTCGTTCACGTCGGGGCCTAACGTTGCAATCTTCATGCTTTGACATTCTTCCATCAGCTTGGTGATTTCCGTAATCTGGCTGAAGCGTCTTGTCATCAAAGCGGCCATGTATTGCGCGGGATAGTGCGCCTTCATGTAGGCCGTTTGGTAGGCCACCCAAGAATAGCATGTGGCGTGAGATTTATTGAAGGCGTAGGAGGCAAACTTCTCCCAGTCGCTCCAAATCTTTTCTAATATTTTGGGGTCGTGACCATTCTTTGAGCCTTGTTCGATAAATTTCGGCTTCATGGCGTCAACGATGGCTTTCTTTTTCTTACCCATAGCCTTACGCAAAGCATCACTTTCACCGCGTGTGAAGTTAGCCAACTGGCGCGAAAGCAACATCACCTGCTCTTGATAAACAGTGATGCCATAGGTGTCCTTGAGGTATTTTTCCATGCAAGGAATGTCGTAGGTGACGAGCGAAGGGTCGTGTTTGCGCTTGATGAAATCGGGAATATAGTCCATCGGTCCTGGCCGATAGAGTGCATTCATCGCAATGAGATCCTCGAAAACAGTGGGGTGGAGCTCGCGCAGGTATTTTTGCATGCCTGGCGATTCAAATTGGAATGTGCCGATGGTGCACCCCTGTTGATAGAGCTGATAGGTGAGTTTGTCGTCAATGGGGATGGTGTCGAGATCGATTTCGTCGCCCGTTGTTTTCTTCACCACCTTGCAAGCCTCCTTTAACTCGGAGAGCGTTTTCAGGCCCAAGAAGTCCATTTTAATCAAGCCTGTTGACTCAATCACGTGACCGTCATATTGTGTGACAGCCGTTTTCAGTCCAGCAAAGTCGGGGTCGTCGGCCGTAGAAACGGGCACCCAGTCGCTGATGGGGTTGCGGCAGATGATGAAACCGCACGCATGGATGCCCGTTCCGCGCACCGTCCCTTCTAACATTTTGGCATATTTGATGGTGTTTCGCTCGCGTGGGTCTTGTGAAAATTCGGCATCGCGCAGCTCGGGTGTGCATTTAATTGCGTTGGTTAAATTCATCTTTAACCCATCGGGCAAGCGGTCGGGAATGGCTTTGCAAAGCGCATTCGACTTGTCGAGCGGTAACCTTTCTACGCGCGCCACGTCCTTGATGGAGTTCTTTGTGGCCATGCTGGCGTAGGTGATGATGTGGGCACAGTTATCATGGCCATATTTATCCATGACCCAACGCAGCACCTTTCCGCGCCCATCGTCGTCGAAATCGGTATCAATATCGGGCAAATTCACGCGGTCGGGGTTGAGGAAACGTTCAAACAGCAGGTCGTATTTCAAGGGGTCGATCTTGGTGATGCCCAAACAATAGGCCACCACCGAACCAGCGGCTGAGCCACGACCCGGTCCCACCATCACCCCCAATTCGTTGCGTGCGGCTGCGATAAAATCTTGCACAATGAGAAAGTAGCCTGGGAAACCCATCGTCTTCATCACGTGAAGTTCAAAGTTGATGTGCTCTTTCACATTGTCGGGCAACGGGTCGCCATAAAGTTTTTTGGCACCATCATAGGCTAATTTGGCCAAGTAGTCGGCTTCAAACTTGATGCGATAAATCTTTTCATATCCGCCCAAGCGTTGAATCACCTTCTCGCCTTCTTCGGGTGGAAGCTGATTTTCGCCATTCTCATCCGAAGTAAATTCTTTGTAAAGGTCTTCCTCGGTGAATTTCTTTTCCCACTCTGCTTCTGTTCCAAACGCTTCGGGAATGGGGAAGAACGGCATGATGGGACCATGGTCGATGCTATAGATTTCCACCTTGTTTAAAATGTCCAAGGTGTTGGTCAGCGCCTCGGGCACATCCGAAAAGATGGCGTTCATCTCGGCTTTCGTCTTAAACCATTCCTGCTTGCTGTAGCGCATTCGCTTGGGGTCGTCAAGGTCTTTGCCCGTCGAAAGACACAAAAGGTGGTCGTGGGCTTCGGCCGTTTCCTTATCCTCGAAATGCACATCGTTGGTGCAGATGAGCTTGATGCCATAGTCTTTGGCAAACTGCATGAGCACATGATTGGCCTTTTGTTGCAGCGGAAAAGCCTCACGGTTGGCCATAATCGTGGGGTCGGTCACCTCGTGGCGTTGCATTTCTAAATAGAAATCATCGCCAAACACCCGATGATACCATTCGCAAGCCTCACGTGCACCGTCAAGGTCGCCATGCAAAATCTTCGACGGAATCTCGCCCGCAATGCAGGCCGAGCAAATGATGAGCCCTTCATGATGCTTCTCTAACTCCGTTCTGTCGGTGCGCGGACGATAATAATAACCATCAATCCACGATTTGCTCACCAATTTAATAAGGTTCTTATAGCCCTTATAATTCTTGGCCAGCACAATTAAGTGGTAGCCCGAGTTATCACCATTCTCTTTGATTTTATCTTGCAACCGATGTCTCGCCACATACATCTCGCAACCAATGATGGGCTTAAATGGCGCCAATCCTTCAGCCTTTCGCTTCTTGTTGATGCCGGCGCAATAGTCCACAAATTCTTTAATGCCAAACATGGCGCCATGGTCGGTGATGGCCATGCCTTTCATATCATCGGCAATAGCTTTATCTACAAGCTTCGATATTTTCGATTGTCCATCGAGGATGGAATAATAAGTATGTACGTGAAGGTGAATGAAGTCGTTCATATCTGTCTCTTTCGGTTTGCGAAGATACGCTAAAAACCGCGAAGGGCAAAATAAAACATGGTTTTTTATTTTCAATGTTTGCCCGAACAATAAAAAATAATTAACTTTGCAGGGCTTTAGCATTTTACTAATTTGCTATGATTAAGAGAATAAAGAAATTAAAAAAGATACGCATTCATCGCGAAGGTTCTAACACTATTGCTGCGGGCTTCATGGGCTTTTTGGTCATCGCCTTTCTCCTGTTTCAGTTAGAAACAAAAATTCCTTTTTGGCTATTCGTCGTTGTTTTCGGTGCTGTTTATGGCATTGTGCTCAACTTTTATCGGTGTCCTGTGCGGCGCTTTTCTGAAACCGATGAAACCGAAAAGATTGTTGTCGCACCCGCCGATGGCAAGATTGTTGTCATTGAGGAGGTCGATGAGCACGAATATTTCCATGATCGCCGTTTGATGATTAGCATCTTTATGAGCCTTTTCAACGTACATGCCAACTGGTTTCCGGTGGATGGAAAAGTGAAATTTGTGAAACATCAGAATGGAAATTTCCATAAGGCATGGCTACCTAAGGCGAGTGAAGAGAACGAACGCACCGATACGATGATTACCACGCCCGAGGGACAAGACATTTTGTGCCGGCAGATTGCAGGAGCCATGGCGCGTCGCATCGTGACTTACGCGAAGCCCGGCGAAGATTGCTATATCGACGAGCACTTAGGTTTTATTAAATTGGGCAGTCGAGTCGACGTGTTCTTGCCCATTGGCACAGAGGTTTGCGTGGAAATGGGGCAAATCACCACGGGCGACCAAACCATTATTGCAAAACTGAAGTAATGAATTTCAAAAAACATATTCCCAACAGCATCACTTGTTGCAACCTCATCTGCGGGTGCATTGCAACAAGCTATGCCTTTGCAGGCGATGCAAAAATGGCGTTGTTGTGGATGATTATGGGCGCTGTTTTCGATTTCTTCGATGGCATGTCTGCGCGGTTGCTCCATGTTTCTTCGCCCGTGGGCAAGGAACTCGATTCTCTTGCCGACGATGTTACCTTTGGTGTAGCCCCCGCAACCATTCTTTTCAACGAGTTGGCCGTGTTGGAGTATCCCACGTTTTTAGAGCCTTTGCGCGCCTATTTGCCCTATGTGGCCTTCCTCATGGCAGCATTCTCGGCACTTCGTTTGGCCAAGTTTAATCTCGACGCGCGGCAAACCACGTCATTTATCGGTTTGCCAACACCTGCCAATGCGCTTTTTTGGGGCTCGCTTTTAGTCTACAATCCCGCATGGATTGATGACAATTCTGGTGCAGTTTTCTTGCTCATCTCATTGATGTTGCTGAGCTGTTACCTATTGGTGTCCGAACTGCCGATGTTTGCTTTGAAATTTAAGCATTGGGGATGGCGAGGCAACGAGGTGAAATATAGCTTTGCTTTGCTCTCGCTGTGTTGCCTTCTTTATTTCGGATGGCTCGAAGCTTGGTGGATTATCATTACACTTTATCTGCTCGCATCAGTGCTTCTACGTAAGCAAACGCAGCAAAAATCATAATTCAGGAGACTTTTGTTATGGCATTTTTGAAGTTTATCTTTGTCCTCTTCATCGTCCTTTTCGCATTTGTCTTATTCACGGCATTACGCTTTTTGAATACTTTTCGGCAAAATGTCAATCGCTTTCGGCGTACGATGAATGATGCAAATGCACAGCAACGCACGAATTATAGCAATCGTGATGGGGTCATTGATACGCGTGCTCCAGAAGAGGCGCAAAAGAAAATATTTAAAAAGGACGAGGGCGAATATGTGGATTATGAGGAAGAGAAGTAATCCTAAGTAGTGTTTTTAATGTGATTATTTTGCCCTTCTCCTTAAAAGTTTATAACTCTGCACTCGATGTTCGTTTACGGCATCAACTTTCTAAATAGGAAATAAAACGTGTTACAATGATAGGAGCTATGCAAAATTACAAAACTTTTAACAGATTTTATCTGGTAGAACCAAATAAAAGTGTAACACACAGGAGCGAGACCAATAAAGGTACGGCTCAACGCGCGCGTAAAATATACAACATAATCACTTATAAACAAAGGGTGTGCAAGAAGTTTTTTATAAACTTTTTGCATGCCCTTTTTCGTGGAAAAAATCGAGCCGTTTGTGCTCAAAAGTTATGCATTGCAGTAACTCAAAATCATAATAAATTCAAGTAACAATGAAGAAAAGATTGTATGAAGTGCCCACATGCACGGTCATCCACCTCGCGACCGAGCACTATTTGTTGGAAGGAAGTGGGCCCAAGGTACGGCCGGGCGGTGACCAAGGTGGTGGCGTCACGATTGAAAACCCCAGTGAAGATAATGAAGACACCGACCTCTCGGGCGCCAAACGCTGGGGCGGCGGATGGGAAGAAGAGGACTAAACCCTTGTCCCACCAAAGTAGATAACAATTTAAAAAGGTAATCAATGACAAGAAAATATTTCTATAGCAACAGACTGCGGCACGCCATTCCATTCGCTGCCGCAAGTTTTACGGTCGGCCTTGCACTGTTTGCTTGTTCCGACAAAGATATTGATTCGAATGAGAACAACGGCAAGGCGCTCGTCGCTTTTAATGTTTCGGAAAAGCAAGACCAGGCGCAGGCTGCAGCCAAGAGTAATCAGCCCATGACGCGCGCAGCCTTTACCCATCAATTAGCGCTGCAAGACCTTGCACCCGAAGACCTCACCATGCAGAAGCTGCCCGTGCAAGGTGCAGCGGCAAGTAGCGACATCTGCTTGATTGAAACCACTGTGCCCGGTGTGCCTTCGCAGTTTGAAGCTGAAGCGCCGACCCGTGCGAACATCACAACCATGCCCACGATGCAAAACTTCTCGACCACAGCTTTCTATGGTTTGTCGGACACAAGTCTCGAGCCTTGGTTTTACGATAAGGATACGAAGAAGGACGGCACGCTCGTCGCCCCCATCTATTGGGATTGGGTGAAAACCCACGGTTGTTTCTATGCGGTTTATCCGAAACCCGACAACAGCAAGATAAAGCTCTCGCCGGCAAGCCACACAGGCACGCCCTACGTAGATTTCGAAGTAGAATCCAATGTGAAGAACCAAAAAGATTTGATGACAGCCTGCTCGGGGCCAGTGCATTCCACAGTAACCAACATCAGTGCTATGGAGACGCAGGCCACGGCGCCCCGCACCGACCTCACTTTCCGCCACGCGCTCACGGCTGTGCGCTTCAAGGTAGGCCAAAATCTCTCGTGGAACAAGATTATCGACAAGGTGGAAATACGTGGTGCCATGAGCAAAGGCCGCTACACCTTGTCCTCGCAGTATGACGGCACGGGTGCAGCCTGGAGCAACCAAAGTACGCCGACCACGTTTACCCTCGGCGGTGATGGCACGGTGAACGTGAGCACCTCCGCGGCCGTGAACAACATCATCATGGGTAACACGGGCGACAACTATACGTTTTATATGATTCCGCAGACACTCACGGGCAACAATGTGCAGGCCTACTTCCATTTCAAAGATGGTACAGACTTCACCGTTAATCTCACCGGACAATGGAAGCCCGGCACCACGAAGACCTACGCCCTGTCGCAGAATACCTCTACCTGGAACTACATTCTGACCGTTACCCCGCCGTCGGCCATTGCCTATGATCAAACTACCACGGGTAATTACACCGTTCAGAGCTACCGCCAGGACCCTGCCACCTCCACGCAACAGTCCGTAGCTTGGAAAGTGGTAAGTTATCAGGAGAGTACCGACGGTGGAGTAACCTTCGGCCTGGAAACCTCTTCCAAGCCCGCTTGGCTTACTGCCTTGAGCATTGAGAATGGTAACGGTAGTATATCCGGTGGTGAGTATGGTAATGCCACAGTTAAAAAAGAGATCATTGACCGCCTTGCTCCTTACAATCAGGTATTAAGTACCGCCACCCCGAAAGGTTCAGCAGGCAATTATTATAACCTTTCCAATGCTAACGGCGCAGCTGCCATTCAGAACACCGCCAATAGTTACTTGATCTCCGCTCCTGGGTATTACCGTATTCCGCTGGTCTATGGCAATGCCATCAAGAACGGTATAACCAACAGTCATGCTTATCAGACCTCCGTTTCCGGCACTTATGTGCTTCAGCATTTCAAGGACCATGCCGGTGTAGACATCAACTCTCCCTATATCAATGTGCAGAACGGCTCCGACCCAGCCACGCAGGCCGCCATCGTGTGGACCGACCAGAGCGGCATTGTAGACGGGCTGTCGGTAACGAACAGTGGTGCCAATTCCTATGTCAATTTCCACGTCCCTGACGATAAAATCAAGAACGGCAATGCCGTCATCGCTGTTAAGAATGCCTCGGGTATCGTGATGTGGTCTTGGCATCTGTGGTTCGACCACAGCGATGTATTGAACACCATCGCCTGCACCAACTATCAAGGAATGGTTTATAACTTTACCAAGCAGACGCTCGGCTTCGCCTACCGCAAATGGATAGGTTCCACCTATGATAAGCCCCGTGTAGCCCGCGTAAAAGTGGAGCAGACCATCGCAAATGGTGGAACCAAGCGGTATGCCTATATCGACATCACTCAAAATCCCGGCAGCGTCAAGGAAATCTCTTCCACCTTATATCAGTGGGGCCGCAAGGATGCCTTCCCCGGCACCGATACCACTCCCGACGGTTCTTTCAACAAGAACGGCGGCAATAATATGTCCGTCACGAACGGTATCCAGCATCCCGAGATATTCTACACAGGGGGCTCAAGTTGGGACAACGGTTACAATCAGTACAACCTCTGGTCGATGGACAACACCACAACCGGTTATAACGACAATTCTGTGGTCAAGACCATCTACGATCCCTGCCCCGCCGGTTTCCACATGCCCGCCTCTAACGCCTTCACCGGTGCCACGACGAATGGTCAGAATACTGGGTCATGGAATGTAAACGGTGCTTGGGACCACGGGTGGAACTTCAACAACAAAATCACTTCTCCTGATGCCACCGTATATTTCCCTGCGGCGGGTTGTCGCATCGACAGCAACGGTTTGCTGCTCCTCGTGGGCGACTACGGCTACTATTGGTCGGCAGTCCTGTACAACACGTACCGCGGTTGCACCCTGCTCTTCGGCTCGAGCTTCGTGATCCCGAAGAACGACTTCCCTCGGCCGGAGGGGTTCTCCGTCCGTCCCGTCTCAGAATAATCCGATTGATTGGCTTCGTTCGGTTTATTGCCTGTGGCCGAAGTAGCCGTTGATTATGGGCGGATTGCACGGAAAAGCAAAATCACGTTAGTGAGCGGCTCGCTGACCATTTTTTAAGCGAAATCATGTTAGCGAGCGGCTCGCTGACCATTTTTCAAGCGAAATCATGTTAGCGAGCGGCTCGCTGGCCATTTTTTAAGCGAAATCACGTTAGCGAGCGGCTCGCTGACCATTTTTTAAGCGAAATCACGTTAGCGAGCGGCTCGCTGATGATTTTTTAAACAGAGATTAACCGGCGGAAGTTTCCGCCACATCATTATATTTTTATATTTTGTAACTAAAACGATTAAAAATGAAAGAAATCAACGGAATTGATTTGGCGCACATGAAAAGTGGTGCCCATTTTTTGTTCATCACCGACACGGTGGGGCTCGCCACGGCCGATGCCAAAGTAAAAACAAAGGTGACGGCCGAGTTGACGGCCTTGCAAACGGCGCTGAAGGCCGAGGACGATGCGCTGGCACTGTCGAAAGCCAACCTGCTGAGCGGCGAAATCAAAACGCTCGATGCCGAGCGCGACAAGCACTACAAGGCGCTGCGCAAGGCCATCAAGTTTTTCCTGAGCCATCCCGATGCCGAGCTGGTGAAGGCCGCTCAGCGGTTAGAACGGTTGCTGAAGGATTACAACATCGACCCCAAGATGCAGCTGGACCGCGAGACGGGC
>ERZ772957.2623-NODE-2623-length-10226-cov-3.932750_pt1 | contig 10226 bp, 8 predicted proteins | sample MGYA00580682_ERZ772957 | MGnify/ENA primary metagenome ERZ772957 (study PRJEB29015, sample SAMEA2737921) | human oral metagenome | biome: human oral; feature: human-associated habitat; material: dental | place: China | collected 2025 ...
TTTGATTTTTATTGATGCTTAATAGGAGTTCAATTAACGCCCTTTTGGCTTGCAAAAGATGCCCTTTAAGACCCTTACTAACGTCCTTTTGAAGTCTTATAAAGCACCTCTTATTACGTTGTTTTGGAACTATTTGATTTAGTGATAGTTACAGCTGCATTCGAATGGCTCTTTTTTTGAGTAAAAAGGTGTGCTTTAGAGAGGAGTTTTGTATAGTTTTTTCAGTGTCTTTCGTTGTCTGTTGAGACCTCTTGAAACAAATAACGGATGCACAATCGTGCATCCGCATTAACTTTACTGAGAACTATAATAAAGTCACAGTTTATTTTTCTTTATTTATCTCCGTTGAGCTTGTGGTGAAACTTTGGCGATAGAGCCTTGCTTTAGGCTATCTTTTCTTTGTTGCTATAGCCACAAGTAACGTTGATAAATCTTTATAATTAATGTTTCTATATATGCTTTTGTATTATAAATGGGTATGGATAGCTTTGTCATTTCTTCTATGACTCAGCCCCACTTGCCAATCTTATTCATGGTTTTACCATTGGTTACACCACGCTTAGTGTATTTTGAGACGGGGACTTTAGTTCAGTTCCTCTTTCTCGTTCATTGCCTCAAGGCAGTGAGGACAGATACCTTTATAGTAAAGCTGTGTGTCATCAATTCTAAAACCCTTGCCAATTTCGCCAGTATAGCGTGGCATTTCCATAGCCTCAAAGTCATAAACCTTCTCACAACGCTTGCAGAAGAAGTGTGCATGTGGCTCGGTAACGCCATCGTAGCATACGCGGTGGTCATCAATGGTAATCATTGATGCAGCTCCGTGCTCTGACAACATTCTCAATGTGTTATAAACAGTTGTACGGCTCACCGTTGGAAGTTGTTTCTTCAATGCAAGGAAAACCTCCTCCACTGTAGGGTGGGTGTGGTGAGTAGCGAGATACTTCATGATTGCTACACGCTGTATAGATGGGCGAATACCTAATGCTATTAATTTGTTATATACTGAATCCACTGTTGTCTACCTTTTTATCAATTTATACTAAATATATTTCCACTAATCATAACAAATCACCCGAATTGAAGCGGATGATTGATAGAACATCACTGCAAAGGTACGAATTTTGTGAAAAACTGACAAATATTATGTTGGAAAAACTACAGATATTGTTGAGGTAGACGAGTGAACAAGTAGACGAGTGAACGAGTTGCTTGTGAGAAAGACAGGGTAACATAGTAGTTTGATAAGAGAACAGTTTGCTCAGAGAAAGACACAGTAACACAGGAACGAGGAGGAGTAATAACATAACAAGTAACTTATCCACTTCTTAATTTGTATGCAATAAAGAGTGTTCTTATGTTACTTTGTCTTCTTTACAAGCAATTTATTCACTTGTTAACTTGTATGCATTAAATGTGTTCTTATGTTACTTTGTCTTCTTTATGGGTAACTTGTTCCTTTGTCATCTTTTCACTTGTGTGCTTTGTTGGAACGGATAAAAGTGTTACTTTTGTATTTGATAAATATTTAATGTGTATATCTAAAGATGATTTAGGATGAAAGAAGTTAGTTACAAGGATTTAAAGTTTAATCCGTTCAACCTTTTAGGAAAGGAATGGATGTTGTTATCTGCTGGTAATGAGCAGGATGGTTGTAACACGATGACAATTAGTTGGGGACATATTGGCTGTATGTGGGGCCATAACGACCCAACAGTTGTTGCCTATATACGTGCCAGTCGCTATACAAAGACCTTTGTAGATAAGGAAGATTACTTTACGCTTTGCGTGATGGATGCCTCTTTTAAGAAGCAAATGGCTTATCTTGGTTCTGTTTCAGGACGTGATGAGAATAAGATAGAGAAGGCTGGATTGACAAAGGTTTTTGCTGATAATAGTGTTTATTTTAAGGAGGCAAAGTTAGTTCTTGTTTGTAAGAAAGAGTATGCTGCAGACCTAAAGGAAAGTGGTTTTATTGATAAGGAGGTTTTTGAACAGGCTTATCCTAATGGCGACCTTCATACGATGTATGTTGGTAAGATTGAAAAAATACTCGTTCGTGACGATGAGTATCTTGGTTAGTAAACAAGTGAACAAGTAGACAAGTTTACCAGTTGCTTGTAATAAAAGATGAATTGTAAGAGGCAAAAGGTTTATAAGGGAACGAAAATAGGGTGTATCCTTGCGTTTCTATTGTTTCTTGTGACTTGCAAACCTTATGCTGATTATAAGGAAAGAGGACATTGGAAGCAACTGAAAGAAAATGAACGTATAGGTTTTTATTGGCGGCATAATGATAAAATCTATGCCGCCTTAGGCGATTCTGCCGTCCTTATCAAGTATGTTAAGCCTATGGAAGATGTCGATGTGGCGACCTTCTATGTGAATAAAGAAACTACCAATGGGATGGAGAATTATGCTAAGGATAAGAAGAATGTTTATTATCCTTTGCATGCAATATGCGTTGATGCTGACAGCTATGGTTATGAGTATGCTACAGAACCTATTGTTAAGGGTGCCTTTCCCTCTTCTTTTAGATATGTCGGGGATGGGAAAGGAACTGATGGGTATACGATGTATAGATATGGTAGGCGAGAAGACAAGTGAACGGAGATTACTTGAGAGAAAGACACAGTAACAAAAGAACAGCGGTTTGCGTATAGAATAACAAGCAACTCGTCTACTTGTAGACTTGTTAACTCGTCAACTTGCAGAAAAGACATAGTAACAAAAAAACGAGATATGTCAATAACATAACAAGTAACTTGTCCACTTGTTAACTCGTCTACTTACCCCAAGCACTACTCCGCACATATGGTGCTAACGCTTCGCACGAGTGGTGCTAAGCAATGGCACAAAGTGTGCGGAGCAACTATAGCGAAGTAGAAGATGGGATATAAGCTGATTGATAGACGAGTTTAAGAGTAGAAAAGTTGCTTGTTAAATTCTCAATTCCTTTTTCTATCTTTCTCACAAGCAACTCGTCTACTTGTCCACTTGTCAACTCGTCCACTTACTTAATATCATCATATGCACGAATAGCCTGAAGAAAACGTGCATTGACATCTTCGAAAGTATAAAGACCGTCAGTATTCTGATTGAGACCCTTCAACTTTAAGGAGAATACTTGTGGAGCATGCTGCAGGTCGAGTAGGGACATCTGCTTAAGTTGGTCTGTACTTTGATAAACAAGGTTTACGGCTATATAAGCTTTACCTGCAGCATCGACCCACTTCTCTAAGACAAGTTTTGAACCGATAGGAGTCTTCTTCTCGATAGAGTTAGGAAGTGAATATTCCTCAACGCCAAGGGCAGCATCAACACTTGCGATGTTTGAATCGTGACCACAGAGGAAAGTAAACTTACGATCTTTGTCGTTCAGTTCGTCGTACATATACTGCAAAAGTGGGTGCGCCACGTTAACAGCAACGATAGGAGCAGTGAAAAGTACGTCGCCATACACGTCTTTAACCTTAGCAATCTTAGTCCAATCCTCAGTTGTGAGTTTATGACCAAAGGCAGCTTTCATGCCATCTGGCTCCTCATAATACTGGAGGATAAAGGCGTCAGAAGCAGAGTTAGCATTCTTCAACGAACCCTTCATTCCTGGCTCTTGGTTGAGTTCAAGCGTAATCTGTGTATCGTTATTAACGAAGTCTTTTATTTCTCCTTTCTTATAATACTCACTTTGCTTCATGTCTAAGACCTTAGCAATGAGGTCGTAGCTCTCCTTCAGACCTTTGTTGATACCAACGAGTCCTTCCTTACCACCCATAGCATTGATTTGCTTCATAGCCTCAGTGCGGAAAGCCTCAGTACTCTTTGTGAGACGAGGGAAGAAGATTGGGTCCATCTTAGATGGTACATAGCGGTGGTTCACACGTAGGTTAGCCACTGGCATGAAGCCACCAGAGAAATATTGTGCAGTAGCGATACAACGCTGCATAGAGTTAGCATAGACATTTACTTCGTCAATTGTAGGAACATAGTTATCCTTAAACAATCCCGTTTCGATAGTCCATTTGCGGAAGAACTGTCCCATCTCGGTTTCAAGTACACCACCTCTGAGTGTCAGTTCGCTGGCAGCAGATGACCAATTTGTCCACTCGTGTGGAGTCATCTTGCTCAGTGTAGAACCATTGGTTGATAGAGGTGAGCGGATGTTATGACGAGAGAGAATAACAACTTCCCTAAGTTTGTATTTTCCTTTGAACGCCTCAGAACGCTGAAGCTGTGCCTGTGCTAATGCTGGACAAATGATTGTCAGTATTAAAAGGAGTAAGAGTGAATTAAGTTTTCTCATTGTAGTAGGAGGGGATTAGTTTATAATTTATAATTCATAATTATGAATTATGGATTATGAATTTTGAATTAGTTTAGAATTTAATCTGCAAACGTGTCTCTAAGATAGAGAATGTGTTATTGTTGAATGCAGCGTTATCTGTTGCGCGAGTGATAGAACCACGAACACGCCAAATCATATACTTGTTAAGGTAATAGTTGAAGGTCAATGACCAATCATTTACCTTACCACCAAAAATATTAGCATCCTTATCAGTCAAGGTAGAGTAGTTGTAAGCTGCAACAAGCTCCAAAGAACCTGGGTCTGGAGTAGCAATACCCGCATCAGCCTTGGTATAAGTATAGCCCTGACCATTGAGGAGGTAGCGTACATTGCTATATGCACCCCATGCGTTATAGTTTGGCATAGCGTTGTCGCGCTTGATACCTACGTAGAAGTATTGAGCCTCGAAACCGAAGTTACCAATAGCAAAGTTCATTTCTGGAGAGAACTTCCACAGTGCTTTAGCGTCTGAGATTGTTGCCTCCTGTGCTGCAACATTTGCTATACGTGTTGGGAAAGGAGCTCTCAAGGTGTATGACTTATGGCTGAGAGCAGCTGTCTTGTTGTAACGTGGAGACTCATATGCACCGCTGATACCAATATGGAAAATCTTACCACGCTCAGTCAATGGGCGCCATACCAATCGTGTCATCGCACCCCATGCCTCGTTGCCGAGCTTGTCGGTTGTCATCTTCATCGCGTCATTCTCAGCAAATACTGATGCAGTAGCATGGAACTTCTCGCCAGCATGAACATACATCGCACCAATCAGACGGCTGTTGAAGAATGCCTGGTTAGCCAATGGCTCTTCCATTGAAATCTTGAAACTTGATGATGTACCACTCTGTAAACCAAACTGGTGTACGAAGTAACCCATACGAATCAAGTTCTCTTTGTTGAAATTATAATCGAGACTAATGTCTTTAAGTGAAAGACTTTGACGTGCATAACCAACGTCAACCTTTGCTTTCCACTTACCATATGTGGCACTTACGCCCATACGTACGTCTGGAATAGCAACACCATCATTGAGCTGGTTATCAAGTCTCTCATCTGTTGAGTGCATAACACCTGCATCCATAAGGATACGACCTGTTGGTTTTACTACCAACTTTGGTTCTGCTTCTTCCTGAGCAAAGGTACTTGCACAAGTCATCAATGCACAGGTAGCAATAAGGATAATTCTTTTCATAAAGGTATTTTTATTATCAATCTTCTATAAATTAGGTTTTAACTAAGAGTTAGAGCTATGAAAAAGAGTCAAAGAGGAGTTAAGCCATCAACTAAAAAGTTAATGTAAACCTACTGGCTTAACTCCTATGACACCTTATATTTCGTAAGACTTAGTTAGCTGTCTTAAATGTACTCTTAGCAATCTTGCCTTCCTTCTTCAGCTTAGCAAACTCTTTCTTTGCCTTTGCCAACTGCTCCTGGAAAGCTGGTTCTGCATGGAGACGTGCTACAACGGCTGCACTGATGACACGAGCAGCATCTACATCGCTCTGCCAGTGGTAACCACAGATAACACGGCTCTGACCCATTTGATAGCCACGCTCAAGGATTTCATTCTGACGGTCAACGTTAATCTCTGACAGAACAAGAGCGGTAGCCCATCCGATTGCAGTGTGACCTGATGGATAAGAACCATTAGTAGACAGCTCTTGCTGCTGCTCTGGGTTACAAGTCATCTCGTTATAGAAAGCAAATGGACGAACACGCATGTAGTGATCCTTAGCGCTACGTGTAGCCAAGTCACCTGCATCTTCACGCATATTCAAAACAAGTTTATAAATCTCTGGAGTTGTCTCCTTGCTGATTTTAATACCGAAAGCCTCTGAGAAAGCGTTTGGAACACCGTCACCACCTACACGTGCATCAGCTGCTGCCTGATCACCACGAGGAGTATTACGCTGCATCTTACCCCATTGGTACTGTGATTGGTCATAAAGGAACTGAATACTACCTGGCTGTGGAGGTGCTGGAAGGAGTTCGAGTGAACTTGCTTGCTGTCCATCCTGAAGATAATAGAGGTCTGGTTGTGTACGTACGTCTTTAATCTTCTTTGCCGCTGTCTGTGCGAAAGTGGTTACTGAGAACATTGCCAGCAAACCAACAACTAAGGTCTTCTTTGTCATTTTGGTAGAGTTTTAAATTTATAAAATGGTTTAATTAAAATACAATAGTAATATGTTGCTACAAAGGTAGAAGAAATGTTATAAACAAAATAGTTGCATCTCGTTTTTTAGATAAAATAAACGAATGCAACTATTGTTAATATATTGATTATCAGTTGTTACTCTTATTCTGATAATTTTAAAATATAATAGACGATACTGGATGGATTCTCGTTGTAATAGGCTGTGAGAATTACCTTATTATCACCAATCTTGCTATGATAAAGACGACTGACAACAGGATTTAAGTTGCCATAGATACCTAACATTCCTGGTAAGAGTGTGCGCTTTACTCGTGGCATTGCAAGGAGTAAAATCAAGACTCGTACTTGCTGACTGTTGGCTGCGGTAAAGTGGAATATCTCTTTGCAGACTTCTTTATCAGTCATGACAAAACTCTTGAAGAACTCGTCTGATACCTCTGCTATTTGGTCAGTGATGTCACGTGTAGCAGAGTCAATGTCAGCAAAGAGTTTTGAGTTAAACTTTTTCATGCGTCGTTCCTCATTCTCCTGCACAACATTTTCATGTACAGCGGTATACTCTTGCATCAGTTTTTGTAGTGTCTTCAAATATTTAATTTGGTTGATGCGATTATCAATCGTCTGTAACAAGCGAAGGAGTACTATGCGGTCGCGATTATCAATGTCGTTTTCTATCGACTGTAATTCGTCTGATAACGCCTTAGTCATTATCTCATAACCTTCTAACTCTTTTAGTTGTTTGATACTATCAGATATATAGTTACGAATAATCTTTAACCCTTCTGATGTGAAGATGTTCTCATATTGATTCTTGACAGCTATGAAATCTGTATAAACTTCTGCCACAGGATGTTGTTTTGATTCATTAAGAATATGGTGAAGACGCTCTTTCATGCCATCATTCAGTCCTTTTAGCACGAGTGTGTCTTGAGTAGAACGATGGAATTTATTGAGTCGTTCTTTAAGTTCTTGGATATGATTGAGCCATACTTCATTCCTTCGGCATTGTTCAATGATAACCTCTATATTGTCTGTATTGCGTGCTTCTTCTGACTCATGCACCATAGAGTCACGCTCGTAGACTTCAAATTGCTGGATTCGAGCTATTTGCTCATTCAGATATTTCACCATCTGAAGGGCTGTGTCACGGTTTAGTCGGGCTATTTGTGCTGATAGTTTTGCAAACTGCTCATTGTTATTACGCAGACTTTGTGAACTGATATTAATGCTATCAATCTCATTATTAATACTATCGAGCGTATTGCGTTCTGCCTCTGTAAGCTTGTCTTTTAAGGATTCTAAAGCTTCCAGCCGTTGGTGCAGGTCGTCTTTACTCATCTGAAGTTGGCGATAAGTCAATATCTGATGCCTACGATAACTAATGAAGATAATACCAAGAATGCAGATTAGGGTAAATAAAATGATACCAATTAGTTGTAAACTCGGCACTTTGTTATCAAAGGTTACCCATTTGGCTACTTCTTCCTTCCCTGGAATTAACTGCAAAACACCGAGGTCGGAGCCTATATATAGGGTGTTGTTAAGGATGACACCTGCCTGAGCATTGAAGTGGATGTCTGCAAAGTAACTACCACAATCAATCAGCCGTCCCTTTTTAATGATATATTTATGGATGCCTGTCTCTGGTATCGTATAGACAACACTGTCATTGATACAGAACATTCTACAGCTCCCATCTGTCTGAATAGAGTCAGAACCTTGAATCTGCAGATGATGATTGGTGAGCAATAGGAGATGAGGATTCTGTTCACCATATGTCAGTAGACCACTGATAAATACTTTATCTTGTGTTCCTGCAACTTGTTTTATCTGTCCATGCTTTCCAAAGAACACACCATGGTTGAGTGTGGCAATATATATACCTTCACCGTTTTTTACTTGATGAAAAGCTGTTATATATCTGTTATTCATTGCCTTTATCGTATCTGTCTTACCGTTTTGGGAATCAATGGATAATAGATAGTCTTGCACGCCAAGGAGTATCTTGCTTTGTCTCGGCAGAAATGCCATAGATGTGATGCGTGTCTTGGTTTGCGCCAACAGTTGTGGACGCTTAAAGAGCTGATTAATCAGGTAATGATTACCAAGATTCAGTCTGAATAGCTGATTATTAGCATTATAGTAATAAATGTCCTCACCATTGGCATACATCTCCTTTGGCAACTCATCATTTTCAAAGTCGTATATCTTCGTTGCTATCTGTTCACCTGCTTTCTGGCGGAATAGCTCATGTTGATTATTAACATAGATAAGGGATTTGTCAGAAAGACATGCAGTAACGACTGGAGGATTTACGTTAAAGAAGCCGAGATGGTGTGGAATACGCCATACTGCATTCTTTGTCAGTAGCACAGAGAAGCCATTGCCATCGTCTGCAATGGATATCTGATGCGGATTGTCTGGAATATTGTTACGTAATGGAATAGTAACAAAACGCTTTAAATTGTCTGATAAAAGAATGCTGGACGAAGTAATAAAATAGTAAGTTGAACTTGCTTTATAAAAGGATAGAACCGATTGAGGAAGCGAAAAAGTCTTACTGTCAGCTCCATTGAAGCCTTCAATAGTCAGCTGATTATCAGATAGGATATAAAGTTTGCCATCATAAATAGCAACACTACGTATATTCTCTCCTTTATGACGCAGTTCTGTTTTCTTTGTTTGGAGGTTAATACTTATAACACCAGCTTGTGTTGCTGCAAAAAGCCACTTATTTCCAGCATGACAGAGATTATTTACTAAGAAAGGTTCATAATACTGGCCTGTCTTTTCTGTATGAATAGGGTAAAGGGGCTTTAATCCTTGCTGCTGTTGATTAAGCGGCATAGAGAAAAGTCCTTGAGAAGTGGCAACAAAGAGCGTGCCGTCTGCTATATCAATATTATATGGAGAGTATCGGTTACCTTTGCTTGGAATCTCAAAGGTCGCCTTGTGGACAAGCGTGTCGGTAGCTATGTTCCATAACTGTAAACCGGCATTACGTGAGGCTATCCATATCTGATTAGCCTGGTTGGGATCGCGTTCAATGTCATAGATGCGGTCAAGTCCAGTGTAAAAACGCTTTCTGTTTTGTCCGGCAACATGCCATATAACACCCGTCTCACCCCCAATCCAGTATCCTTTTTTATCTATAGACAGTGTTGACAAGCGGTCATCATAGTGAAATTCCCGCTCTGATAACGATCGTGAAGTAGTTGTTTCCTTGCAGCTTGAGATGATAAATAGTAGTATCAAGCAAAGGCAGCTACTAAGAAAATGCTTCTTTATCCCTATGTTATATCTTGTAGTCATTAGATTCTACTTTGTCTGCAAAGATAACGAAATAGTCTGAGATTGTAACAGGATATCTTGTTTAGTTTGTGGAAAAGTTATGCTTCTGATATGTTTCTCAGTGTGTTTTATCATAGAGTTTACTTGCTTAATAATCACTCGTGTTTTCAGAAGAGCTTTTTATTAATGCCTTTTCGTGTCTTATAATGAGCATAATGCCTCCTTCTCTTACCATCTCCAACCAACGTATTGACGCTCCGCACATGTCGTGTTGACGCTCCGTACATAATGTGCTAAGGGTAAACACCAATGGTGTTGAGGCTGAATAGCCTTGTAATATCAACGATTGATTTGGATTAAAGCACTATAATGAATGTGTATCTTTCAGATGATTAAAGGCTTTGTTCTTCTTTGTATTTATATAAAAGAAAA